>TARA_R100001143_G_scaffold63515_2_pt1 | contig 76219 bp, 70 predicted proteins | sample TARA_R100001143 | Tara Oceans TARA_R100001143 (sample SAMEA2621300) | marine metagenome | biome: marine biome (ENVO:00000447); feature: mesopelagic zone (ENVO:00000213); material: "saline water (ENVO:00002010), including plankton (ENVO:xxxxxxxx)" | depth 800 m | reverse complement strand
AAAATGTTAACAAAAACGGAAACGGGTAGTTTTTAGTAGTCCCCGTTTAGGTATAGTACGATGAAATATTAATCTGAAATTTTATTTAGTTATATTCGTCTTCATATTGGAAATATTATGTTTTAGCTATAAAACTGTCTGATAATAAAGGGAATCAATGAAATCAAAGAATAAAAAAATTACGATCTATCAGGTTGCCAGCAGAGCTGGAGTGGCAATATCAACCGTTTCAAGGGTCATTAATAATTCGCCAAATGTATCCCAAAAAACCAAGGACAAAGTAAATGAGGCAATTAAAACCCTTAACTTCAGACCTCAGGTAAGTGCCAGGAAATTAGCCAGCAGAGAACCGCAAATGCTTGCTATTGCCGTCCCATCTTTTACAACTCCGTACTACACTGAAGTTTTGAAAGGTGTGAAAGATGAGATCCAAGAGATGGATTTGGACATTGTGATTTATAATACTGGGTCCAAAAATCCAACTGAAGGTATTGAAAACTTTTTTGACAGGGGAACAGCAGACGCAGTTATTACGATCAGTATTGAAATTACTGATAATGTACACCATCAGCTTCAGTCATCAGAAATACCCATCATATTGATTGGTAGCTCTCATCCTGATTACAATTATTTTGAATTAAACAATCGGAAAGGTGGTTTCTTAGCCGGAGAGCATCTTATCAAGCAAGGATATCAACGATTGGGGATGATAAAACCTGTCCTCAAAACAAAACCCTCTACTGAGCGAGAATTGGGGTTTAGAGAGGCACTTAAAGAATTCAAAATGCCAATACATGAAAAACTTTTCGTAACGGGGCAAAGTGAGAAACATGCAGGGTTTACAGAAGAAGCCGGCTTTGAAGCGATTTACGAATATGAAAAATTAGGCGAATTCCCGGATGCTATATTTTGTGCAAATGATACACAGGCCATTGGCGCATATCATGCCCTTAGTAAACTGGGAATGAGAATTCCGGAAGATATCGGAATCATGGGATATGATAATATCAAATTTACAAAATACCTTGATCTAACGACCATTGATCAGAAAATGTACTCTGTTGGGGTTATGGGAACGAAACGTTTAGCAGAAATTATTAAACGAGGCCCGGGTGAAAAAATTCAAAAAATCATTGATCCTATTCTAATGGCCCGAAATTCAACCCGAAATCCAAAGTTAGGCTAATTCATGGATCAAATTGATGCGCTATCACATTGCATCACCCAAACAGGAGAACACATCTCATTAACACCATATCACGGGAAAGTTAGGGATGTCTATACACTAAATTCAAAGACACTGGGTATTGTTGTTACCGACAGAATCTCTGCTTTTGACCATATCATGGAGCAAGCGATCCCTTTTAAAGGTCAGATTTTAAACCAGTTAGCTTCATTTTCTTTTGAAAGTGTTGAAGATATCGTTGCAACACATATTTTGGATGTACCTCATCCAAATGTAACCATTGCCAAAAAATGTGATCCCGTGCCCATTGAAATTGTTGTTCGGGGATACTTAACCGGTCATGCATGGAGAGTATACAGAGATGGCGGCCGGGAACTTTGCGGCGTGCGATTGCCCGACGGCCTGCGGGAACATCAAAAGTTAGAACAGCCGATTTTAACTCCGGCAACAAAAGCAACCAGCGGACATGATGAGGATATTTCGGAAAAAGAGATATTAGATCGCAAAATTGTTGAACCCAATTTATGGCATAAAATCAGGGAAGTGGCTTTTCAACTCTTTCAAAGAGGGAGTGATATAGCAGAAAAGAAAGGATTGATATTGGTGGATACAAAATATGAAATGGGATTATATGACGGAGAATTGACACTTATTGACGAAGTACATACGTCAGATTCATCCAGATATTTTTACCTGGACGGTTATCAAAACCGTTTTCAGAATGGTGAACCCCAACGTCAATTATCTAAAGAGTTTTTGAGAGAGTGGTTGATGGATAAGGGATTTCAGGGATTAGAGGGGCAGGTATTACCTGAATTGCCCGATTCATTTAGATGGAGCATCTATCAGAGATATGCTGAATTGTTTCAAATTCTTACCGGAAATGTCTTTGAGCCAAAATTAATTACTGACATCGATAAGGAAATTGAACCCATCTTTTCTCAATATCTATAAAATCTAATTTTTCAGGAATCTATGAGGAAATTACAGCCTCGCATGTTTTCAGGGTTCCAACGTCCTAAGACCTGAAACGTATTATTTTTACCGAGTACCCCGCGGTCTTCAGTAAGGATGAATGGACATGAATGCAGATTTGCCAGGTCAATAATACCAATCTTCCCCTCTTCTCCAATTTCACAGATCTCGCGGGGATTTTCATCTTTTCGAATCGTAATTTTTACCCAGTGAGGGGCTTGAAACCATTCACTGCCAATCGCATAACTCTGACTCAATAACTCACACATGCCATATTCTGAGTGAATTTGATCTTGAGGAATTCCAAATTCACTGGAAATTTTTTCCCTTAAATCATATTTCGATAACTCTCTTCGATACGTTTTCATACCTCCGGTTTCGATAACCTGCATCGATTTAGGAGAATGGATTAAATTAGAATCAATCAAATCCAAAATCCCAAATGCAGCTGCAAATAGCACCACTGTTTTGTTTTCGTTCTGGACCTTTTCAATATGTTCTTGAATCTCCTTTTTTTCCCCGGGCAGATATCTGCTCAATCCACTTTTATCACATTGAATCAAATGATCAGCCATCCAAATCAGCGAGGAGTGTTTGTTTTTATCATACCCGGGCATATAAAACAGAGTTGAGTAATCACTCAAAGGGAAGTGGCGATAAAACTCTTCGGTAATTGCATTTTTATAGATCTCCTTATTGTGGACATAATGAACACTGCGCTTCATATTACCGGTACCACTGCTCTTAAATAGCAACTCAGATTCTAATTCATCTATAATGATGGGCTTATACTTAAATGCTTCAATGGGTAAAAGAGGAATATCATCGACTTTAATATCACTGTGTTCAGACAGTCCAAATGCTTCAATATATGTTCTGAATACCGCTGATTTTGCCGCTTGATATCTAAAGATTTTCAAGCAGCGTTCATCAAATGATTGATCTGATTTGAAGATGAAATCGTGGGAAAGCATTTCTAATAATAGAATCGTTGATTGTTTATTTGCTGATTCTTTTCAAACCTTTATGACCAATATCATTCCGATAGAATGATCCTTCAAAATTGATTTTCTTTACGTTTTGATAGGTGTGGTTAATCGCTTCTTTCAAGCTGTCACCGGTGCCAACCACATTTAGTACTCTCCCCCCATCAGATACTAGTTGTCCATTTTGTATTGATGTTCCGGCATGAAAAATAAGTGCCTCATCATCGATATCATCAATTCCGGTTATTACTTTTCCTTTTTCATACTCTTCCGGATATCCACCACTGGCAATAACAACACAACAGCGATATTTTTGATCAATTTGAACGGTTTTTTCATCAAGTCTTTGTTGGGTCGTGCTCAACATCAGGTCCAACAGATCATTTTCCAGAGAGGGCAAGATGACCTGACACTCAGGATCTCCAAATCTACAGTTATATTCCACTACTTTAGGGCCATCTGATGTAATCATCAATCCAACATATAGGATACCGGAATAAGCTGATTCCTCCAGTTGCATCCCCGTGATAGTAGGCTGTATTATCTCATTCTGTACTCTTTCAAGCATTTCATCAGTTAATATCGGCGCAGGGGAATATGCACCCATACCACCTGTATTCAGCCCGGTATCACCATCTCCTACCCTTTTGTGGTCTTGAGCATGATGCAGGATGTGAGAGGTATGTCCATCAGAAATCACAAATACAGATGCTTCTTCACCTTCCATAAATTCTTCAATGACCAATCTGCTGGCTGCTTTTGAGAGTGAAGAGCTATTTTTAATGTAATTCAGACGATTTTCAACTTCTGCTTCAGTCTCACAGATAAAAACCCCTTTACCTGCAGCTAATCCATCGGCTTTTAAAACGATTGGATAATTCTCCTTTAGCTGGACAAATTTAAGGGCATCATCAAAATCTTGTGCATCGAAAACAGCATAATCCGCTGTAGGAATATCATATTTGACCATAAAATCTTTGGCAAATTCTTTACTTCCCTCTAGCATGGATGCAACCTTACCGGGGCCAAAAACCGGAATATTTCTTTCATTCAGATAATCAGAAATGCCATTGACAAGCGGGGCTTCCGGGCCTATAACAACAAGTTCAACTTTCTGCATTTTCACAAAATCAACGACTTCATCAAAATTGTTTGTATCCAGAAATACATTTTTACCCAACCCGGAAGTTCCTGTATTCCCGGGTGCACAATAAAGATCCCCAATTTTTTCGGACTGGCTTAATTTCCAGGCAATAGCATGTTCTCTGCCTCCACCGCCAATCAATAATACATTATATTTACTCATCTATTTTAAATTGATTCTGCAATAGCAAGGATCCGGCTGAAACTATCTGCTTTTAAGCTGGCACCGCCAATGAGACCGCCATCAACATCCTTTTGAGATAACAATTCCTCTGCATTATCAGGCTTCATACTTCCGCCATAAAGAATGCGGATTTTTTCGGCTACTTCTGTACCAAAATGATTAGATAGCAGGGACCGGATGAATTTATGCATCTCCTGCGCTTGATCCGGGGTAGCCGTTTCACCTGTACCGATTGCCCATACAGGTTCATATGCGATAACTACTTGATCTGAAAGATCTCCATCCAGCTGATTCAGAGCTGTGTTCAACTGATCTTTAACTACTTTTTCAGCTCTGCCGGCTTTCCTGTCTGATAAAATTTCGCCGACACAAATTATTACTTTCAGTCCGGAATCAACGACTTTTTTTGCTTTTAAAGCAACCAATTCATCATCTTCATTATAATATTCTCTTCGTTCAGAGTGTCCTACGATAACATATTCACACCCCGAATCTTTTAACATCTCTGTACTGATTTCACCGGTAAATGCCCCATTATCTTCATTGGATACATTCTGTGCACCTGTCTTAAAATCACTCCCTTCAAATCCGGACACCACGGATGAAATCGATACAAAAGGCGGACAAATTAAAGCTTCTGAGCTGAATGATTTATCCTTCCATAAGGAAGCAATTTCCTTTGACAGTGCCGATGCTTCTGTGGGTCCTGCATTCATTTTCCAGTTTCCGGCTATTAAAAATGTTCTCTTCATGTTTTTTAATTTAATTAGTTAGTTAGTTATCTGTTGTAATCCCCGGACAACATCATCATACTCATTACCAATATATCTTCTGATGATGTTTCCATCTCTGTCTATGAGAAATCGAGTGGGTAATCGGTTAATATTTAGAAGAGCAACGATCTCTTCCGCATCAAATGAATTGGGCTGAACAACATTCCAGAGCAAACTTCTTTCTGAAAAGAAGGCCTGTAGTGTTACATCGGTTGTAGCAACCGGAACCGTTACAATTTCAAGGTCAAAATTTTGGTAAATCTGATATATGGAAACTGTTCTGTCGAACTGTTGTTGATATAGAAAATTATCAAACCGTGTAATCTCAATCAGATATGGTTTTCCTTGCAAGCTGCTGTTAGACAATGTATCACCTGAAATAGTTATAAAATCAAAATTTGGAAATGGGTTACCCGGAGCCAAAAATTCCAGATCATAAGTTATATTTTCAGCCCACTCCATCGCCATTGGATTGTCAGAATATTCTGACTTAAACTGATCTAGAAATCTATTTGCTTCCATAGTTCTTGAACTATCGAATAACAGTTCAATTTTCTGTACATCTATATCTAATAATTGAGATCGACGATTCGTCAATTTTCTATATTCATCCAGTTTGGCTACAGCATTTTCGAGCCCCCCCACTTCCGCTTGATACTCTATCACAGTATGTAATGTTGATGGTAAAATTCGACCCAAATCTGCCATAATTTCATCCGCTCTCGAAACCATTAGAGTATCATTCCAGGTTCTTAACAAAGAAATGGAATTCTCAGCAGCTAATTTTCCGGCATACATTTCGGGATAGGTTTCGAATACCTCCCAATAGATATCACTCCATTTTTCTACCTCGATTCCTACACTATCAGCTGAAAAATAGCCGGCGTTGATAAAATTCACTACTCTGTCAAAGCTACTGTCAACACGTTCAAATGTTTTATAAACCTCATTTTCTCTGGAATCAATCGTAACTGATTCGGTAATATTTGGAATCTGACCGGCAATTTGAATGGTATCACCATCTGCAAAAACCATATTAATTATTCCGAGAACATTGGAGCTGCGGGATACGAGCATTGGGTAAATATCACTCTCCGTAAATGTGGCAATCCCTTCAAAATGACCGGTTGAATCTGTGACAGCAGTAAAGAGAGTGTCCGTGATTCCAAATTCATTCCGGGCGGTTGTCATTAACCGGATTCCACTGTAGTCTCCCGAATTGTCCAAATTGCTATCCACCGTTATATTACCGGTTATGACAGCGGTACTCTTCTGGTATTCATTCTCATTTGAACATGAGAAGAAGATCATACAGAATAGGGGTATAAAAATGATAAATTTGCTGTTCATATGCTTTTATCTATTCAGTCAATGCTTTAAGAATCTTCAAGTTTACTTAAAACCATCTCCTTTACCTGTTTCGGGTTCGCCTTCCCTTTCGATTGTTTCATAACTTCACCGATAAAAAATCCTATTAGAGCTTTTTTTCCTTCCTTGAACCTGGAGACTTCATCCGGATTAGATTCAATTACATTTTCAATAATTGGCTCAATAAAATTTGAATCGGAAACCTGCATTAAATTTAATCTTTCAGCTATTTTTACGGGTGACTCATCCGTAATAAGCATTTCATTAAAAATCGACTGCATCGCCGTAGAATTAATTTTATCACTCATTTTCAAAGATATCAATTGAGCCAAATCGGATGGTGAAATTGGGAACGAATCAATTGTAAAACTATTCTCATTTAAAACTCTCAGTACTTCTGTAAGTATTACATTTGCAATCGCTTTAGGCTCATTAAGCTCGCTAATCGTTCTTTCAAAATAGTCGGCGAGAGGTCGATTGTCTGTCAATGTAACAGAATCTTCTTCACTGAGTCCTAACTCATTTACAAAACGTGTAAATCGAACGTCCGGCAGCTCCGGAAGTTCAGAATTAATCTCTTCAAGTAATTCGGCATGAACAATAATTGGCGGTATGTCCGGTTCCGGGAAATAGCGATAATCATGAGCTTCTTCTTTTGATCTCATTTTGCGAGTTTCCAGTTTATTTGGATCCCATAAAAGAGTTTGCTGTATCACCTCCCCGCCCGATTCAACCAATTCGATCTGTCGTTCTATTTCAAAAGTGATTGCGCGCTCAACATTTCGAAAGGAATTCATATTTTTTAATTCAGTACGTGTCCCCAACTCTTTCTGTCCCCTTGGCCGAATCGATACATTTGCATCACATCGCAGACTCCCCTCTTCCATATTTCCATCACAAACTTCCAGATACTGTACAATCTGTCTGATCTTCTTAAGATAGGCATAAGCCTCTTGCGGAGTCCGCATGTCAGGCTCAGAAACAATTTCTATTAGTGGTGTTCCGGCTCTGTTTAAGTCAATAAGTGTATGATAAGGGTCCTGATCATGAATCGATTTTCCGGCATCCTCTTCCATATGAATTCGTGTAATTCCAATTCTTTTATCATAGTCTTCCAGTTCGATCAAAATATGCCCATCATAGCAAATCGGCGTCTCATATTGTGAGATCTGATACCCTTTCGGAAGATCCGGATAAAAGTAGTTTTTCCTTGCAAATATAGATTTTTCAGAAATCTTACACTGTGTCGCCAGACCCATTTTAATTGTATAACGTACCAAATTTTCATTCAAAACGGGGAGTGTTCCCGGATGACCCAGACAGAGAGGAGTAATCTGTGAATTTGGAGCCCCGCCATATTCAGGTGAAACTGCAGCAAAAGCTTTTGTCTTTGTAAGTAATTGCGCGTGAACTTCAAGACCTATTACAGCCTCATATTTTTCATTTTTTATTGTGGACATCTTATCATTTAAAATTCCGGAATTTGACGCGATTAGAAGATAATAAAGGTTTCTGAGAATGTAATAACGAATCTAACTGTTTATGATTAAAATATCGTCAAACTTACATCGTATGTTGATGAGAATGAATTCACTATTTTATAGAAAGTCACAGATCCATATTTTTAACTATGAATCCTATTATAGCAATAAGCATGGGCGATTACAACGGAATCGGCCCGGAAGTCGCTCTCAAAACACTTGAGAAATTAAATCTGAATAAATCTACCCCAATCTGGATTGGCATTCCTGAAGTGTTTGAAATGACAATGCAGCAAATCGGTATACAGTTAAATTACCGTATCATGAGTGACACGGATGATATCAAAGATGATATCATTAATATATATCCTGTTCCGATGGAATCTACTTTCAACGTGAACTATGGGGCAATCACAGCAGATGCCGGTAAAGCCGCGATGATCGCTGTCGAAAAGGGTATTGATTTCTGCCTGACCAAAAAATGCCATGCTTTGGTTACCTCTCCGATTTCAAAAGAAGCCATTTCAAAGGCGGGCTATTCAGTTCCCGGACATACGGAGTTTTTGGCTGAAAAAACAAATAGTAAGTCCATTATGATGATATTAACCGGTAAAAAGATGAGGGTCGGTCTATCGACGATTCATATTCCGGTCAAAAACATTTCTGAAAACATTCATGTTGAAAAGTTAAATCAACAGATACAAATTCTTCACGACAGTTTAGTAAATGATTTTGGTATAAAGAAACCCCGAATTGCACTTCTTGGATTAAACCCCCATGCAGGGGATGGTGGCGTATTGGGAGATGAGGAGATTAATCATATCATTCCTTCTATTCAAAAAGCGAAAAAAAACTCACTATTGGTAGATGGACCTTTTTCTGCTGATGGGTATTTTGCATCCGATACATACAAACAGTATGATGCGACCCTTGCGATGTATCATGATCAAGGATTAATCCCATTCAAAACAATTTCCTTCGGATATGGAGTTAATTTCACGGCCGGATTACCTATTATTAGAACATCGCCAGATCATGGAACTGCTTTTGCTATTGCAGGGTTAAATCATGCAGATTCACAATCATTCAATGAGGCTTATAGATTGGCATTAAAAATGGCAAAACAACGTTTCAGTAATGATTCATAGATAATTATATGAGTTTAGATACAAAAATTAATCCTCCCTACTCCTCTTTGGCAGATATTTATGACGAGGTCATGTCGGATGTGGACTATGAAACCTGGGCCGATTACATCGATGAAATTATCATCACACATAACCCGTCAGCCAGCCAGCTTCTTGAACTGGCGTGTGGCACGGGTACGATTGCCCTCTCCCTTGAAGAATTGGATTGCTACGAGATAACAGCCACAGATGGAAGTACTGATATGATTCGTGTTGCGAAGGAAAAAGGAGCATCTGTCAATTCAGAGGTTCATTTTGAGGTAATGGATTTCAATAATATCAATAGTAAAAATCAGTTTGATGTAGTATATCTGATTTTTGACAGTATCAATTATCTCAGGGAAGAGGAATTAATCCTGAAATTGCATCATGATGTTAAAAAGATCTTAGCACCCAACGGGATTTTTATTTATGATTTTACAACTCCAAGAAATTCCAGGAAAGCCGTAAAATATTTGGACAATGACACCCATATTATTGGTAATAAATACAAGTATCAACGTGAGAGCTCATATGATGCGAAGAGTCAAATTCACACAAATGTATTTCAAATAGAACAATTAAAACAAAATGGAGATGCAGGAACCGATTTGTTTAAAGAGATCCACCAACAGAAAATATATTCTCAGGAATACATACGTTCAATAATAGAGAAAACAGAATTCACTATATTGGAGGCTTACGATGGTTTTCAATTACTTCCTGCTCATAAAAATAGTTTACGCATTACAATGGTGTTACAATGAATAGTCCTTTTGCAATTCAAATGAATAATGTATCTGTTAAATACGGCAACAATGTCGTGCTTAATGATATCGATTTTACACTCGATCAAAGTGAATTTTGCTACGTAATCGGTAAAACAGGTGCAGGTAAAAGCTCCTTTCTGAAATTAATTTACCGAGATGTAACACCGGCATCCGGTTCTGTGTTTGTTGCGGACTTTGACGTTACCACTCTCCCGGATCGAAAAGTTCCTTTTCTAAGAAGAAGAATTGGGGTAGTCTTTCAGGATTTCCAACTGCTTTCCGATAGAAATGTCTTTGATAATGTTGCGTTTGCACTGCAAGTAACCGGAAACAAAACGGGTTTCATCAAAAACAGGGTTCTGGAGGTATTAGGGCTTGTTGGATTAAGTCACAGAAGAAACAGTATGCCTGATGATCTTTCCGGCGGTGAAAAACAACGAGTTGTTATAGCAAGAGCATTGGCAAATGAACCTAGACTCTTATTAGCTGATGAGCCTACAGGAAATTTAGATCCGGATGCCAGCGGCTCCATCATGGAACTGCTTCAGCAGATTAATAATCGAGGAATGGCCGTCTTAATGGTCACTCACGATTACAATGTAATCAGAAAATTCCCACGGAAAACCATTGAAATAAAAAATGGCAAATTGAAAGAGGTTGTCGTTAATAAATAGTCCCCTATCTTAAAAAAGCGCTTTTTTATTCGTTAAAAGCATAAATTTACTTTCCAATTCAATAAAGATTTTGTTAATTGTACATAACTGTTAATCAATCCTTATGGAGTCAGTTATGAAGAATACACTTCTTTTTTTGCTTTCCGTCTGTGTAGTTTCATTAATTTCTCTCACTCATTCTTATGCGCAATCTCAAGAGGGTGATTACATGCATATCGATTATATTCATATTGAAAAAGACGATATTGTTGATTTTATCTCACAAATTGAGCCTCAGATCAAAAGATTACAACAAGCAAGAGTCGACTCAGATGCTTTGAATGAATGGTATATATATCGGGTTGCTTATCCCGGTTCACAAAATACAGTTCACAATTTTGTTTCCGTCTCTATATGTTCCTACATCTGTTCATTTGAAGATTTCCACGATTCGTTAAATGATCAATTTTCTTCAGATGATTATGCTCAGCTAATTCGAAATTTTCAAAGTTTTATGATTCCAACCCATTCTGAACTTTGGAGAATTAACAATAACGTGGTGCGTGAAGACAATTTAGAGCCTGCCAGATACTTTAGCATGGACTATATGAAAGTCAACTCCGGAATGGAGTATGCCTATCAAATGATGGAGGATGAGATTGCGCGCCCTTTGCATGAGCAGAGAATGGAGAACGATGCTATGGAAGCCTGGCAATTATTCAGTCTTGTTATTCCGGGCGGGTCTCAATATGGATACAATTATGCCACGGGAAATCACTTTAAAAATTTAAAGGATTTTGAATTTGGGTTTACTGATGAATTGATAAGTCAAACTCATCCTAATACCAACGTCAGTGAATTCTTTGATAACATTGAGCGAACTCGTGATCCGGTACGCATTGAAGTTTGGGAATTGCTGGATTATGTTAAATAGGATTAATGTATCCAACTTCACTTATAGTGTATTGGAATCAGTTTGAATTGTGAATCATATTTATCGATCTCATTAATTAAAATGGGTTATCCCATAAAGCTGTTGAGTGATGCAGTGAATACTGCCTTGTCCCCAAACAAGATCGGTGCAGTCGATACCGATAATATCCCGATCTGGGAAATATTCACTGAAAAGGTCCAAAGCGATATCGTCGAAATGTTCATCATACAGGGGGACCAAGACAACCCCATTTGCGATATAGAAATTGGCATAACTGGCGGGCACAAATTGTGATCCATCTACAGTTTGATCGATAATCCTTGTCTGAGGCAGTGGTAACGTAACAATTTGAAGGGACTCTCCATATTGATTTACAGCATTTTCCAAAATCTCAAGATTTTCTTGCAGTGCAGAAAAATTGACATCTGATTCATCCTCTGTTACCATTGTTAAAATGGTATTTTTATTCAAAAATCTCGATAAATCATCAATATGTCCATCCGTATCATCTCCCGCCAAACCTCGTTTAAGCCATAGTATCTTTTCTATTCCAAGAAAGTCCTTTAGTAACTGTTCTATCTGGGGTTTCGTTAAACCGGGATTTCGGTTCGGATTTAATAATACTGATTCGGTTGTCAAAAGTAATCCATCTCCATTCGTATCAATACTGCCCCCTTCCAACACCATCCCGGTTTTGAAATATGGAAGATCATAGTGATCGCAGAACCATTTCGGAATGGCGTTATCAGAGTCAAAAGGCGGGTACTTCCCACCCCAGGCATTGTACTCCCAGTCCGTAATTGCAAACTCTTCCGTCTCCTCGTTCTGACGCTCTATAAAAATAGGACCGCAATCGCGTGCCCAAACATCATTCATCGGTATGGAGTGAAGAGATACCTGACTCAGGTCTATAGACCTGGAGTTCAGTTTTTCTATTAGATATTTTTTAGGCAGACGAATATCGTGAAGCAGAATGATGGGCTCATACTGATGTAGCGATTCAATGATATTTAAATACACTTCCTCCACTTTTTTTAGCCTGATATCAGGCCAGGTTTCAACATTTGATGGCCAGTGAAGTTGTGTTGCTGAATGTTTGCTCCATTCAGCAGGCATCTGATATCCGAATTCAACAGGTTTTTTCATAATGGATAATCAATATCAGTCGTTAAAAAGGTTGTGAAATAGTATTTAAGAAAATGGCAAAGATCAATACTCATTCTGTATGATGATTCAAAAGATCACTATTTAATTCTTTTTGTTTTCCCTTGTGCGAGATATATTCCAAGCTGAAATATAACTTCAAATCTGTAATTTCTTCAGATGATAAATGAACCTTCATTTTTACCCGGTAACATTGGTTGGATCGAAGTCGTTTGCGGTGGAATGTTTAGCGGGAAAACAGAAGAATTAATCAGAAGAGCAAGAAGAGCATATATTGCCGGACAGGATGTCGTTATCGTAAAACCTGCAATCGACAACAGATATAGTGATACAGAAGTTGTATCACATGATGAGACATCACTGCCGGGCATAACGGTTGATACAGCAGATCAAATTATACTACTAACCTCGTCAGCCAAAGTTGTTTGCATTGATGAAGCACAGTTTTTCGACGACCGAATCGTGGATGTAGCCTCTACATTAGCAAATGACGGGAAAAGAGTTATCATTGCCGGCCTGGATATGGACTATCTCGGTAAACCCTTTGAACCTATGCCACAGCTACTTGCAATCGCAGAATATGTGACAAAACTTCATGCAATATGCTCTGAAAGTGGCATGCTGGCCCATTTTTCTCAACGTATTGTTGTTAGTGACGAGAAAGTTTTAGTTGGCGAAAAAGATGCTTATGAACCCAGGGCACGTCACTGTTTCAGACCCCCTTTGGATGAAAAACGTGGCAAGACCCGCCCTCCTTTATCAAAGAACAGATCTCAAAATCAACCCAAAGATACAGATTAGATGGAAATAGTTAGAGGCCTCATTGGAATGGTTGCAATCATTGCAATCGCACTTGCATTCAGTAATAATAGAAAAAATGTAGATTGGAAATTAGTTGGAACGGGTCTGGGAATACAGTTCATTCTGGCCATTTTTATTCTAAAAGGTGCAGTAATGGCTGAATTTTGGTCGCCACTTGGCTGGCCTAAACTGTTTTTCAGCTGGATTTCATCATTTTTTGTAATTGTACTTGATTTCACGACTGCCGGTGCAGAATTCATATTTGGAGATCTTGCAAAGAGTCCCGGTATGGAAGGCAGTTTGGGTAACTTTTTTGCTTTTCAGGTCTTGCCGACAATCATCTTCTTTGCTTCCCTGACAGCTATACTATATCACTATGGGATCCTTCAAAAGATTGTAGACTACATGGCAAGAGGAATGCAAAAAATAATGGGTACATCCGGAGCCGAATCTCTCTCAGTAGTGGCAAATATTTTTGTAGGACAAACAGAATCACCGCTTGTGATCAAACCCTATATCGAGAACATGACTAAATCTGAACTCTTGACTGTTATGACCGGCGGGATGGCGACGATTGCCGGTGGTGTAATGGCTGCTTACGTTCAGATGTTGGGTAATTCATACTCGATAGCCCAGGGCGTATCTCTGGATGTAGGCAGACTGATGTTTGCGGAACAACTTCTGGGAGCCAGTTTAATGGCTGCACCTGCAGCACTGGTCATAGCAAAAATAATTTTCCCGGAAAATGACGAGCCTGTAACGAAGGGGGATGTTAAAATAACCGTTGAAAAACCGGACGCAAACGGGATTGATGCAGCTGCTACCGGGGCCGGTGTCGGTCTTAAGCTTGCTGCAAATGTAGGGGCAATGCTTTTGGCATTCATAGCCCTACTTGCCATGGGGAATTATTTCCTCTTTGAGATCGGTGAAATTACAGGCTTAAACAACGCATTCCCTGATTTTAATCTAACCATTGAATCATTATTGGGATGGATAATAGCCCCAATTGCATTTATTGTGGGTGTACCATGGGTGGATGCTGTCAATATGGGGTCACTTTTAGGAACCAAGGTAGTTCTGAATGAATTTGTTGCATATCTTCAATTGGCTGATATGGTAGAACAAGAAATGATATCTCCTAAAACAATTACCATGGCAACATTTGCACTCTGTGGTTTTGCTAATTTCTCATCAATCGCAATTCAAATTGGTGGTATTGGAGGTTTAGCACCCAGCCGTAAGTCAGAACTCGCCAGTTTTGGCCTAATGGCAGTTTTGGCCGGCTCTTTAGCTAATCTCATGACAGCTACGATCGCCGGAATGCTTTTTTGATTTGTTTGTTGGGGCTATCAGCTATCAGCTATCAGCTATCAGCTATCAGCTATCAGCTAAAATATTGTTTTTTTTTTCGATTTATCACATTTATTACAAGTTGAGATTTTAACTATGAAATCGTTAGTACAACATCTTTGCACTATACTCTGTTTGTGTACAATACTTTTTACACTGACTGAATGTTCGCCGGAACGTAATAATCTGGATAATACAATCATTGCATCCGTATCCGATAAAAACCTGACGATAGGAGAAGCAATGAATAATATACCGGAATTTTTACTTCAGGAAGACTCTGTAAGAGCCATTCAAACCTTTGCCAATCAATGGGTTCAATCACAAGTCTCAATCGAACACGCAAAACGACTGGGAATTCAAAATCTTGAACAGTACCGGAATAAATTGAGCCGTTTTCAAGATCAATTATTGGTATCTATGTTAAAAGAACAAATCCTCGAAACGAATGCAGATCAGATTGAAGTCACCCGGGATGAAGCCCTCTCCTATTATCAAACATATCGTGAACAATTTACCTTTGATGAAAGATTTGTACGATTTCGACTCATTTCAACGCGTACAAGGACCGAAGCAGAGAATGCGAACAGAGAGTTAATCAGCGGAGTTGAATGGGAAACTATACTTCAAAATTACAGTGTAAATCCGGATTTACAGTTGAGACAATCAACCCAATACTGGCCAATTTCTATGGCAGCAACAGATATACCACCCATTAATGAAAATTTAAATACTTTGGGTTTAAATGAACGTTCACCGATCCATTTCCATAATAACCGTTACCATTTAATTCAATTAATTGATGAAAAAACTGAAGGTGAATACCCTGAATTAGATTGGCTGATACCTCAGATATCAGAATGGTTAAATCTTGAGAAATCCAGAAGAATTACAAATGGTTATCTGCGAAATCTTTATCTTCAAGCAGAATCGAATAATGAAATTGAGTTACTTAACGTTAGTGACATCGAACAACTACTTACACAATAAATAATTTTTGAATGAACATTTTATCTCGAGTTATTTTTATCTCTCTACTCTGTATCCTCTTTACAGATTCCATTCAGGCTCAGGCTCAGGCTCAGTCACAACAACAAACCACTGATAAAATTGTCGCCATTGTAAACGATCGGATAATTTTAAAGTCGGATGTGGATGAAGAGATTCTAAACTATATGAGACAGTCTGAAATGGACGGCCAGACCGTCGAATTTTCTAAAGAAATTTGGTACAGTGCACTTCAGAGCATGGTTGATAGCTATGTTCTCCTTGAAAAAGCTAAATTGGATTCCGTTGAAGTAAGTGATGATATGGTGACCCGCAACATGGATCAGCGAATTAGTCAGCTTGTTCGGCAAGCCGGCAGCGAAAGTGCGCTTGAAGAAGCCTTTGGACAGAGTCTTGTTCAAATACGTGCAGAATTCAGAGAGCAATTCAGAGAACAAATGATTGCTCAATCTGTCCAACAGAGAAAAATGAGTACTATTACGATCACCCGACCGGAAGTTGAAGAGTTTTTTAACCAGATTCCTGAAGAATCAATACCGACGATCCCGGAACAAATATCACTCTCCCAAATAGTGATTATTCCAAAACCTCTGGAGGATGCCAAAAACGAAGCTTTTGAAAAAGCTCAAGCCCTAAGAGATTCTGTTACTACACATGGAAAAGACTTTGAAGAAATGGCTCGGCTATACAGTGAAGATGTCTCCGCCCGAAATGGTGGGCTCATACCGATGATGTCACTTGATGAGTTAGTATCCAGTTACTCAGCAGCTGCAGCAGCCTTGCAACCCGGAGGCATTTCTCAAGTTGTTGAAACGCGATTCGGTTTTCATGTTATACGACTAAACAGACGCTCCGGTGATAATATTGAAACCAATCATATACTTATTAAAATTGATGAAGAATTAGTCGATGAAGAATCAGCCATAGAGAAGTTAAATGCAATTCGCGACAGTGTGTTGATTCATGATAAAAACTTTGCTGATATGGCCAGACTCTATTCTGAAGATGAGGATAGCAATGTTTTTGGCGGCAGAATAGTGAATCCGCAAACAGGCCGAAGACTACTGCAAATTGAACAATTGGAACCCGCATTATACAGAATAGCACTTCTTTTAGATGAAGAGGGTCAAATTTCGGAACCAAGAGCCTATAACCCACAGGATCCAACCATTAGTAGAGCATTCAGAATCGTACGGCTCGACAGGCATATTCCGGAACACCGCGCTAACTTGTCACAAGATTATGATCAGATCCGGGATTTTGCTCTCCAGCAAAAAACGTCCAGAATCATGGGCCAATGGATTGATGATCTGAGAGAAGAAGTCTATGTTGAATTCAAGATTCCTCTGCCGAATGATGTTGATAGTTTGAATGAGCAAGAACCTGTGACTCTTTAATCTGATGAGTGATCCAATACCAAGTGATGCTGAAAAAGCGGCACAATTTTTTAGCGAATCTTATCAGAATATTAAGGATGAGATTTCAAAAACTGTTGTAGGCCAACAAGATGTAATTGATCAATTACTGATTTCGCTTTTTTCCAAAGGACATTGTGTACTGGTAGGTGTTCCCGGCCTCGCTAAAACCTTGTTAATTCAAACATTAGCAAAAACATTAAATCTCTCTTTTAATCGCATTCAGTTTACACCGGATTTAATGCCGGGCGATATAACCGGAACCGAAGTGATTGAAGACGATAAGGAAACCGGCCGGAAAAGCTTTCGTTTTATCCGTGGACCCATATTCTCCAATATAGTTCTTGCGGATGAAATCAACAGAACTCCTCCTAAAACCCAGGCAGCTCTGTTGGAAGGGATGCAGGAGTATAGTGTTACCGCATCAGGACAGACACTTAAACTCGAAGAACCTTTTTTTGTACTAGCGACTCAAAATCCGATTGAACAAGAAGGGACTTACCCCCTGCCTGAGGCACAATTGGATCGATTTATGTTTAACATATGGCTCGACTATCCATCTCTTGATGAAGAGAAAATGATCGTTAAACAGACAACTTCACCCAGAAAAATTGTAATTAATTCTATTCTTGATAAGAATCAAATACTCTCAATTCAGGAATTGGTAAGAGATGTTCCGCTACCTGACCATGTCTTGCATAAAACCGTAACCCTCATCAATCAAACAAGACCAAAAACGGAATATTCTACGGATCTGGTCAATAAATATCTAAGCTGGGGTGCCGGGCCCAGGGCATCGCAATATCTGATTTTAGGTGCAAAAACGCGTGCACTTTCGCAGGGACGATTTAATGTCGAAATGGAAGATATTCATGAGTTGGCAGTTCCTGTATTGAGACATCGGATTGTAACCAATTATACTGCTGAAGCGGAAGGATTAACCACAGTCGATATCATTAATAAATTACTTAAGAATCTCTAAGCGTCGATGATATGGTCAGCCAGTTTATACAGGGTATAAGTCCGGTAGCACCTCTCATCATAATATTCTTTATACTCATCCTCTCTCTTTTTGTAGCCTGGTGGAGCTATCAATATTTAGAAAGTCTCTCACTGTTAAAAAAACGAACACTAATACTTTTAAGAGCATCCTCGCTTTTTATACTGGTGATCCTGCTCTTAAACCCCTATTTCTTACTTGAGTACAATTCAGAGGATTCACAAAAGATTGCAATTTACATTGATAACAGTCAAAGTTTATCAATTGAACGTGGAAATTATCAAGGGGCACCCGAATACAATAATTTAATCAATCGTTTCAACCAAATTCAATTGGAAGGGTTTGAACTGACAACTTTTCTATTCTCTGATACAGTTATTGAAGACAATCAACCCACTCTAACAGGAACTCGCACTAACATAAATAATGTCCTGGAACATCTCAGGCTGAATGAACATCGGTTTGCATCAGCCATTCTTATATCAGATGGAATAATTACTCAAGGAAGGAATCCCATTTTTGCAGCACAAAATCTTACAATTCCGGTTATTACAATCCCGGTAGGCGATACAACTCAAGTAAAAGATATTGCTATTGCAAACATTGACTATTCACAAGAAACATATACATACACAGGAGAAACTATCTCTGTTGAAATTCAACAAGAAGGTTTTGAGAATGAGTATTCAGATGTACAATTACTCCTTGATGGTGAAATATTGGGAATCGAAAATATTCAATTTCCTACTAATTCGAGCAGTCAAATCCTTGAATTTTATCATGAATTCGATGAGCCGGGCTTTTACAATTTCCTGCTAAATATCCCTCCCAAGCCTGAAGAATATACTGATCAGAACAACCAAACGTCTTTTACCATTGAAGTTCAGGATGATAAAACAACTATTTTATCACTATCATTTGATATACACCCGGATGTTAGTTCCTTAAGAAGATTAATATCATCTGATCAACAAAATGAATTGATCTCATCAACCTGGATAGGTGGGAACCGATTTCTTGATAATGATCCCTATTCATTAACTGAGGAACCGGATCTAATCGTTTTGCATGGGCTCCCTCCTATTAATTCAACCATTTTTCAGTGGATAGAAGAACAAGATGCACCATTTTTAATATTTCAATCCCCAAATACCACTCAGTTATTTTCAGAACAGGAAATAGCAGAACTCTCTGGATTCCAGTCCGACTCTCCAACCGGTACAATTGATGTTCAACTTGATTATCAAAACCAGTCTAATCAGCACCCAATCATGGAGCTTGGGAACATTGATACCAATCGTTTTCCCACTTTAAAGATGGTAAGAAGTAATTACAATCTGTCAGCTCTCGCTCAACCCCTACTTTTTGCTACATTTGAACGATTGCAGGATGATTTTCCTGTCATCATAGCCTCAGACGCACCGAATAGACGGTTAACAACTGTAACCGCAAATGGTTGGTATCGATTTGAACAGAGTCCGCAGCCTGAAGTAAGGCAATTTTTTAATTCACTATTCACAAATATTATCTCTTGGACTTCCACATCATCGGATCGTCGCACTTTACAAATCTATCCTATAAAAGAACTCTATACAGAAAATGAAATCGTTCGGGTAAGAGCTGAACTATTCAATGAAAGAGGTGAACCCGAAACGGAAGCACAAATTGAACTATCAATCTATCAAAACGATCAGAATACTCCTATTCAATCATTTTTAATGTCACACCAACAGAACGAAATCTATAATGCAGATTTAGGAAATTACCCCATAGGGATCTACCGGTTAAGTGCTATAGCCACTCGGAATGAGAGAATAATCGGAACTGCTGAAGACCGTGTTAATGTCAGTGAATCTATTATTGAGTTCATTAACACTAAAAGGGATGACTCAACACTCCGGCTTATCTCGGAAATTACATCCGGAATAATATTGGAAAACCTGGATTCTGAACCTTTAATGTCTTTTTTAAACAGTTTAGCCTTAGAAGATGTTGACCAACAGGTAACAAATGAATTTTACTATCTGAGTAGAAATGGAATTTGGTTTTTACTTGTATTAACTCTTCTTTCTGCAGAGTGGTTGATTAGACGATCGGCATCTTTGCCATAATCGTCCTGGAAATTGATTGGTAAATGCAGACACTAATATATCAGCAAAAAAAAAGCCGGATTAAATGACTTTAATCCGGCTTATAATAATGGATGCTTTTTTATTTAACTTTTTTTGGTTACAAGCAGTACAACCAAACCTACAATAACTGCAATACTAACGATCAATAGAATAAACATCAGATTTGAAGTAGGTGATGAAGCCTCTCCCCAATCGTTTAATTTCATATCAATTGCTGAAATTTCAGAGTAAGTTAATACATTTCCAGTTGTCAATAGTTCTCCCCAATTTGCTTTAACTGTATTATTCCAAAAGCTGTTAAAGTTCAAAAATCTCTGATAGTCTTGTTCACTATTGCTCTCTAAGCTGGCTTCATATGAACTGTCAATATATGAGTTTAAGGATGTATAAAATTCAGAAGATGATGAAAATGGTTCTAATTCAATGTCATTTTCACTAAATGAAGCAGCCAGAGTTTCCCAGAGGTTATTATCAATAGCAGCCTGCCATGCAACCAACAGGTCTTCTACTTCTTGTTCAGCAACTACAGGCCCATCCGGTACAAAAGTTTCAGTCAATTGTGTTCCTATACGGTCCCATACATTAGAAAAATATCCATGCTGAGCTCTCATTGATACATAATCCGATAGATTTAATGAAATATCACTATTCGCCAGTTGAATATATTCAGACAGTATTGTCTTAAGAATATCTACCGGATTATCCTGAAGCCGGTCAGAAGCATCACTTATTTCAGATCTTGCAGAAGAGTCCATGTTTTGATAGCGCTCTACCAATTCTTCTAAAAAATTAGAGACAAATACATCTCTTTGATCAATATTCAATCTATATTGCCGTATTAGCGCTGCCTGACGGCTCTCATTTTCTGACGATTGTTCAATTCGCTCTTCCAGTGTGACCATCTCCTGATTCATATCTGAAATTCGATTACGAAAGAGATCCATTTCATCAACAAGATCTTCCACACGATTATTCAGTTGCTCAATCACTGAAATATTTGCATTTGAGATATTGAAATTATTTTCCAGGTCCTGCATTAATCCATCAAATGTATCCGGATAGATTGCATCATTAATCAGTGATTCATGATTTGCATATTGTGCTTCAAATGAACTAATTTCTTCACTGATCTCATTCAGCTCGTCTGTAGAAACTGCATTTTCAACCTTATTCAACAGTTCACTATAGCCGGTTCTAAAATCTTGAATGATTTGAAAATCAGACTGTTGCGCAGATACTTGTGAAGGAAGTAGTAATAAAAGGATCGTGATAAATGATAACGTAACTTTAGTAAGTGTATACATGATTTTATGTAGTCTTAAATTTGGTTAAGTACAGATCTGTTTATCTAGTAATTCAAATTGAATGTTTCACCGGTATTTCGATCAATTAACTCAATGTAAGTCTCTCTTTGATTAAAGGCCGGTTGTGATAGACCATTCTCTGAAATAAACACTTTTTCAACTAATTCAAGTACGGATTCTCCCGGCGTAAAGACATAAACATTGTTGAATCCGGCCGCCGTTACAAAATAAAATCCGGCTCGATTCCTAATTAAGCGAATTTCATCAATTTCAGTCAAATTCTCTTCAGTAAGTATAGGAGAGATTGAGAATTTAACCGCAAATCGTTGATCATGAACCATTTGATCAGAATCCGGCACCAAAACACTTTCAATTGGCTGTGAAAAATCTACATTTTCAAGTATTAATGATGAGCCACAAGCGGATACAGTCAATAAAATGGCTAAACTTAAAAACAAGTATAGTAGTCTCTGTTTATTCATGATTTAGGTTTATAAAGTTTATGTTTGCTCTTAATTTTTTACACTTTAATTTAATAAATATAAAATTGTTCCACTATTCGACTACATGCTGATCCATTGGCAGATGCAGATGTAGTATTCTACTAAAGTGGTCAGAAATTCCAGATAAATCAATTAAAAATGATTGTACCCCTCACAGTTTAGTACTTAAGTAACTGTTTCTTACATCAATTTAACATATTTACCGTCCAATGCTTAATGGAAATAATATTAAAGAAAGTACACTTCACAATACGTTTATGGCACAGGCTTTAAAACTGGCAGAGATAGCCTACGATCAAGGTGAAGTGCCAATTGGAGCCATTGTTGTAAAAGATGGACGAATCATTGGGAAAGGTTACAATCAAACAGAAATGCTTAAAGATCCTACTGCGCACGCAGAAATGTTAGCGATTTCATCAGCTTGTGCCACATTAAACAATAAGTACCTGGAAAATTGCACCCTTTATGTAACCCTTGAACCTTGCCCAATGTGCTCAGGTGCCATTGTATGGTCGAAAATTCAGCGTGTCGTATTCGGAGCTATGGATGAAAAAAGTGGATCATGCGGCTCACTTTTTAATATCGCCTCCAACAAAAAATTAAATCACCGAGCTGAGATTATTCAAGGTGTTTTAGAATTGGATTCTCAATTTTTATTAAAACAATTTTTTGCTTCTAAACGCTGATTTAAAATTGTAAGGGCACAAATTCTTCTTCGATTTCTTGGGTTACTGGTTCAAATAATGAGGATACTTTATTGTGTAATTCCATTGCAAGTATCTTTCGATCATTGTTCTTTATGGTCTCTGATCCAAAGCGAATATCAACGACTACTTTACGATTTTTACTTAAGAAGAAGAGATGCTTCAACATGCTTATGTTTCCCCACCAGCATACAGATTTATATGCCGGCAGATCCCCTTTTGATGTCTCATATCTGATTGTTGAATAAGACACATCAATATTACTAATAGCTGCATGTTCTAATAATGAAGGCCGAAATCTCAAGACTTCCATTCCAGGAGAGGTTGTCCCTTCAGGAAAAAGAATAACCCCTTGTTTATCATTTAGATTTGATGCAATCAAATTATTGACCCTTTTCACATCACTCCTTTTCTTTCGATCAATAAAAATAATGCCCAGTGTAGATGCCATAAAACCTACTACAGGCCATCTTCTGATCTCTGCTTTAGCCACAAATGTTGTTTCAATAAATGCTGAATAAATGGGTATATCCAAATAACTCAGATGATTACTGACAATAAAAAAAGGAGGTTTTGGAGGAGTTCCTTCTAAACGAATTTCCATTGAAAACAGCTTTATTACCATTTTTCCCCATAATGCCATACAGAGATTTCTCCAGGCTTCATATCGCCGTCTGAAAATTTTGATAAATATAAATCCACTTAGATAGAGCAGATAACAGAATAAAGTTATGATTGGAAAGAGGAATACTTTGATTGGAGCTGTTACGATGAGTAATAAACGCATACTTATCTCAATTTTTATTTAACTCAATTTATCAGCAGAATTCTGATCAGATTGATTAAAAGTAATAAATATTCAATTTGATAATTGAAATTAAATTTTTGGGAATCTTATTCTTATTTTTGATGATTGTAATTATAGCTTACAATTGGATTCATCTCTGTAAGAACCATATTTTTATTAATGTTATACACAAAAACGTATGAAAAATCTCCGGATCATGAATGGGTTGTCTTCATTCATGGAGCCGGAGGCTCTTCTAATATTTGGTTTAGGCAGATAAAGGCCTATTCAGAGGAATTTAATGTGTTATTAGTCGATCTTCGCGGACATGGCAAGTCTAAAGATATGAGTACGATGAAAAAATATTATAAAGAACAGTACTCGTTCAGAACGGTCAGCAAAGATGTTTTGGAGGCTCTCGATAAAAATCAAATTACCCAAGCTCATTTTGTGGGTGTCTCTTTAGGGACAATCATTATCCGAACGATCGCAGAAATGAAGCCTGAAATTGTTTTATCTGCTGTGATGTGTGGTGCGATTACCCGGATGAATATCAGATCCAGAATCTTAGTTTTTTTAGGACACACATTCAAAAAGTTAGTGCCCTTCATATGGCTATATAAACTATTCGCTTGGATTATCATGCCTAAAAAGAATCATGAGGAATCGCGTACACTATTCGTTGGGGAAGCCAAAAACCTTGCCAGAAAAGAATTTTTGAAGTGGTTTAAGCTGACTTACGATATAAATCCATTGCTAAAATACTTCAAAGAAAAAGAGATGAAAGCCCCAACACTCTATGTTATGGGTGAAGAGGATCACATGTTCCTCCCTCCCGTTAGAAAAATGATTCAGGATTTCAATCACTCCTACCTTGAAGTCGTTATGGGAAGTGGGCATGTGGTAAATGTTGACAAACCGGATGAATTCAATGAAATTTCTCTGCGCTTTTTAATGAATCAAAAGAATATTTTTCAGCAATCCGCATGATTGAACAAATCAAAATATTTACAGTTCCCGGGATTATGAATTTTAAAAGAAATCCATTGTTTCGTTTTTTCGACAGCCATTTTTTCAGGATATTTAGAATGAACAAATAAATGAAATCAAATAAAGATGATTATACCAATAGCGAGTGATCATGCCGGTTTTGAAGCAAAACAGATGTCAAAATTAATATTAGAAGAGATGGGAATTACGACTGTTGATTATGGCACTCATTCTCCTGATTCTGTTGACTACCCTGACTATGCAGTACAAGTTTCTAAATTAGTTCAAGAGGGTGAACATGAATTCGGAATCTTAATTTGTGGCAGTGGACAAGGAATGTGTATGACTGCAAATAAGTTTTCCAACGTCAGAGCGGCTCTTGTCTATTCCGAAAATGTAGCCAAACTTTCGCGACAACATAATAATGCCAACATTCTCTGTATACCGGGGAGAGAAGTATCCAAGGAGCAGTTAGAGGAGATATTCAAGAGTTGGTTCAGTACCGAATTTGAAGGCGGCCGTCATGATCGAAGAGTCAATAAAATACATTCATTAACAGCAAAATAAACTTCATGAAATCACTCCAAGAACAAGATCCGGAACTGAATAAATATCTGGAATTAGAAACTGAGAGACAAAATTTGAACTTTGAACTTATTGCTTCAGAGAATTTTGCATCCAGAGCAACTATTGAAGCAATGGGCTCTGTCTTAACCAATAAATATGCGGAAGGATATCCGGGGAAAAGGTATTATGGTGGCTGTGAACATGTTGATAAAGTTGAAAACTTAGCCAGAGAACGGGCAAAAAAGCTGTTTAATGCAGATTGGGTGAATGTACAACCTCATTCAGGTGCCTCAGCAAACGCAGCAATTTATCTTGCTTACATGAAACCGGGAGATACATTACTTGGACTGGATTTGGCTCATGGCGGGCATCTTACTCATGGATCTCCGGTTAATTTTTCAGGAATTACTTACAATGCACAGTTTTATGGAGTAGAAAAAAAAACAGGGCGTATTGATCTTAACATCGTAAGAGAAAAAGCAAAAGAAGTTCAGCCAAGAATGATTTCGATCGGAGCCAGTGCATACACCCGGGATTTTGATTATGAAGGATTCCGTGACATTGCAAATGAAGTGGGTGCTTTTTTGTGGATGGATATGGCTCACACAGCCGGCCTCATTGCCGCAAAAGTGCTTAACGATCCATTACCCTACTCCGATGTTGTTACGACGACGACACACAAAACACTGCGTGGCCCCCGGGGGGGAATGATTTTAGTAGGCAAAGATCATGAAAATCGTTTGGGTGTAGTAGCACCCAAATCGGGCCGGGTAAAAAATATAAGTGAAGTGTTAGATTCAGCCATTTTTCCAGGTACACAAGGTGGCCCTCTCATGCACGTAATTGCCGCTAAAGCAGTGGCTTTAGGTGAAGCATTGCAGCCTGATTTTATTCAGTATCAAAAGCAAGTGAAATTAAATGCAAAAAAAATGGCAGAATCGTTTATTGAACGAGGGTATAGTTTGGTAAGTGGAGGCACTGACAATCACCTTATCCTGGTAGACCTGCGAAATAAAGGCTTAAATGGAAAAATTGCGGAAGAAGCATTGGATCGAGCAGGAATTACAGTGAATAAAAATATGGTACCATTCGACACAGAGAGCCCATTTGTAACTTCAGGCATTCGAATTGGCACACCTGCTCTCACAACACGTGGTTTTAAAGAGGAGGAATTTACAGAAGTTGTAAGGCTTATCGATAAAGTACTTCAAAAACCGACGGATGAATCAAATCTGGCAGATGTTAAAAAATCTGTTCAGGAAATGTGTAAAGCTTTTCCTTTATATAATTTTACTACTGTTTAATTGTATATTGTCTCAATTGAAAAATGGTACAACGAAATTTATTTTATAATTAAAACGTGCATCCAATATTTATAGGCTATCGGCCTCATCCGATATCAGAATATCATGAGTGAATCTACAGATCGTCCAAAACGCAGTATAATGGGCTCCCTTCTTCCTAAGGCAAAAGCTCCTAAAGTGAATCCGGCTGATGGCATGTCATTTTTAGACCATCTGGAAGAGTTACGATGGAGAATCCTTAAAGGGTTGGTTGGAATTTTAGCCGGTGTTATCATTGCTTTTATTTTTTCTGATTTCTTTATACAGGAATTCATACTGGGTCCGGCAAGAGCTGATTTTTTCATGTATCAGATTATGCCTATTAATGCGGTTGACCTATCATTGATTTCCAGAAGATTGCCAGGGCAGTTCTTTACATACTGGGGAACATTAATCATAATAGGAGGAATATTGGGCTCCCCCTATTTTGTATATCAAATATGGGCCTTTATCGAGCCTGCTCTTGAAAGCGGCGAAAAGATTAAGACATTTTTAAATGCAATGTTCATTAATTTCTTTTTCCTGCTTGGCGTTTCATTCGGATATTTAATTTTAGTACCCTTTGCGGTGCAGTTTTTTACACAGTTCATTATCTCAGATGTAATAAGTAATGAATTTGATATCAATGAATATTTTGTATCCGTCGCACTATGGACACTGGCCTGTGGTGTGATTTTTCAAATACCGGTCATCAGCTGGTTTTTATCGAAAGTGGGCCTTATAACTCCTGACGCAATGAAAGCCTATAGAAGACATGCGATCGTAGTAATCATGATTTTAGCAGCCTTTCTAACACCCCCTGATCCGGTATCACAAATCATGATCGCACTCCCCCTTATTATTCTTTATCAATTTTCAATATTTTTAAGCAAAATTGCTACAAAAAAACGTAAGAAAGAGATGGAAGCTGCGTTTGAAGGAGAGTAATGGTAACTAATATTGATTTTCTAACCGTTCAGTCAACTGAATTGACATGTTTAAAGATTCATGAAATACCGTTACCTTAATTACTGACAATAAATATCATTTATATTTAATTATTTTTTAAAATTTTTCTATGTGTAAAGAGTTTTTAAAATCCATTTTAATCTTATTCTCACTATTTATAGTGGGGATATCTTGCAATACAAATGATCCATTTGAGATAACCCCGCCAAATTTTGATTCTGTACCTCCCGCGACATCTATAGCAGGAATCACCCCAATTCAAGTTGATGAAGGAGTTACCGCGTATATTCATGAGGAAGGTTCAGGTGAGTTTTTTGTCACTGTCAGAGATGAAGTGCAAGCTTATATAACCCTGCGTACGGAAGATGGAGAAATCATCTATAGCTCCTTTCAAAATAACCGGGAAGAACCTTCAAGTATTTCCATGCAATTTGCAGGCGAATTTCAAAATGATTTCACCTATTCAGTAGCTCAAACTTATACACCGGGATTAAAGATTGGACTGTTGGGAATGCAAAAAGGGGAATTTCGTACCTTGGTCGTAGCTCCTGAAAAAGGATATTCAGAAATACCCACCGGTTCGTTGATGTCTCAATTCAGAGAGGATACTCTTATCTATGAGATTAGAATAACCAGAATCTTTCCTGATTAATAAGTCAGTATAAATTCCCCATCAGTTTTAGTACTGATACGTAATTCTATCCGTAAGATTGGTCAGAATCTCATGTACATTCGTACCAGCATGTATTGCCCATTTTGATGCATCCCATGCTCCTTCACCTAACAATGTAACTTCGGAGTCTACCGCCAATTTATCATCTTCAAGAAAGACCATCAGCATATCCATTGTCACATTACCAACCTGCTGATATAGCTTACTGTTTATAAGCACTTTCAATTTGTTACTCAAAGATCTGGGTAAACCATCCCCATAACCAACTGGCAGGGTAGCCAGATATCCATTTTCAGGGGCTCTCCAGGTAGAAGAATAACTGACGGTGTCCCCTTTTACAATCGGACGTACCTGAACAATCTTTGTTTTCCATGTTAACACAGGGTTCAACCATTCATATTGTGTGTTGCCTGAGTTATAACCCAGCATTCCCAATCCGGTTCTGACCATATCGAAATGATTTATTTCGCCATAATTTACTATAGCTCCGGTGTTGCTCATATGGACGAATGGAACCTCAGGAAAATGAGATAGAATATTTATAAAGCGTTGATTTTGAATGGTTACAAATTCAGAACCCGGATCATCTGCAGTGGCATAATGAGAGTAGATCCCGCTGCAGATAAGACGTTGATTGGCAATAGCCAAATCCCTGACTTTCGACGCATTTTCCGGTCGAAATCCCAGCCGCCCCATCCCTGTATCAAAATTTAAATGATAAAATGTCCCATCCATCAATATTGAAAAATGAGAATCGTGACTTACTGTAGCCGTTAAATTGTGAGTTTGATAGGCTGCGGCAGTCTCATAAGTTGGAACACCAAAAACAAGTATCGGAATCTTTATCCCTGCCATGCGCAGTTCAATCCCTTCATCAATATGCGCAACAGCAAGCCAGTCGACCTCTTCCTCAATTGCTCCGGATATTTTTACAGCACCATGACTGTAAGCATCACATTTTACGACAGCTAAAATCTTTTTACCGGGCATGCGGTTTTTAATCTCTTTCAGATTTTTAACCAGAACATCCAGTTTGATGTTAGCAATTGAGTTTGAGAAATGTCTTTTCACCATCTCACACCAAATCTTTTCTTTTTCCTTTTTTTCAGAATCACATTTGCAGCATTATACCCGGCAGCTCCGAATACCCCGCCCCCGGGATGACATGATGCGCTGGATAGAAACAAATTCTCAATGGGAGTCTCATAATTACTTAGTTCCGGAGTTGGCCTGAACATAAACATCTGATCGAAATTCATCTCTACATGCATGACATTTCCTCTCAGTAAACCATGTTTTCTTTCGATATCCAGCGGTGACTGTATATGCCAATCAATAAGTTTTCCTTTCATGTTTGGTGCATATCTTTCCACAACGCCATAGATTTTCTCAGCTTCTCTTTCCCGAATATCATCCCATTGCACTCCATTTGCCAACTCATAGGGATGCCATTGTGCCCAGGCAAACAATGTATGTTTACCATCTTTTGCCACTTCAGGATCAATTTTAGAGAAGGTCATAGCTAATACAGCAGGTTCTTCCGGCGGATTCCCTTTCATATAATCACCAATTGCACGATTCATATACCCTACTGAGGGAGCGAGTAGCTGCATTCCATGATGAATCAATGGGTCGTCGGGAGCTGCAATATACTGTGGCAGTTCATCTACCGCACAGCGAATCACCATTCCAAATCCATTACCTACTTGAATATTCTCTACTTTTTGAAATAGTGAATCTGACAGATGCTCTTTTCCAACCAATTTCAGCATCGTCGTTTGAACATGAGCATTTGAAACGATTAAATCTGAACTGAAATATCGGTCGTCCTCAGTAACCACTCCCTTTGCAACACCCTCAATAATCTCAATTTTTTTTACCGGACTGTTTGAATGAACCTCACCGCCATGAGCAACGATCAGGTTTTTCATCGCTTGTGTTAGCATTCCACTGCCCCCTTTAGGATGCTTTGCACCGCTTTGGTGAAGCATTGATTGCCATCCCACAAAATCTCCGGTAGCAGATTGATCCGGAAGAGGGCCTGATTGTGCTGCAAACCAGGTTAATGCTGTTTTTAAGTAGGGATTTTTAAATGATTTATCAACGACCCCCCCATAGCTTCCTAAAATCTTTTGCAGTCCATCTATTTGTTCACCCTTTTTGAACATAGAACCATCACGTATTTGCCCCTTAGCCATCTCCATAAATATATTTTTCCCGGATGGCGGAACCATAAATGATTTTAAAACACCTTTATTGATTCTTCCCCAAAAATCAATGAACTCTCTATAATTTTGAACATCTTCAGGAGCAACGGAAGCGATCGATTCGAGGGTCTTATCCAAATCTTTATGAAAATGAATGACCCCCTTTTTATCCGGCAGCGGATAACTCATAAAAGGATCCATATCGATATATTCGAGCCCGTAATTTGTTAACTCAAGCTCTTCAATAATACCAGTCTGATGAATCATGATATGTACAGATGATCCAACATCCATCCTGAAGCCGGATGGATTCTCATCACTTTGAAACATGGTTTCGGTGCAAACTGCACCTCCGATGGTATCTCTCCTTTCAAGAACACCCACTTTGTAACCCGCTTTTGCAAGGTAACAACCGGTTATTAAGCCGTTATGGCCGGAACCGATAATAATAGCGTCAAAATGGTTGTTCATTTATTATTTGAGTCTGATCTATTTGTTCATTGAGATCAAGAACTCTTCATTTGATTTCGTTCCTTTCATTTTATCAAGTAAAAACTCCATTGCTTCATATGCATTGTGGTTATTCAGATATCTCCTTAATAAAACTACTTTTTCTCTCTCTTCATCGGATACGATTAACTCCTCTCTACGTGTACCACTCTTAAATACGTCAATGGCCGGGAAAATTCTCCTTTCAGCCAATCGGCGATCCAATACCAACTCCATATTTCCGGTTCCTTTAAACTCTTCAAAGATCACGTCGTCCATTCTGGAACCGGTATCTATCAATGCCGTAGCGATGATCGATAAACTTCCCCCGTTCTCAATGTTTCTCGCCGAGCTGAATAATTGCCGGGGAGCTTTTAAAGCCTCTGAGTCCACCCCGCCCGACATCGTTCTGCCTGAATTCCCTGCAGCTACGTTGTATGCACGTGCCAATCGAGTGATTGAGTCCATGAGTAAAAGAACATCATGGCCACTTTCTACCAATCTTTTGGCTTTCTCAAAGACAATCTCTGATAATCCGACATGATTTTCAGGTTTTTCATCAAATGTAGATGCCACAACCTCTGCATTTTTAACAGATCGTTCCATCTCTGTAACCTCTTCCGGCCGTTCATCAATCAATAAAATGATGATTTTTGTTTCCGGATGATTTCGGTTTACTGCATTGGCAATGTTTCTGAGTATGGTTGTTTTACCCGTTTTTGGCTGTGCGACTATTAATCCTCTTTGCCCCTTACCAATTGGCGTAAATAAATCCATAATTCGCGTTGAGTACTCCGCAAAATTGTTCTCAAGTTTAAATCGCATTTCGGGATAGATGGGCAGTAAATCCTCAAAATCCTCCCGATTGTCCATATCCCGAGGAATCTTTCCATTTACTCCTTCAACCCTGAGAAGTGCAAAATAGCGCTCACCGACTTTGGGAGGACGGATAATGCCTATTACACAATCACCTTGTTTAAGTCTGAATCTCTTGATTTGTGAAGGCGAAACATAGATATCATCCGGGCTGGCCTTATAATTATAATTTACAGAGCGTAAAAATCCATATCCATCCGGTAAAATTTCCAGAGTTCCCTCATTTAGCAGAAATTTACCAAGTTTTGGAATGATCTCATCTAATCTCTCATCTAATGTGGGAGCCTCGGATTCAGGCAATATATTGCTTACATGTTTTTTATTGGGCTTTTTATTTTGATTTTGATGTCTTGGATTTCTCTTTCCACCTCCGGAATCCTGATTTCGAGAAGGTTTTGAGTCATAACTCTGGATATGATCCTGACTCCCATAGGTTGCTTCATTACCTTGATTAATAATCTTTTCAGATTTTTGGTTTTCAGGATTTTGATCTTCTGATTTTTGATTATCAGACTTCTGTCTTTCAGATTTTTGATTTTCAGGCTTACGAGCACTCCCTCTATCCTTAATGCGATCAATAATTGCATTTTTATTCAGTGCTGAAACACCTTTTAATCCAATTGCTTTCGCAATTACTTTAAGGTCATGGACAGTTTTTTGATGTAACGAATCCAAATCTAAGTTTAGATCAGTATCGGTTTGATTCTCCGACATAATAAAATATTGGTTCTAATGTTTGATTCATGAAGAAAAGCGAACTACCAGATTTTCGGCTTACGCTTTGGGGTTTCTACTATTTAGTGCGGAAAGATTTTCAAGACGCATTCAAGGTACCCAACCATCTGCGTGCAATAGTGTAAAAGTAAAAACTTCCACTAAAAATTACTAATTCAGATTTCAAATCATTCAGATTATTTAAATTCTTTTCATTCAATACTTTTGCAGATGGAAAGTAAGTCAACAACTCATCAATTTTTGCGGCACGATCATACGGCATTTCATAAACAAAGATAGAATCAAAATCACTCCATCTCTTTGCCAATTCTTCACTTAGTTTATCACTCATAAAACTGAGGACGACATTCCAGGATGTTTTCGGAGCCAGTTGTTTTAAGTGTTGAACCAGATGAGTAACTGCATCTGCATTGTGAGCACCATCAAAATACCAATTTAAATTACTATCTAAACGTTCAAATACAGCCCGTTTTGTGTATAAACTCGTCATTGTTTCAACCCCTTCACGGAATTCTTTATCCTCTACCGGATAGAATGGCTGTAAATAGCTCACAACATTTAAGCATAATAAAATATTTAATAAATCAATTTCTTTGAACGTCTCTGAATACATTAGTAATTGCCCGTTTCCACTCTTAATCCTGACTTTTCCATTTTTATAAACAGATCCTGTACTGTCTACTGGAATAAGTTCTGAATGTGATTTTTGAGCAATTTGAAGGATTACATCATAAGCTTCCTTCTTTAAATCACCGATAAAAACCGGGACTTCATTTTTGATGATTCCACCCTTTTCCGCTGCTATAGCCGGTATTGTATCTCCGAGGATTTCAGAGTGATCAATACCAACAGAAGATATGACGGTAGCAATCGGCTGAATTACATTTGTTGCATCCAGCCTGCCTCCAAGGCCCGTTTCAATAATTGCAAGATCTACATCCTCTGTTGAAAAAAACCAAAATGCTATCGCTGTCGTAATTTCAAAGAAGGTATACCCACCCTCTAACAAAGTGTTTCCATAGTTCCGGAAAAATTGAATTAACTTTTCCTCAGATATCTCTGTAGTGTTAATTCGGAATCGTTCTTCTACTCTCTCCAGGTGAGGAGACGTATAAAGTGCCGTTTTATAACCTGCATTTTGGTAGATTGATGATAATAGTCGACAAATTGTCCCTTTCCCATTTGTACCTGCCACATGTATTGATTCGAAATTATTCTGGGGATTGCCCATGATTTCACATAGAACTCTCATTCGATCCAGGTTGAAATTAGCCGCTGCCTGACCATCCGTACTGAATTTCGGAATGCGATTTAAAGTTTCCCGAACTTCGTCAATATTTGAAAATTTCTCGATCAACGTCTACTATTTCTGCTATTAACATTATCAATGATTGTGGTTATCTCTTTTAAGAGATCTTTATTAAAATTTAATTCGACTTCGTCTATAGACAACACCGGACAAAACTCAACAACACTATTTGACACCCATACAAAATCTGCATTTATAATTGATTCTTTTTTGTAAAGACCCTCTTCAATACTCAGGGTATCACAATTTTTAATGGCATCTATAGTATTTTTTCTCATGATACCGGGTAGAATCGAACATTCAATGGATGGCGTTCTCACACGATTCCCTTTAACCCAAAAGAGATTGGCTTTTGATGTCTCCGCTACATATTCATCGATCGAGAGCATTAATGCGTCGTCATAGTTCTGCTCAATCGCCTCTCTGAAAGCCGATCTGTAATGGAGCATGTTACTCAGTTTCAAGCCTGAAGGACGACATTCTGATGGAATCACCCTCGTTTTAGCAGTTAGTAATCTCAATGGCTTAACATCGGATGAAATTTTGCCCACTCTGACATGAGTTAATAATTCAACATCTGAATCGGGATGATACCCATTATTCTCCAGCAGAGAACATTGAACTCTTATTTTGGCAGATTTACCGTTTAATCCATTTTTATTTACCAGATTCGTAATTTTCTGCTCTAAAAATACACTGGGTGGAAATAAATGATTGGGCAACTGCAGATATTCCAATCCTCTGTATAATCTGCTTAAGTGGTCCTCAAATCGACAGATCGTATCCGTTTCAAAACGCATAGTCTCAAAACAGCCGGTTCCATAAAAAAGTGCTGATGAAAATAACTTTTGAGTGATATCCAGGCTCAATACCTCCTCACCATTGAGAAAATAGGAATCAGATATTTTATCCATTTATAACAACATATTTAACAATTCTTGCAGCTCTTCAATATCATCACCAACATGAGTTGAATGCAGACTACCATCACGATTTAATAAGATTTGAGTCGGAACACCGGGCACTAATAATGATTGATAAAATTCAGTTCCTTCCACAAAATGAAAAGAATAGCGTTTTGAATCTAAATATTCCATGATCAAACTTTCTGCATCCTTGACTGATGCTGCGATTACTTTCAGCTCATCATGTTGAGTACTATAATCTAATAAATATTGATTCACATTCAGTGATTTGCCTGACCAAGTAGACCAAAAATGAATCACAACAGGTGTGCCTTTCAAGTCATTTATTTTCAATGAATCACCATCCGAGTATGAAAAAAATGATAGATTTTTAAAATCTACATTATCAACTCTCGATTGAAAATCTGATGTCTGTTTTATTGAATAGTGAAATGTACTGTAGATAATTACAATCAGTGTTATAACTGCACAAAATGCTATAAACTTGTTAAAGTGTTTTGGATCTATTCTCATTTTATCTAACCAAATTGTTGGTATCTAATTGCTTACACCATCACAGAACTATCCAAATAACAAGTCAACCTGCAATTATTATTGATATTCAACTAAGATAAGAGATTTAAATGGGTCACTTTCAAACAAAATATTTGATTTATACCGTTATCCCAAACTATGTAGCCCAAGTTCGTCCCACTTCTTCAAAAGGCATGCATCCATCATAATAGCCCGGAACCGGTTCATATCTCAGAACCTGAGTCGCACCCACCTCAGATGTAAAATAACCCACCATTGTGAGCTCTTTGAACAGAAGGAAAAAATCGGGCAATCCGGTCGGCTGCTCCGTTAAAGCAATTCTATTCATTTCAAATGCATACTCAAATTGCTCTTCAGAAGTTAGGTCAGCGAAGGAATTCCCGGTTGCCTCTATACACGCCGAATTAAAAGAATCTAAACCTTCAAGGAAAACCAATCGTTGATCTTCTGTGTAGACTTCATTTACCATTTTTTCTATAAATCCGGGGACTCCCACTTCGATGGCTCCTGCAGTATCCGTCTCAGGGATTATGGTTTCAGAGAGTGCTTTTGTTAAATCAGCCTGACTTTGATTAAACAATACCGGCTTCCATGGGTCACCGGTTGCTGTACAGCCACTTAAAACGCCAAATATTGAAGGGGCAAATATGACTCCACCCATTATTGCTGCCGTTCTTTTTATTGCTTCTCTACGTTCCATTATAAATAAATATTAGTTACAGATTCCCTTTTTTTAACTCTTCTGACGCGTAATTAGCGGCTCTTGCAGTTAATGCCATATAAGTTAAAGATGGATTTTGACAGGCTGAGGAGGTCATGCAAGCTCCATCTGTCACAAAAACATTCTTTACTGAATGTATCTGATTCCAACCATTAAGTACAGATGTTTTTGGATCTCTACCCATTCGGGCAGTTCCCATTTCATGAATACCATGTCCCGGTGGGGGTTGAGAATCATAAGTATTGATATTTTTAAAACCGGCTGCTTCAAGCATCTCAGCAGCATCTTCCATCATATCCTTTCTCATGAGGAGTTCATTCTCTTTTAATTCACAATCAAATACTACAGTCGGCTGACCCCATTTATCAGTTTTGTCAAAGTCGAGATACAATCTATTAGAATGATCCGGTAGCATTTCGCCAAAACCACCCATTCCTAATGTCCATGTACCCGGTGTTTGTACAAATTCTTTCAGTTGCTTTCCTATGGCCAGCTCCCGGACAGCTGCCACCCAATTCTGACGGCTACCTCCCCCCTGATACCCAAAACCACGGATATAATCTCGATTATTGGCATTTAAATTTCTATATCTGGGTATATAAAATCCATTGGGCCTTCTGCCCCAATAGTATTTATCTTCAAATCCGTCGTATTGACCACTGGCACCTACGCTCAAATGGTGATCCATCAAATTATGACCCAACTCACCGGAGTCGTTGCCCAATCCATTTGGAAAACGATTCGATCGGGAATTTAACATAATGAGTGTAGTGTTTACCGTTGAAGCGTTCAGAAAAATGATTTTTGAATAGAATTCAATCATTTCACCGGTTTCAGAATCTATAACCTCTACACCTGTTGCTCTACCTGAATTCTCATCGTAGATAACACGATTAACAATTGAATGAGGCCTGAGAGTCATATTACCGGTTGAAGCAGCTGCCGGCAGGGTTGATGCATTGCTGCTGAAGTAACCGCCATATGGACACCCTCTGATACAGAGATTGCGATGCATGCACATCCCCCTTCCATCTTTAGGCTCGGTCAAATTTGCCACTCTTCCTATCGTCAGCATCCGGTCGAAACGATTTTTAATACTCTCCTTAAAATGTTCTTCCAGGCAATTAAGCTCCATTGGAGGCTGAAAAACACTATCCGGGAGCTGAGGTAACCCTTCAGCCTGGCCACTAATACCGGCAAATCTTTCTACATAAGAATACCAGTCTTCAAGGTCACTATATCGGATCGGCCAGTCCACTCCAATTCCATCTTTTGCATTTGCCTCAAAATCCATTGGTGATAACCGATAGCTCTGACGGCCCCACATGATTGATCTTCCACCCACATGATATCCTCTCATCCAGTTAAAGGGTTTCTCTTCTCTATAAGGCTGATTCGGATCTTTTACCCACCAATGCTTCGTGGATTCGCGAACCGTGTAACCGGTTCTGCTCTGTTTTTCATACAATTTAAGTTCTTCCGCAGATAATTGATCATTGTTTGGCAACTCCCACGGATCCTTCAGCATTGTTGGATAATCTTCAACATGTTTTACATCCCTGCCTCTTTCGAGCACGAGTGTTTTTAAACCTTTTTCTGCAAGTTCCTTAGCCGCCCATCCACCGCTGATTCCGGTTCCAACAACGATTGCATCATAGGTGTTACTATTCTGAGCTTTAATATTAATATTCATAATCTGAGCAAATCAATAATGTTCAACTGTTAATCAGCTAAATGTCTGAGTAGATAATTTCATTAACCAAAAAACAGAACGTAATAATTCTAATTCTATTTTTCTAAGCAAAAAGGTACCCTTCATGCATTTTAATATTTACTATATTTTTTAAACCCAATTGCATCGAATCAGGGTTCCATTTTATTTTATAATTCTCTTACATATTGTCAATTAAGAGCAATACAGCTGAACTTAATCCTGTTTTAATTAAAATGTTTTTTTGAGTAAGTAGTGAATGTTGATTTTCATCCATGTAGACTATTTTACTTTTTTGTGGTATGGTTAAAACAGTAACTTTTAATTACTCATTTTTACAGATTAAGTTTAATATCAAGCCACATAATTGACAGCTAAAAATAGAAGAATTGAAATACTCTCAAAACATGAATACAACTTTTTTCAATTAATTTTTCTGCCATATCATAAATAGATCTAGATAACTTTTTCATTTTTCTCATTTTACAGATCAAAATAAACTCAAAAACCAACCATCCACTGTATGTTTAAAATCTTAAGTTTTGGTGAAATTTTGTGGGATATCTTTCCCGGTTATAAAAAACCGGGCGGCTCTCCGGCTAACCTGGCCTATCATCTCCATCTATTTGGGAATCAGTCATATTTAGTTAGTAAGATTGGAAATGATGAAAATGGCGAAGATCTATTGAATTTTTTACAAAAAAAGGGGATTTCGAATACATACATTCAAAAAGACCCAAAATTGCCCACAGGAACAGTTTCTGTTACAGTTGATAGTGAAAATGAACCGTCGTACACCATACATCAACCGGCAGCTTGGGATAATATCGAATTAACAACGGAATTAAATCAATTAACCGATTCACTGGATGCCTTTTGTTTTGCATCGCTCTCTCAAAGAAATGATGGTTCAAAAAAAACTGTAGAGACTCTCATTAATAATTTACCATCAAACTGTTTGAAAGTATTCGACCTCAACCTCAGGGCCCCTTTTATTGATAAAGAGACTATTTTAAAAAACATTAAAGAATCGAATGTCATTAAATTTAATCTGGAAGAGTACATCATCGTAGGGAAGTGGCTAGAAACTTCAGATACAGCGGATAAAATTATTGAAATGGATGCAGATAAAACGATACTGCTGACACTTGGAGCCGATGGAAGTGAACTAATTAATTCAAGGGGCAGATTCCGTCAAAAAGCATTTTCCATCCAGGGAAACGGTGATTTTGTGGGTGTAGGAGACGCATTTTTAGCCTGTTTTACACATTTAATGTTAAAAAATATTGAGCCTCAACAGCTTCTTCAAACAGCGAATCGTTTTGCCGCATTTGTTGCATCTCAACAGGGAAGCATGCCGGATATTCCACATGACATTCTCAACAAGATCCGTTGATTTAAAACATCCGGCAATTGTTAAATTCAAATTTTACAGATGGTTATTCGATCTCTATATATTGACTGCGGTGTGTCGATACATATTCTTATTTGCATCATTTAAAAGACCCACACTGTTAAATGGTTCTATGAGTCTGGATATTTCAATGATCAACTCTTTTACTTTAACTACATTTTTACTCTTTTCAATGGCTTCCATTTTGTGGTGAACCTGCAAAACCAAATCTGTCAGAAGTTCATTATCTGCAGATAAAAAAAGTTCAGGAGTTTGACCGCCAAGCCTCCTCTGCTCATATTGAACAGACGCTACAAAATAGAGCATTACTGATGCCGCATAAAGTTTAGGATTCCATCTGGATCGATATGTCAATGACACCAATAAATCAATGAACTCCAATTCTTTAAATGTTTTATCTTGAACTTTTATGAATTGATATCTATCTAATTGGCCTCGAATATTTTCTTTAAAAAGCTTCAGAATTCGCTCGATACCTGAGAGTGTAAATGCAATCCCGGTACTATGCATTGGATCTACAAATCCCGCTGTGTGATTTAGCGCAATCCAACCTTCTCCGAAAGTTCGATTCAGTTTACGTTGTAACCTCCCGGATTTAATCATCCTGCCCGGCGGATCAGCATAAACTCCCTGCCCTAAAATTTTATAAATGGATGGATACTGCTCCACAACTTGACTCCAAATTTCGGAAGTTTTTTTATTATTGACTAACCGCTCTCCCGTGGTATTGTCCACTACCAAACCACAACTCAATAACCCGTTATTAAACCTGAGCATCCAGATCCATCCCTCATCTATGATCTGGTGCAAAGCTGAATTATCCGGATCGTACGGGTAATCATCAGTAGAAATCTTTTTTTCTTTCAAATAACTGCTCCACAGAGGCACACCCGTAAAATGGGAATAAATCGCTTCAGAATTTGTTTTGAAATTGTTGATATCATTCGATGTGCCGAAAAATTTTCCCGAAAAATCCCCCGACCCGCTCGCATCTATAATCCAGTTCACCTTAAAATCTCTACTTAACTCATCAGATTTTGTTTTCACAGACCATTCATGAGTGTCTTCATTTCTATCCAGTTGAATAATTTCTGTGTTTTCATAGTAATGAACACCATTTTCAACGGCATTTTTGATCAGAAAATGATCCACATCACTCCTCAGCCAATTTGTATCTGAATTAAAATCATCCAGACTTGCCGCCACCAAAAGCTCATTACTATGATCTGTGTCAGTCTCAAATTCTTTCCCTTTCTGATGGTGAAAATAGCTAAACCCTCGCTTTAAGCCACATTTCACATTCGGATGATATTTTTGCCACTCTCCATATCGTGAAATCTCTCTTAAGAAAGGAAGATTGTAACTGTCTGCAATATCCCTTAGTATCATATCCGCTATGGGAGTTGAGGATTCCCCAATCGCAAATCTGGGATGACTCTTTTTTTCAATTACACAAACGTTATATCCAATTTTTTTTAAACCCATTGCAGTTATTGATCCCCCAAAACCTGAACCAATAATTGCGATATCATAATTCTGATCGAACTCTTCTTTTAGGTTTTTCATAATACTCAGTTATCCCTGTCAGTCTCACTAATTCCATGACAGCTGCATTCTATTCTGGGTAATATTTTTTGGGTCACATTCATCGTTTCCAATCGCTTTCTCCGCGGTTTGAAACACTCCATGCAACTTGAAAATTTTTCTAAATCCCATAAATCACAGTAAACAAGACCCTTTTTTAATCGTAATGAATCATCATAAACATTTTCCAGCTCTTCAAGTGTAGGCGGGTTAAAATCTCCTCCTTCTTCAAGAAGTTCCATGATCCCGTTTCCTCCTCTTGTCGGGATGATGGAACAGGCAGACACCCCTGTATCAAAAGCAAACTCAACCGATTTAAGACACCACTCTCTATTTTCTGCGACTCCCTTTAAAAATGGCGGATTCAAGAGAACAAAAGCTCTGACAATAATATCAAGATCCCGAAGGAAGGAAACGGCTGTACTAAAATTTACTTTTGTAATCTGTTTATTAAGTTTAGGCATTACAACGGGATGTATCGTTTCCAGCCCCATTGCAACCTCAAAAGTACCCGAAAGCATGTTTTTAAAATCAGAAATCTTATTTCCGATCAGTTTTGGATGATTTTCCACGACTACATGATCAAAATCACGTAACAGCTTAGCAATCTCTTTATAATCAGCAAACGGAATTGCCCGGCCGTCAAAAAAATTACCGCTGTTATATAGCTTGATAACAGAAGATTTCGGAAGCCTTTTTAATGCGTACTCAATTTGACGGGGAATGGCACCGATAGGTGTAGGCATATCCAATGTATGACGCCATAAATCACACATCACACACTTGAATGGACACTCTTTGTTCGTAAGAAAAATAGTATTTACACTTTTCAGAGAACCATCAAACTGAATTTCTTCTTCATGGAGAAACAGATATGGCTTATTAGCATCTAACTCCTCTTTTGGAGGTCGATGCTGTTCAATTGTTTGATTTCCAATCTCAGTTATCAATTGATACCTATCTTTTCCTTAAGGATATTTAGTGACCCTCATTAGTTAAACAAATTTCTAAACATAAAGTGAGGCAAAATATTTTCTATATACCATCTCATCCTTTGGGAAAACTTTGTTAAAATCATCCATCTCTACCGTACCGTGCTGCATTCTCCTTTTTGGAAATACGGGCATATCATGACCGGTTACAGCTTTAACACCACGTCTTACCACTTCACCTTTTAATGCATAGAGTTCCTCATGTTTCCAATCAGTGAGTTGAATGAATGGAATCCCTTCTGATACTTCAATAACATTAGGCAGTGTGTATGGACTGAAACCTTTAAACCCGAACTGACTCGCTGTTGCATAGGTACGTACATGCCCGCGGCTTTGTCCGCCGCTATATGTAAGTGAATGTTTCATCTTATCAACCCCCCACCCTTCATGATAAAGCAGAGGATTGTTCAATACACTGCGAATCGTAAGCTCCGGGTTCTCTTCAATAGGATAAGATTTCAGATTTTCATCTCCTCCATCACCATCAACCAAATACTTCCAATCCGGATATCGATTGCGAAGTTTTTTACAGAGAGCCAAAACCATGGTTGCTGCTTCCACATCTCGCTGCTTATAGTCCTCAATCACACGAATGGTCTCTTTATAGTCCAGATCAGATAATTCACCATCGATCAATTCATGGAACAGTCCCAGCCCCAGTTTATCAAGAAATTCATGTGCTTGCCTGCCATCGGGTCCACCGTTTACACTTAAAGTAAATGCTTTTAATCTGGCCGGCGATTCACCTCTTTGTAACAGCAGGTTATATAAAACCAAAAAAACAGAACCGCTGTCAATCCCACCCGAAAACAGAACACCAATCGGCTCATCTGCTGGGAAGCTATCTAACCACTTATTACACTCATTCGCCATGGCTCCAACATAAGCCTCCCCTATTGCGTCCAGATCAGAGTTCAGTTTATTTCGCTCCGGAACAAAGTATCGCTTGTAGTCGGGATTGGGGTCCGGACATCCAATTACATCCAATCGTGTGACATAGTGTGCCGGGGCCATTCGGGTATAATCCGGACGAAACTGATAATCCATATCCTGATCTTTCAGATAGCTATGGATATCATCAATACGGTCTGCAACAATTAACAACGGCCCTGACTCCTGTTTCGCCATAAAATAACGCATAGGACGCCCGATTGATCTGGCCATAAATACCTGTTCTCCTACTTTGGTCACGATAGCATAACTCCCCTCAATCTCCCGAACTTTGGCTGGATCGCCGGTAGCGACAATCTGTTCTGCTTCAGCGTTACTCATGTTAAAAATCTGATTCTGATCCGGATCGATCAAGTTTACAAAATCGTGGAGTTTTTGAACTACTTTAGGCATGGTGTTTAATGATGTTTGATGTTAATATTGCCTCTTATTCAGATTATGATACGAAATTTGACGGGTAATTATTATCTGGAATTAGAGCAATTCAAGTATTATTTCGGCAATCTCTTTAAGCTGTTTCAACTTTTTATTGAATAAATCTAACATCGAACGAATTGAGTTGGCTATTTCCCAACTTTTTCAAATCTTGCAGTTTCTATTACAAATTCACTCAGATTGTTTCGAATAGACAAATATATATGACAATTAAACCGGCAAAACGGTATCTATTGGGGTATGATGTAGGCAGTTCTTCTGTGAAGGCTTCGTTAGTGGATTCTCAAACAGGTCAATCTATTGGATCAGCCATTTCACCTGATCAGGAAATGGCGATTCAATCCCCGAAACCGGGCTGGGCCGAACAGGACCCGGAGCTTTGGTGGCAACATATCAAAACCGCTACTGCAAAACTCATCCAAAAATCGAAGGTCTCTTCTGATGAAATTGCTGCCATCGGCATCTCTTATCAGATGCATGGATTAGTATTGGTAGATAAAAATCATCAACCGCTCAGACCGTCCATTATTTGGTGCGATAGCCGTGCAGCTGACATCGGTCAACAAGCTTTTAATGATCTTGGGCATCAAATATGTTTAGAGCATTTCCTTAATTCCCCTGGCAATTTTACGGCATCCAAATTGAAATGGGTCAAGGAAAATGAACCGGTAGTGTATAGTAAAATCCACAAAATGATGCTTCCCGGTGATTATATTGCCATGAAAATGACCGGCGAGATCAGTACAACAAAAAGTGGTCTTTCTGAAGGGATATTATGGGATTATAAATCGAATAATTTAGCCGGCCTCCTACTCGATACTTATGATATCTCAAGTGAGCTGATCCCCGTGGCTCATGACTGTTTTGAATCAACCGCAGTACTCACCACTAAAGCAGCAGATGAGCTTGGATTGAAGGCCGGAATACCAATCAGCTACAGAGCCGGTGATCAACCCAATAATGCTTTTTCTCTCAATGTTCTTCAACCGGGTGAAATTGCAACAACAGCCGGCACTTCCGGGGTCATTTATGCCGTTAGTGAACAGCCCCTCTATGACCCAAAATCCAGGGTCAATTCCTTTATCCATGTAAATCATCAAACGTCAAATCCTTCGTACGGAGTTCTTTTATGTATCAATGGCACCGGAATTTTGAATAGCTGGATCAAACACAATCTTCTGTCAGATCGTATCAATTATGATGAAATGAATAACATCGCTTCATCTATTCCGATTGGATCTGATGGACTCTCCATTTTTCCTTTTGGAAACGGAGCGGAACGAATTTTTGAAAATCAAAATCCCGGGTCAATTTTTTATGGGCTGGATTTTAACAGGCATCAATCCTCTCATATTTTAAGAGCGGCACAGGAAGGAATTGTATTTTCAATGAATTACGGATTCGAAATTATGAAAAAAATGGGCATTCAGGCAGATACCGTGAAAGCCGGTCACTCCAATATGTTTTTGAGTCCGCTTTTCAGGGAAGCTTTTGTAAATTCTACTGAAACAGTACTTGAACTATACAATACGGATGGTGCCGAGGGTGCTGCCAGAGGTGCCGGGATAGGATCCGGAGTTTTTACTGATACAAAAGAGGCATTTTCAGGGTTAACTCAAATCGATACGATCTATCCGGATAAAAATAAGATTGCGCAGTATAAAGAAGCCTGTAATCTTTGGATGGATAAACTCAATAATCACGTTTTAAATAAATAATTCAGCCATGAATCGAACCGACTATTTTCCAGGTATATCCAAAATTAAATATGAAGGGCCTACATCCGACAATCCACTTGCTTTTACCTATTATGATGAAAATCGTTTGGTAGCAGGAAAAACGATGAAGGATCATTTCAGGTTTGCAATCGCATACTGGCACTCCTTCTGCAATGAAAACAGTGATCCATTTGGATCGGGAACAAGAACTTTTCCCTGGAACAGATCCTCAGACCCAATGGATAACGCGAAGTACCGGCTTGAAGCAGCATTTGAATTTTTTACAAAGTTAGGCACTCCCTATTACTGTTTTCATGACAGAGACCTCGCACCTGAAGGCAGCAGCGTATTGGAATCTGAAAAGAATCTTTCCAAGCTGGTTTCACTTGCAAAAGATTATCAGAAAGATACCTGTGTGAAGCTACTATGGGGTACTGCGAACCTCTTTTCCCATCCCAGATATATGAACGGAGCTGCCACAAATCCGGATTTTGATGTGGTTTGTCATGCCGGAGCACAAGTGAAAGCAGCACTCGATGCAACCGTTGAACTGGGGGGTGAAAATTATGTCTTTTGGGGAGGCCGTGAAGGTTATATGCATCTTTTTAATACCAAAATGAAGATGGAGCTGGACCATCTGGGAATTTTTCTTCGTGCTGCCAGAGACTATGGACGAAAAATTGGATTTGAGGGAAACTTCCTGATTGAACCCAAACCGATGGAACCCACAAAACATCAATATGATTTTGATGCAGCTACTGTGATCGGTTTTCTGCATGAGCAAGAGTTATTGGATGATTTCAAACTGAATATTGAAGCCAATCACGCAACACTGGCAAGTCACTCTTTTGCACACGATATCATGGTAGCAGCGGAAGCGGGGCTTCTGGGAAGTATCGACGCCAATCGTGGAGACCCTCAAAACGGATGGGATACTGATTATTTTCCAACGAATCTATATGATGCAGTTGAGGTTATGATGATTCTTCTTGACCACGGTGGTATTGCCCCGGGTGGATTCAATTTTGATGCAAAAATCAGAAGGAATTCAACCGATAGTGAAGATCTTTTTTATGCTCATATCGGAGGGATGGATACGTTTGCCCGCGGCCTTCTCATTGCAGACGAAATCCTTAACAATTCTGATTTCCGGACTTTGAGAGAAGGACGATATACCTCTTTTGAGAGTGGGAATGGTTTGCAATTTTCAAGTGAAGAATTAAGTCTTGAACAGTTGCGGGATCTGGCAAACAAAAATGGTGAGCCTGAGGTAAGAAGTGGGAAACAGGAACTGCTTGAAAATTTATTTAACCGGTATATTCGGTGAGTTTTTTAATGCAATTATTTAATGGGCTCTAAAGAGATCCTGAAACAAGTTCAGGATGACTGTGAGTGTTAATCTGCCCTTCCACAGCTTTCGTTTAAAGTCCAAAAATCAGACTTTAAACTGTGGAAGACAAAAACAGGATGACTGTGAGAGGGAACTTATCCTCCCACAGACTTCCAATAAACTCCTAAATTCCCAAAATCTTTCGATTCAACTCAGCGTCGCTGCCTCCGCCTGCAAAGTCGTCAAATGCTTTTTCAGTAACTCGTATGATATGATCCTTGATAAACTCTGCGCCTTCTTCTGCTCCCTGCTCCGGATGTTTTATACAACATTCCCACTCAAGAACAGCCCAGCAGTCGATACCATATTGGGAGAGTTTTGTAAATATACTCACAAAGTCTACCTGACCATCCCCCAGTGATCGGAATCGGCCCGGTCGGTCGACCCATCCCTGGTAGCCGCCATAAACACCGGATTTTCCTGTTGGATTGAATTCAGCGTCCTTCACATGAAATGATTTGATATAATCTTTGTAGATATCAATAAATGCCAGATAGTCGAGTTGTTGCAAGACAAAGTGGCTTGGATCGTAAAGAATTCGAGCTCTCGAGTGGTTTCCGGTGGCTTCCAAAAATCTTTCGTAGGTAATTCCATCATGCAGATCCTCACCGGGATGAAGTTCATAACATACGTCCACACCACACTCATCAAACGTATTCAAAATCGGCTTCCATAATCTGGCCAGTTCTTTGAAGCCATCCTCAACAAGGCCAGCGGGCCGTTGTGGCCATGGGTAAACAGTATGCCATAACAGTGAACCGGAAAAGGATGCATGTGCTTTCAATCCCAGATTGGCACTTGCTTTGGCTGCATAGATCATCTGCTGTTCTGCCCACTTTTGACGTTCTTTCGGCTTTCCATGAACTTCGCCCGGAGCGAAACCATCAAACATCACATCATACGCAGGGTTTACAGCGACTAACTGCCCCTGCAAGTGAGTAGAAAGCTCTGTAATGGTTACACCGGTCTCTTCAACTTTTCCTTTATACTCATCTGCATATGTTTTGCTCTCTGCAACCTTTTTTAAATCGATCAATGAAGATTCCCAGGTCGGGATTTGAACTCCTGTATAACCCAAAGATGCAGCCCATTTACAGATCGACTCCAGGTCATTAAATGGCGGTTGGACTCCGGCGAATTGTGCTAAAAATATTGCAGGTCCTTTAATTGATTTCATATCTCAAACTCTGTCCATTTAGATGTTGATTGATTTGATTCAAGCATTTTTACAACAAAAGTCATTCCCCGTACACCGTCATTCACATCCGGAAAGTCATATGTTTTAATTGGTTTCAGTTTACCGGCCTGATGATCTCTTACAGCATCTTGGAATGCGATGTATATATTGGCAAATGCTTCAATATAGCCCTCCGGGTGCCCTGCCGGAAGTCTTGTATTTTTTGTCGCCAATTCAGAGAGATAGCCCGTTCCTGCTCTCAATATTTGTGCAGGCCCATCGAGTGGCTTAAAAAGTAGCGTATTCGGATTTGTGTGAGTCCACTCTATACCGGCTTTTTCACCATAAACTCTCAGCTTCAGATCATTTTCTTCACCTGCTGCAATCTGAGTCGCCATCAATACACCGGAAGCCCCATTATTAAATTTTAAAAGTGCGGCAGAGTCATCGTCCAATTTCCGGCCCTTTACTTTAATATTAACATCAGCACTGATCTTTGTTATTTCCAGGCCACTTACATATTCTGCTAAATTTGCTGCATGGGTCCCGATATCACCGGTTGCTCCCCCCTGACCCGACTTTTCAGGGTCCGTACGCCATGAGGCCTGTTTATTTCCTTCCTGTTCTAATGCAGTACTCAGCCATCCTTGTGGGTATTCCACATAAATTTTACGGATTGTCCCTAATTTTCCACTTCTGACCCTGTCTTTCGCTTCCTTAATCATCGGGTAACCTGTATAGGTATGGGTCAGAGCCAATATTAAACCGCTCTTTTCCACAATTTTTTTTAATTCTATTGCTTCATCCAGTGAAAATGCCAACGGTTTATCAATGATTACATGATAACCGTTTTCCAGTGCCAGTTTTGCCGGTTCAAAATGGACATGGTTCGGTGTGACTATAGATACGACCTCCATTCTTTGATCTGCCGGCAGCTTATTTTCCTTTTCAAACATCTCATGAAATGATCCATAAACTCTGGAAGAGTCGATGCCCAATGCCGAACCGGTTGCTTTAGACTTTTCCGGATTGCTGCTAAACGCACCGCAAACCAATTCAAAATAGTTATCCAGTGCGGCCGCTTTTCTGTGAACTTCACCGATAAAGGCTTCCAAACTGCCTCCAACCATCCCCATTCTTAATCTCTTCCCCATGTTATCCTGATCTGTTTTTTTTGTCTGGTTTAACGTTTATGAATCGGTTTTAACCTTTTAACCCATTCAACTGCGATCACTTAAATAGTATATCAAACCTTAATAAAGTAACTTTTTTTCAAAAAAAGTAGTTAGATCTTATGCTTGGATAATAAATTCGTTCAAAATTGAATACAACTTTTATCGGAAGTCAGCATTTTTGTATTTTACGGCTTAAAATAATTTTACTAATGAATGATTTAAGAGACTGAATGTCATCAGAACAAATTACGCTCACCTTTCCAGACGGTGCCAAAAAAGAATTTCCTAAAAATAGTACAGGTTTAGAAGTTGCAGAAAGTATTTCCAAAGGCCTGGCAAGAAATGCACTAAGTATCACCTTGGGCAATGTTATCATGGACCTGGATCAGCCGATCGATCGCGATGGTAAAATTTCGATCAATACATGGGATACCGAGGATGGACAGTATACTTTCTGGCACTCATCCGCACATTTATTAGCTGAAGCCATTCAGGAACTCTATCCGGATGCAAAATTTGGTATAGGACCTCCCATTGAAAATGGTTTCTATTACGACATCGATTTCGGTGATCAGTCGATAGGAAAAGATCATCTTGAAAAAATCGAAAATAAGATGATTGAATTGGCGAGAAACAAGTCGGAATTCAAGAGGAGAGTCGTCACCAAAGAAGAAGCTCTTGCGCACTACCGTAAAATTGGTAATGAGTACAAGGTAGACTTAATTAAAGATCTGGATGACTCCGTCATTACTTTCTACGAACAAGGATCGTTTACCGATCTCTGCCGGGGCCCTCATATACCCGATACATCTGGAATTAAAGCGGTCAAGCTAACCAAACTTGCCGGTGCTTACTGGCGGGGTGATGTAAACAGTAAACAGCTTACCAGAATTTATGGGATTTCATTTCCAAAGCAGAAAATGCTTGAAGAGTACCTGGTTCAGGTTGAAGAGGCTCAAAAAAGAGATCACAAAAAGCTCGGCAAAGAGCTGGGGATCTACATGATGGATGCAATGGTGGGTCCCGGGCTCCCATTGTGGCTGCCTAATGGTACCGTATTAAGACGTACACTGGAGAGTTTCCTCAGGGAAGAGCAAGTCCGCCGGGGTTACCAGGAAGTAATCACACCGCATATTGCGAATCTGGAACTCTATAAAACATCCGGACACTACCCATACTATAAGGATTCTCAATTTAATCCAATGGAAGTCGATGATGATGAATATATGCTGAAACCGATGAACTGTCCGCACCATCATCGCATCTATTCAAATAATTTGAAAAGTTATCGCGACCTGCCGGTTCGTTTGGCCGAATTCGGAACGGTTTACAGATATGAACAGTCCGGAGAGTTAAACGGAATGTCAAGAGTCCGCGGTTTTACACAAGATGATGCCCACATTTACTGTACCCATGACCAGCTTAAAGATGAAATCAAAGCGGTCATTGATCTGACACAATTTGTTTTCAAAACTTTTGGAATGCCCGTTGACATCAGGCTTTCGTTTAGGGATGACAATAATGAAAAGTATGGTGGAGATTTAGAGTATTGGGAGCGTGCTCAGCAAGAGATTAATGAAGTGGCTGACGAAATGAATCTGGAGTATAAAATAGTAGAAGGTGAAGCCAGTTTTTACGGGCCGAAAATCGATTTTATTATCCGTGACGCGATTGGCCGAAAATGGCAGCTTGGCACAGTTCAAGTGGATTATGTAATGCCGGAGCGCTTCGATCTGACCTATGTCGGATCAGATAATGAAAAGCACAGGCCGGTCATAATTCACAGAGCCCCCTTTGGGTCCATGGAACGCTTTGTAAGTATACTGATTGAACATTTTGCAGGAGATTTTCCGGTTTGGTTAGCCCCAACACAGTGCAAAATTCTATCGATATCTGAGGATTATAACTCCTATGCCGAAAAATGTGCTGATAAACTTAGAGATCATAACATTCGTGTCAGTGTCGATGGAAGGTCCGAACAGATAGGTGCAAAAATCAGGGATGCGGAAAAAAGTAAAACCCCATATATGCTGATTGTTGGAGAGAAAGAAGTTTCTGATGAATCGGTCTCTGTTCGGCGTCACAAAAAGGGAGATATTGGAACGTTTTCATTCACTGATTTCTTAAATACTATCACAGAGGAAGTGGATCAGTTAAAACTTCCTGAGAACAGTGAATAATGAGTATATAACTATTAATTTATTTGAATTGATATGGAATAAATCAAAGATAGTTGTATTTTTTATAGAATAATCCATGTGTAACTTTTCAGAAACACCGATTATTCAACTATTTAATTTATAAACAAAAACCAAATACAGAGGTATCTTATCGCAAGAAGACAACCCATGAGAAGACAACGAAACGATGATCGTCCAAAAGTAAATGACGAAATCAGATCATCACGTGTACGATTAATCAAACCGGATGAAGAGCACGAAATTGTCTCCATTGAAAGAGCCTTAGAGATTGCTGAATCTTTTAAAATGGACCTTGTAGAAGTCGCCCCATTGGCTAAACCACCCGTATGTAAGGTGATTGACTTTGGAAAGTTCATGTATGAAAAAAAGAAGAAAGAGAAAGAGGCTAAAAAGAAACAACACACGATTCAGGTAAAAGAGTTACGTTTCAGGCCTACTACGGATGATCATGACTTAGAATTTAAAACAAGACATGCCAGAGAGTTTTTAGAAGGCGGTGATAAAGTGAAAGCAACGGTCCAGTTTAGAGGACGTGATATGCTTTATACAGAACAAGGAGAGACACTTTTGAACAATCTGGCTAAAGAGTTAGAAGACGTGAGTAAAATTGAAAGCCAACCTGCAATGGAAGGAAGAAGAATGATTATGATTCTTTCACCTTCTAAAAGTTAATAACGCTTTTAATAGTAAATAAAGCTTCTTATCTTTGTAGTCTTTATCAATTTAGAAATAAGAGTAAATTATGCCTAAAATGAAGTCGAATAGCGGCGCAAAAAAGCGATTTAAGAAGACCGGTTCCGGTAAGATTAAACGCAAAAAAGCTTTTAAAAGCCATATTCTTACAAAAAAATCCAGCAAACGGAAAAACGAACTCGGTAAGTCTACATTAGTACACGACGCCGATGTCAGTCGGGTAAAAGACCTGATTCCATACAGCTGATAAATTAAATATTAATCTCAAAACGTTAATCAAATGCCACGTTCAAGAAATCTGGTGGCTTCCCGTCGCCGTCGCCGAAAGATATTAGATCAGGCGAAAGGCTATTGGGGCAGACGCAAAAACGTTTATACCGTCGCCAAAAATGCGGTCGAAAAAGGTCTTCAGTACCAATACCGCGACAGGAAAGTTCGTAAAAGAATGTTCCGCAGGCTATGGATTACTCGAATTAATGCTGCCTCCCGACTAAACGGAACCACTTATGCCAAATTAATCCATGGCATGAAAGAAAACAACATAGAGCTGAATCGGAAAATGCTTGCAGAACTTGCAGTAAATGATCCGGAAACATTTTCAGCAATTGTGAAAGAAGCAGTTAAATAAATTTCTTACACATTTAAACCGGCAAATCATTCAATTGGTTTGTCGGTTTTTTTTTGTCATAATTCCGTATCCTATACACTTGAATCACAAATTTGGCGGCGTTGCGCTTATCATTGAATACAATGTCCTTTTATAGCACTATCATTTTATTATGATTGATCAAATAGAGCTCATTAAAAAAGAAATAGAAAATTCCAGCATCACATCAAAGGAGGATCTGGAAGCTTTCCGCCTCGAATTTCTCTCCAGAAATGGGAAAGTTCAATCGATGTTCGGTTTGATGAGTACTGTTCCAAAGGAGCAAAAATCGGAAGTGGGCAAATTGATGAACGAAGTTAAGAATCTGGCTCAGAATACCTTTGATAGTGCCAGTAAAAAACTGACTGCCAAAAAAGAAACTGCTTTTAACGCAAAAAATGACCTTAGTTTACCGGTCGAACCAACGTACACCGGTTCATTTCATCCGTTAACTCAGGCACTGGATGAAATCAAACAGATATTCCTCAGACTCGGCTTTAATATTGCTGATGGACCGGAACTGGAGGACGATTTTCACAATTTTACAGCTCTGAATTTTCCGGCTGATCACCCTGCCAGAGACATGCAGGATACATTTTTTATCAAAAAATCAGATAATCCAACCGAAGACGATCTGGTCTTAAGAACTCATACATCACCGGTGCAAATTCGCCTGATGAAAGATCAAAAACCCCCGGTGAGATCGATCATGCCGGGACGCGTTTACAGAAACGAAGCCGTGACCGCTAAATCCTATTTTCAGTTTAATCAGGTTGAAGGTTTGTATGTTGATGAAAATGTAAACATGGGAGAACTTATCGAAACATTAGTCATGTTCTGTAAATTGATGTATGGAAGCGATGTGAAATATAAGGTACGTCCCTCCTTCTTTCCGTTTACCGAACCCAGTATTGAAATGGATGTTTGGTGGGAAAATGAAAAAGGGGGACAATGGCTTGAAATTTTAGGAGCCGGAATGGTAGATCCCAATGTTTTTGATGCGGTTGGAATCGATTCAGAGAAATATACAGGCTTTGCATTTGGCATGGGCGTGGATCGAATTGCTATGTTACGTTATGGTATCGACGACATTCGACTTCTCTACGACAATGACATCCGCTTTTTAAATCAATTTTAATCGAAATGAATCAATGATTCTGATTCCGCTATTTCCGAATAGATAGATGTAACGTTTCAATCATGAAAATATCTTACAACTGGTTAAAAGATTATATAGACAACCCCTTAACTCCGGAAGAGACCGCTGATAAACTGACTTTATTGGGCCTTGAAGTGGAAGAGATTCAGCAAATCGGATCTGACTTCAAAGGATTTGTTGTCGGTGAAGTACTTGCTGTTAAACCGCATCCAAACGCAGATAAACTGCAAATTTGTGATGTACAAATCGGAGATGAGACTGTTCAGATTGTCTGTGGGGCAAAAAATGTGGCTTCCGGACAAAAGGTACCGGTCGCAACGGTTGGCTCTACCCTTCCCGTACCGATGAAAGATGGTACATTCCTCACCATCAAAAAAGCGAAGTTACGCGGTGAAACATCAAACGGAATGATCTGCTCTGAGGCAGAATTAGGGATTGGTGTTGATCATTCCGGCATTATGGTTTTGGATGAAAATTATTCTGCAGGCCAGCCATTCTCCGAGGTTATTCCAAACAGTAAAGACTGGATTTTTGAAATCGGCTTAACGCCAAACAGGCCGGATGCATCCTGTCATATCGGAGTCGCCAGAGACCTGTCTGCGGTTATTGAAAAATCTTACTCAACTCCTTATCAGACTATGTCTGATTTTAAAAGTAATTCTGAAAGCGAAATTTCGATTTCTATAAAGGATCAGGAAAAATGCCATCGATATGTAGGAGTCGTTGTTGATAATGTATCGGTAAAAGAGTCGCCCGAATGGCTGAAAGTAAAATTAATGGCCATCGGATTGAGGCCCATTAACAATGTTGTAGATGTAACCAACTTTGTACTCCATGAAATTGGTCAGCCTCTTCACGCTTTTGACCTGAATCTTATTACAGATAAAAAGATAATAGTTCAAAGTTTTCAAAAAGAAACTCTCTTTAAGACACTCGACAGTATTGAAAGAAAAGTACCGGCGGGATCTCTTTTTATCTGTGATGGAAAAGGCCCTGTAGCGATTGCAGGTGTAATGGGCGGGGAAAACAGTGAGGTAACAAGCAGTACAAACAAGGTTTTGATCGAAAGTGCCTGGTTTGAACCCTCATCAATCCGAAAAACGTCTAAAGCGTTGGCATTGCAAACAGACAGTTCCTACCGTTTTGAGCGCGGAATTGACCCGGAAATTCAACTAAAAGCAGCAATGAGAGCTGCTAAAATGATTGCAGAACTATCCGGAGGTACGATTCAGGAGAGTTTCCTGGATATTCATCCGGTTCAAACAGAAGTGAAAAAAGTCTCAATAAGAGTCTCCAGGGTCAATCGATTGCTGGGAACGACCCTGACCTTCAATACCATCAAAAGGATATTAACAGATTTAGAGTTTCAGATTGAATCTTCAGATAAAGAAACTCTTCTCTGTGAAGTGCCTGCATTCAGGCCTGATATCAGCCGGGAAGTGGATCTGATAGAAGAAGTAGGCAGAGTTTTTGACTATAACAATATTCCGACTCCCACAACGGCTACGTTTCAAACCCCTGAGCCTTTAATGCCCGGTGAGATCTTCCATCAGGAGTGTAAGAATCTGGCTAAGTCATTAGGTTATAAAGAGATTATGACCAATTCCCTGCTCTCAAAGAAAGAATCTCTGCTCCTCGCCGATGAATCCGTTCATATCGATACGCTAAATCCGGTATCCCAGGAAAATACAACACTCAGAACCGGTTTGATGGGTGGATTTCTAAAAGCAGTTGAATACAACCTCAACAGGAGTGCAACAAATATTCGGTTTTTTGAAGTCGGTCATGTTTTTAAGAAACATGATCGCCATACCTGGATAAAAGGGGTTCAGGAACATTCAAACCTGCTTATGGGGCTTTGTGGGGAGAAAAAACCGGATGACTGGCGTAGTGATGCTATTCATTATTCAATTTTTGATTTAAAAGCAGACCTTTCTGCTTTTATTCTGCAGTTATTGGGATCAAAAGATTTCATCATTCAAACAAATGATAACCATACTCTATCCTACATCTGGGGTGATGAGATCATTGCGACGATAACCATAGCCGATGATAAACTCTTAAAAGGTTTTAATGTAGATAAAGAAGTTTTTATCGCTGAAATTGACCTTACAAAAGTATTGGAGATCTCTCAAAATCTACCCGATTTAAAGTACACTCCGATTCCAAAATTTCCTGCATTTGAATTTGACGCTGCATTTACGGTAGATTCTTCTACCCGATCAGGTGAACTCTCGCATGTGATTCAGCAGACTGCCGGCGAAATCTTGAAAGAAATTTCTGTTTTTGATGTTTATGAAGGAGAAAATCTTGGAAAAGGGAAAAAAAGTATTGCTTTTCGACTTACTTTTTTAGATTCTAATAAAACACTGAACATCAAAGATGTAGAACCGGTAGTTCAAAAAGTTGTTCATAAGCTCGAAGCACAATTTAATGCGAAACTTCGCTCTTAACTTCAGTCCGATATGCCTGTAACGAATATTCAAAAAGAGACCTTTGAAAAGCTCCTGAATCAAATCCGTACGCAGGTTACACACTTTAAAAAAACCAATAAGGAGTTGCGAAGAGAAAATGATCTGCTTCGAAATAAGCTCAGTGATATGCAGAAAAATCAATCAGATATATTCTCCAGTATTGGTGAGTCTGAGCGAATTGCTATGCAACATCAAGTAAATGGGTTAATCAAAAAAATAGACAAGTACCTCGATGAGTAATATGCAAGCCATTAAGGTTACGATTTTGGGCAAACAGATTCCCCTTAAAGTTCACGACAGGGAAGTCGAAAATACAAAGCGTATTGCCGCTTATGTGGATGAGAAGTTTCGGTTGTTCAGAAATCAATTTTCAAATCAGCCCGATTCAACCATCATGATTTTAGCTTGTTTAAGTATTACAGAGGAGTTGTTTGAAACACGAGCTAAATTGATTGATTCTGATGAACAAGAGAGTAAAGTGATGGATGAAATCAATTTTGAGATCACCAAATTAATAAAAGAAATCTCATAAATTTTTTTTTGAACTATTTAGTTCAAGAAAGACGTTAGCATTTGTATGTATAAAGGAGAAAGGTTTAACGGTTATACCCATCTTATTGGCGCAGTGGCTTCAGCTATTGGCCTCATCATACTTCTAACCATCTCAATTAACACAGGTGACCCATGGAAAATTGTGAGTTACACAATCTATGGCACGTCCCTTCTGGCTCTTTATCTTTTTTCAACACTCTACCATAGCTTTAGAGGGAATATAAAACGTTTTTTTCAGAAGATGGATCACATTGCCATTTATCTTTTGATTGCCGGCACTTACACGCCTTTCACGCTGGTTACTCTTCGGGGTGAGTTTGGGTGGATCATGTTTTGTTCTGTTTGGACTTTAGCTTTTATCGGCATCGCACTTGATATACTTCAGAAAAATGGCGGTGGCAATAGAATCATTCAACTTTTAATCTACTTAACAATGGGATGGTTGGTGGTTTTTGCAATTGAACCTCTGATCAGTTCAATATCGATCAACGGATTTTATTGGCTGGCTGCCGGCGGACTCTTCTATACTGCCGGTGTATTATTCTATGTTTTAAGTGACAGTCACCGATTTGCACATGGAATCTGGCATCTTTTTGTACTGGCCGGCAGCTTAAGCCATTTTATTACAATTGCCATTTATGTTTAGTAAATTTTAACTGCTCTTTTCAGGCTGATCGATCTCTCAGATACACCGACCGTTCATCTCTATGTCGATTCATTTATCAAAAATTGTGTTATCGCTTTTTCATACCTTTGAATGATACAATTGAATAATGACTGCCAATTCTGTTTATGTCTAAAAAAATAACTGTTTTTTTTATTGCTGATATTGTTGGGGAGCCGGGTTTATTGCTCCTTGAAACTCTATTCCCTTCTATCAGAGAGAAGTACAAACCGGATTTTATAATTGCCAATGCTGAAAACTCTCATGAAGGAAGGGGTTTAAATCAAGAGATCGTTAAAAGATTATATGACCTCAATGTTGATGTTATTACGGGGGGAAATCACTCATTTGATAAATGGAAAATCTTCAACTATATGAAGACAGACCATCGGCTACTTCGTCCATTAAACTACCCGAAAGGAAATGCGGGATTTGGATATGGAATTTTTCCCGTAAAAAACTCCGAAATTAAAATGGGGGTTCTTAATTTACAAGGCAGAACATTTATGCAACAAATAGACGATCCGTTTTCAACATCCGACTGGGCTCTCAGTAAAATTAAGGAGGAAACAGGGTTGGTTTTTGTAGATTTTCACGCAGAAGCCACAGCAGAAAAAATGGCTTACGCCTGGCATGTTGACGGTGAAGTATCCGCTGTTGTAGGTACTCACACTCACATCCCTACCGGTGATGCCAGGATATTGCCCAAAGGAACGGGGTATATCACCGATGCCGGCATGACCGGCCCGTTCGACTCCGTAATTGGCATGGATAAAGGGACTGCCATTCGTCGTTTCACATTGGGCACTCCTCAGAGATATAAAATTGCAGATAAAGATAATAGACTGTGTGGCGTTACAATGGATATTGATATAGAAACATCAAAATGCTTATCTATTGAGTCCGTTATTTATCCTGAATTTGTAAATAAAACGATCTAGATATGACCTCCGAAAATGTATTAAGCTGCAGTGACCTCAGGAAAAACTATAAATCGGAATCAGGCTCTGAAGATTTGCAAATTTTGAGAGGTGTAAATCTGGAAATTAAATTGGGTGAAATTGCAGCGATTGTTGGGTCGAGCGGTAGTGGTAAAAGCACACTTTTACATATCCTGGGAGGATTAGACCGGCCAACCTCCGGTGATGTATTTTGGGGTGGTCAATCGATTTACAAGCATAGTCAGGATCAGCTTGCTGAATTACGAAACAGTCATGTCGGATTTGTATTCCAATTTCACCATCTGCTACCTGAGTTTACAGCAATTGAAAATGTTATGATGCCTGCACTTATTAAAGGAAATTCAATTCATTCCTCAGAAAAAAGGGCCGCTGAATTACTTGAACTCTTTGGCCTCAATGACAGGCGGGAACATCGTCCCTCCCAGCTCTCCGGTGGTGAGCAGCAACGGGTATCGATGGCCAGGGCATTGATGAATCGTCCTTCTATCATTTTAGCTGATGAACCCACTGGTAATCTGGACGAGAAAAACACAGATATCATACTGAAACTATTGTTTGACTTACGCGACCTGGAAGGAGTATCGATTATTTTAATTACCCATGAAAAGGAAATCGCAAAAAGATGTGATTCACTCTATTTATTACAAAATGGTGTGATTCAATCCGATTCTTTGTAGGAATAGTTATCGAGAGTCACCGTTTTTACTTGGTTAAATCACAAAGTAGCTTTAACTTTACTATTCTGTAAATCAAAACCATACATGCCTTTTTTGGGCGAAGAACTTTAATTTTTTTTATGAATAAGAAATTGTCAAAAGAAGATCTGGAACAGGATCTTTTAATTGAGTACTCATCAAGAATTGTACACTTTTACAATCAAAATAAAGCAGCTGTATTAGGAGGCGGACTCGCTTTTATTCTCTCAATTGTATTGGTGATTGGCTATTTTATCTATTCATCTCAACAAGAGCAGGAAGCTCAGATATTGCTTGGAACCGCAGAACAAGCACTGCTTCAGAATGACTTTGAACGCGCTTTGTATGGCAATGAAGATGAATTTACGCTTGGATTTACACAGATTGCACAAAACTATAACCGCACAGATGCAGGTAATCTGGCTCTTTATTACTCTGCAGTAGCTGAATTTGAACTGGGGAACTACGAAGAAGCTCTGACTTATATCGAAAGCTATTCGGTACCCAGAGGAATATTAGGTGTTGCACCTATTTCACTGCATGCAATTATTCTTACAGAATTAAATCAGTATGAAGAAGCCGCTGCAATGTTTGAACGAGCAGCAGGATGGGATGAAAATAATTCTACAACCCCTCAAAATTTATTTGAAGCAGCTCAGGTTTACATTGAGATTGGCGATAATCAGAAAGCGATTGAACATCTCAATACAGTTGTAACGGATTATCCGAACCACTCACTGAGTCCCAGAGCGAATAGAATGATTGGTCAATTAACTGTTTCAAGTTAAAAAGCCGCTTTACATATTCCTTCTGTACTGCCCCCCTACTTCATACAGAGCTCGTGAGATCTGTCCCAGTGATGCTACTTTAACACATTCCATGAGCTCTTTAAATAAATTCTCATTATTTCTGGCTGCACTCTTCAGTTTTTGCAAGGCATCTTCGGAATTCTTAAAATTTACTTTCTTAAAGGCGTTTAAATTCGTTATCTGCTGCAATTTTTCTTCATCAGTTGAACGAATCAGTTCAATTTCCCGATCTTCTTCTTCTGATTTTTGATCACTTTTAAATGTGTTAACTCCAATAATAGGCAATTCACCGGAATGCTTCAGAGATTCATAATGTAGGCTCTCTTCCTGAATTTTTCCTCGTTGATACATGCTTTCCATAGCTCCCAGTACGCCGCCCCGCTCTGTAATTCTATCAAATTCAAGCAAAATTGCCTCTTCAACAAGGTCCGTTAGCTCTTCAATGATATAAGATCCTTGCAGCGGGTTCTCATTTTTTGTCATGCCCAGTTCTTTGTTGATGATCATCTGTATGGCCAACGCTCTCCTCACGGAAGCCTCTGTCGGCGTTGTAATCGCTTCATCAAAGGCATTCGTATGTAGTGAGTTGCAGTTGTCGTAGATGGCCATCAGTGCCTGTAATGTCGTCCGAATATCATTGAATTGAATTTCCTGAGCATGAAGTGACCGGCCACTGGTTTGAATGTGATACTTTAGTTTCTGGGATCTTTCATTTGCATCATACTTGTGTTTCATGGCAATAGCCCAGATTCTCCTGGCTACCCTGCCGATCACAGCATATTCCGGATCCAGGCCATTACTAAAGAAAAAGGATAAATTGTGAGCAAATTGATCAATATCTAATCCTCTGGAGAGATAGTATTCCACAAAAGTGAATCCATTCGAAAGCGTGAATGCCGCTTGAGTAATCGGATTGGCTCCCGCTTCTGCAATATGATACCCGGATATCGACACAGAATAATAGTTTCGCACCTTCTTTTCTGTAAAATAACTCTGTATATCTCCCATCATTTTTAATGCAAACTCAGTTGAAAATATACAAGTATTCTGAGCTTGATCTTCTTTCAGGATATCTGCCTGTACAGTACCTCTTACAACACTAAGAGTCTCCGCTTTTATTCTTTCATAGGTTTCAGGATCTACCAACTTATCTCCTGTTATGCCTAAAAGCCCCAATCCGAACCCATCGTGATTCGGCGGTAATTTCATTTCATAGAGAGGAACCGGATAGTTATTTTCTGAAAAATAGTCCTGGATTTTAATTTTTGCCATCTCCCATTCGCCGGTCTGTTTTAGATGCCTCTCCACTTCCTGATCGATTGCAGTATTCATATACATCGCCAGGATCATTGGCGCCGGACCATTGATGGTCATGGATACAGACGTTTTTGGAGATGTTAGTTCAAACCCGGAATAGAGTTTTTTCATATCATCTAACGTACAAATACTCACTCCGGAGTTTCCAATCTTACCATAAATATCCGGACGCTTGTCAGGATCTTCCCCATACAGGGTAACTGAATCAAAAGCAGTAGATAGTCTGGAGGCTTCCAATCCTTCACTTACATAATGAAATCGACGATTTGTTCTCTCCGGTGTGCCTTCTCCGGCAAACATTCGCGTAGGATCTTCTCCTTCCCGTTTAAATGGAAAGACGCCCGCTGTGTAAGGAAAATAGCCCGGCAAGTTCTCTTTTAAAGCAAATTTGAGCCTGTCTCCCAAGTTTTTTGTCTTGGGTAGTGAGATCCGGGGGATTTTTGTGCCACTGAGAGATTCCGAATATAGTTCATTTTCAAACTCCTTACCCCGAATCTTAAATGTAAATGAGTCTTCTTTATATTTTTGATAGAGTTCGTCCCAACCTTCTAAAATTTTAGTTGGCAACGGATCCAATTGTACTGACCAGTGCTGTTCCATCTGCTCCAGAGTGTCCAATACATTGGAGCCCTCTTCCGGTTTCCAGGCTTTTAATTGACGCATTGTACCCCGTACCTGATCCAATTTTGAGGCAATTTCTACTTGCTCTTCACTCCACTGATGATACTTATGGATTGTTTCAGAAATTTCTGATAGATATCTCTGCCTTTTCCCCGGAATAATGGCTTGCTTTTGAATATCCTCAGCCGGTTCACTATTCACATATACCGATGGCTCCCATTGAAGTGAAAACTGATTATTGATCAGTTTTGTTATTGCAGCAAACAGACGATGTACTCCTTCATCATTAAATTGAGATGCAATGGTTGGATAGACCGGCATTTTTTCAGGTTTACTGTGCCATTCGCCCCGATTTCGCTGAATTGTTTTTCGGACATCCCTGAGTGCATCCAACGATCCTTTTTTATCAAATTTATTCAGTACCACCAGATTTGCCAGATCAAGCATATTGATTTTCTCAAGCTGCGTAGCCGCTCCATATTCATGTGTCATCACATATATTGAGATATCACTCAGATCTACAATTTCAGCACCGCTTTGGCCAATCCCGCTTGTTTCTACCAGTATAAGATCGAAACCGGCAACCTTATAAACCTCAATCGCACTTCTTACATCTTTGCTGATCGATTGATTGGATGAACGGGTCGCCATACTTCGCATAAATACCCGATCGGTATCAATACTGTTCATTCGTATACGATCCCCTAACAGGGCTCCACCTGTTTTGATTTTTGATGGATCAATTGAAATAACACCAATCTTCAAATCTTTGAATTCAGTCAGGAATCTTCGAATAATTTCATCCGTCAATGAGCTTTTCCCCGCTCCTCCGGTACCGGTTATACCAACAACAGGAATCTGCTTTTCACCTTTTTTTAATTCTATATCATCTTCAATCCAAAGTTTTTCATTTTGATATGTGATAATCTCTTTGTGCCCATTTTCCAATGATGATATCGCCCTGGAAATTGCATTGACGTTCCCTCTGACTATTCCGTCTGGCTCTGCCGGATATTTTAATGAGGTATCATAATCACAACATTTCATCATATAGTTGATCATACCCTGAAGTCCCATCAGACTCCCATCTTCTACAGAAAATATTCTGGTAACCCCATATTCATGCAATTCATTAATTTCGCGATCTACAATCACCCCGCCTCCACCGCCAAAAACCTGAATGTGAGATGCATTCTTTTCTTTTAGCAGATCGATCATATACTTAAAATACTCAACATGACCGCCTTGATAGGAACTGATTGCTATGCCCTGTACATCTTCCTGAATAGCACAATTCACGATTTCATGTACAGAACGATTATGCCCCAGATGAATTACTTCTGCACCTGTTGATTGTAAAATCCTTCGCATTATGTTAATGCTTGCATCATGTCCGTCAAACAGACTCGCTGCTGTTACAAAACGGACTTTATGAGTAGGTTTGTAATGCTCAATTAACAGATCCTCTGACTTTGTACTGTTCTTAAATTTTGATTTTTCCTTGACCGTTGTACTCTGAGACATATTTACTTATTGTAATTATTAACTGGAAGCGTTTCCAAAATAACGATAATCCGGGAGAATAGTTATCCCGGGAGTAGTCAGTGTTGCAATTCTTTTCTGAAAATAGTCAATCACCTTTTATCAACTGTAATTATTTGGAAGGATTGGGTTCATCCTCAGAATCAGCTTTTGGATGCAGGTAGCTGATTGTTCGCTGTGGAAAAGGTATGATTATGCCGGCTTTATCAAAATGTTTTTTAATGGACTCTAAAACGTCACACTGCATTACAAATGCATCAGGCGCATCCTTAGCCCAGGCCCAGGCACGCAGGTTAACCGATGATTCACCCAATTGTAAAACGCGTACCGATAATCTGGGCATCCCCTCTTTAATATCTTCCTCTGTGCGAATATCAATGTTTAACGGATGATTAGTGATTTCTTCGATCATAATTTTCCGGGCAAGATCGATATCAGATTCATAACTGATTCCAACATCGATAAACCGACATATTCTGGAGTCATTGAAGTTCGAATTGATCAATACCTGATTACTGATTATTGAATTTGGAATGATAATTCGTTGATTTTCAAAATTCCTGATGACCGTATGCCTAAGGGTGATATCTTCCACAATTCCTCTTAGGTCAAGACCTTCAGTCATCGAAATGCGATCATTAATCTGAAATGGTTTTGATATAACAATAAATAACCCGCTAATAATATTACCCAGAGTTTGTTGAGCCGCAAAACCGACTGCAATAGCCAGGATACCGGCCCCTGCAAGAATTGAGGCCGCAACCGGTTTTAAAAATTCTATCATGGAAATTGCGATACTAAAACCAATCACTATGATAATGATCGAAATGGAATGATCTATAAATTTAAGGGTGGTTAAATTGGTATCCGCATTTTCCGCACTTTTAGCGATAACTTTCTTAAAAATTTTCTTAACCACTGAAGCCAGCACAATGGTTGCCACAATGATAAACACGATCTTTATTAAGACCTCATATTTTTCCAAAAGGGATATTAATTGCTCTTCCATAATTTATTGGTCATTCTCTTCTTCACGATTATCATCATTTTCCATTGGATCAGGGTCCTCTGCCGGATTCTCAGTAGGTTGAGGGGCAGGCTCTGAACCACCAATAACAGGATAATCAATTTCAAGCTCAGACGTAAACCCTTCTCGTACAGGTACTCTTCTTCGTATTGCATACGGTTCCGGTTGCTGATAAGGTTCCACAACTCCGGGTTCCCATCTGCCATTTCCATCTTCATCCTGGAAAACAATAATTTTATAATTTAGTGGGGGTAAATTGTCTAAAATCACAGTATTCGTAAAGGTGGTATCCATTCGAATACTTAGATTCTCGTCCGTAAGAGTAAGATGACTTAAACTTTCAGGATTATTATTGGTTAGAGTAACTTCAATACTTCCTAACTGATTTCGCTGCCAAATATCAGGATCAATTAACTCTCTTCCCATTTCCCATGGATTCCAAACCCTGAACTGATATCGAATGCCGGATTGCCATGTACCCAAAGGCGATATTCTTAGAATATGTTTATCAACTTCTATATTTTCCCAGTTTTCTATTACACGATCCCCTTCAACAACCTGTAATGAGTCTAAAACGGATGGATCATCAATAAATCGGGAGTACGTAACTTCGAGTGGTTCATCCGGAAACAGGCCTATACCCGAATTATGTGAAATCGTTCTTAAAATGGTAGTATCAGGTTCATTGGAACCAATAAAGGGGCTGAAATCTACTCTTAGATTGTTTCCTGCCGGATCTGATAAAAAATAGGGTTCCAGGGTAAACATTTCAGACTCCACGAGTTCCTGTTCTGTTTGGGCAAATAGAATATTATCATCCCCATCTGCTAAATAAAGCGGATAAGCTCTGGTATATTCATTTCCAAGAGTATCTGTTACAGACAGATACGATTCAGGATCCCAAATAATTTCTTCTGATAGCCTCAGCCGCAGCCTTCTTTCTGACAGTAACCCAACACCTTCAATTCTGGGAGAAATAGTATCAGGCATTGAAACAAAAAGGGTTCCTATATCAATTGAATCACCTTCATTTATAAAAAACATCTCGTTGTAGAAAGGTTGAGCCTGTTCACGGCCTTGATTCCATATCCGATCTCTATTCTGATCGTTAACCCAAAATGCTTTATAATTTCCTTCGCCGATATACCCAAACTCTACAATTCCGGATGTATCCGTTTCAGATATATAAACGGCTCTCTCGTTAATATTATACGGTTCACGATATAGAAAAACTCTCCATCCGCTTTGTCCGGCCCCTGTTTCTGCATTTATTGTTTTGGCGCTAATCGTTGCACTGTCCAGAACATCGCCTGTAGAGAGTGCTAAATCAACAGGCCTTTCCATTTTATTGCGATTGGTATCCGTAACATCTGTACCCAATTTCACGATAATGGTCGTATTTTCCGGTAAATCCGAAGCAAATTCTACCGTTGCTGATTTTCTGCTAAAACTTATATCAAACTCAATGCCAAGATCAGGTTCAATCGTAACATTATTCCTGAAATTATTTCTATCAACATATTTATCAAAATTAAAACGCACCTCATTACCGCTAAAATTTGTACTCCCTTGAGAGGGCTCAGTACTGACGACCTTAGGGCCCGTTCTGTCAGGTTCTCCTCCGGTTGGAGCCACCGGTGTTGCACAGCTGATGAGCATTATAAATAATGATACTGCTAATAAAAATTTATAAGACGTTTTCAAAAGAATAAATGATTCACTTTGTGCCGATTATTCCGATCTGACATGATATTTAATTCCACAACTAAAGGTAAGGAATTCACTCTTCATTTATCGCACTCTTCATTTGGATCCCAAAAATGTCGATCTATGTTTATTCTGTACTCATCTTTAAATTCAATCCCTTCTTGTTGCAAGCGTTCTCTCATGGTATCCTCCTGGAAATAACCCCTGCCAGTTAATTGTCCCTGTTTATTGACGACTCGATGGGCAGGCCATGTTTCACCATTGGGATGAGTCAGAAGATTATTGAGTGCATAACCTACCATTCTGGCGCCGGAAGCCACACCCAAATAACCGGCGATGGCTCCGTAGGTAGTCACTTTTCCCGGAGGTATCTGTCCTACTACAGAGTAGACCCGTTCGTAAAAATTTTTTCTATCTATTTTCATCAGTGTTATGGTCACATCTTTAAACGAAAGATTTAAACAGCATTATTGACTGAATAACGCTAAAAATTGATTGATAATCTTTTCATCCAAATTTTGATTCTTCTGAGCAATTACAAGAGCTTCTGAGCCCAATAATTTATAGATCTCACGGGTATGTTTGTCCTTACCCAGCAGTTCTAAATGATATTTAACAGATTGAATATCACCTCTTGAGATGGGGCCGGTCAGTGATTCTTTAACACCTTTTTCAAATATATTTTGAACCGTCTGAAATACAAGTGGCTGAATGATATCCAGACTTTCACTAATTCCGGCATCATTCAGAAGAGACTCTGATACATGAAGCAACGATACCATATAGTTTGAAGCGATCACCGCTGCAACATGAATCACCCTTTTCTGTTCTGCAGTAATTTTAAGCGGTTTGGCCCCCATTTGTTTGACGATCAGAATCAGGATTGAAATCAATGCATCATCCCCCTCCAAAGTCACATAAATATCGCGAAATCGTTGCATGCCATCGCCTCGATTAAACGTTTGTATGGGGTGCATAGCTGCAACTTTAGCGCCGCACTTCTTTAAAGAAGAACATGCATCAGAGGATAAATTTCCTGAACAGTGGATGATAAATCTTTTCTCCCATTGTATTGGAATCCTTGACAACTCATCAGAAAGCAATTCTATTTGATCGTCAGGGACGGCAAGAAAGATCAAATCCCCCATTTCTCTCTCTTCGGTTGGAAGATGTTTATCCAACACATCAACCGAACCCTCAACTTTAGTCCTGATTTCTACTTGTTTCTTATTCCAAACAGATCGAATCAAATAAGACTTCTCATTGAAAAAGTCGAACAATGCAGACCCAAGAGCTCCTCTGCCAATAATTGTAATTGAGTATTGCTCAATCATCCATGAAATATCGATTCTCTTTGTAATGCCGCAGTGCCGATCAGAGGATTTTCGATGTTACTATTATCTCCGTTTAATAATGGAAATTGAAAGGATAGATTCCATTTTTTCCCAATTAATAAACCGGCAACAAATGTCCCGACTCCATCCACGGTCGACTCGCCATTGTTCAAGTAATTCATGATTCCGGATATATTGTTTGAGTTTAGCATATCCAAAACCCTGCTTATCTCTTCAGATCCATTCTGATTCATTTCACAGCAACAAACAATCAAAGCACTTCTGGATGCAAGAATTTCTTCAACGGCATAGGCCAATTCTTTAACAATAAATGAACTTTCATCTGTAATCTGGATACTTAAGATTGAAAATTTATTTAGGGCAGATTGCAACATCATCAGCTGATTGTAAATACTGACATCCTCATCAAACGCATCATCATTAATGTAGAAATCGTCATCCTCGTCAGCAAAATCATTCCTTAGCTTGTCATTCACTAGAGTAATTCCAAGAGACGTTTCTAACTGTTTAAAAGAGGGCATTGGCAGTTTCTTGTCTGCACTGCCGGGGTGAGATTCTATGACAACAACTGTATCATAATCGTCACGGCCCAATTTTGAGTACATTTTGCAAACATTCTCAAAATTATCGTCTTGAATCGTTTTGGGCGCAAAGATAAGCCGAATATTATTTTCGCTTTCTGAAGCGTCCGGTTGAACTGATTTTAATCCATTCTCAATTTTTTCACGGTTGAATGAAGTAATATTCATAATAGGTTTTATTAGATATGGTAGATGATTTTATTTTTGATAGCAGATCGAAATCCAATAGTCCATGTGTTGAAAACTACAAATTTTTGCACGAATTCCATTATCAAATTCGACATCGAATAAATTTGAATCCACCTGATCTAAATTTACCGATTTCATCGGTTTTCTAAGTCCTGTACCAATCATTTTGAGAGCGGCTTCTTTGCATGTCCAGATTCTAATCGGTTCAAATTTATAAAGTTCCTCGGTTTCATTTTCCCCTTTCATCCTGGGAATTAATGCCGGATTTACGGATCGATCCAAGCACTCTAAATCGCATCCAACCAGATAATCAAATGAAATTGCAGCAGATATGGCTTCTTTTGTATGTGAAAAACTCACAGATAGTTCATTGTCACCAACAAATGCTTTTGGTTTTTCACTTTTTGGTGTGTATACCTCCAAATGATTTACAGACAGAAATTTTTTCGCCATACTGCGAATCAAAACCGCCCCTGATACACTCTCAACTTCATCCCTGTTTTTAGATTCGTCAATCTCTGTAATCAATTCACAGGATAATATGATCTCTTCCGGAAGTGCGATATGTCTGATTCTTTTAGCCAATGAATACAATCTACAACTTTGTTACGACTCCCTGCAATTGGTTTTTATTTAAAAAGGGAACATGCCATCTTCCCCCATATTTTTTTATCTTTAAGCTCATTAAACTCCATAAAAAGCATTACTACTAACTAATGAGCAACACCGATCAATCACAAAGTGAACAGCAACAAGTTCGACATGAAAAATTAGCTCAACTTCGAGAACTGGGCGTAAATCCATACCCTTATAAATTTGATGTTTCTCACTTAGCCGCAGACATTTTAAAAAATGAGTCCCTTCTTAAAGATGACGAAACACCCCCTTCTGATGCTCAAAAAGTATCTGTTGCCGGACGCGTAATGACTCGCAGAATTATGGGTAAAGCCTCATTCTTTACTGTTCAAGATTCAACGGATACCATACAAATTTATATACGCCGTGATGATATTGGTGTAGAGGAGTATAATACAATATTTAAAAAACTGGTTGATATCGGAGATTTTGTAGGGATATCCGGATTTGTGTTCAAAACCAGGACCGGTGAAACAACCATCCATGCTGAATCTTTTGAACTTCTTTCAAAAACCGTACGTCCCCTCCCGACTCCGAAAGAGGTTGAGAATGAAGAAGGTGAGATGATTACTTACGACGCATTTTCTGATAAAGAATTGAGGTACCGCCAACGATATGTAGATTTGGTAGTCAATCCGGATGTCAAGGATGCTTTTGTCAAACGAACGAAGATGGTTCAGGCAATGAGAGAGTTTATGAATGAAAAAGGCTATCTCGAAGTAGAAACGCCGATATTACAGCCCATATATGGAGGTGCAACGGCACGGCCTTTTGTAACCCATCACAATGCCCTGGATATGCAGCTTTATTTGCGAATAGCCAATGAGCTATATCTGAAAAGATTAATTGTTGGGGGTTTTGACGGTGTTTATGAGTTCTCCAAAGATTTTAGAAATGAAGGGTTATCCCGATTTCACAATCCCGAATTTACACAGGTTGAGCTTTATGTTGCCTATAAAGATTACAACTGGATGATGGATTTCATGGAAAAAATGGTTGAGCATGTGGCCAAAACACTCCATGGCTCAACAAAGATAAAAGTAGGGGATCAAACGATCGATTTTAAGAGCCCATGGCCAAGAGTGCCTATGTTCGAAGCTATCCGTAAAGAAACCGGATTTGATCTCTATGAAAAAAATGAGGAAGAGATTAAAGTCATTGCCAAAGAACTGAATATCCACGTCGAAGATGGAATGGGTAAAGGTAAAATCATTGATGAAATATTTGGAGAATATGTTGAAGGAAAACTTATTCAACCCACGTTTATTACTGATTATCCGGTAGAGATGAGTCCATTGGCTAAAATGCATCGCGAAAAAAATGGCTTGGTTGAACGATTTGAAGCTATTTGCAACGGGAAAGAAATTGCGAATGCATTTTCGGAACTCAACGACCCTGAAGACCAGCGAAGACGTTTTGAAGATCAAGTGCGTTTAGGAAAAGAGGGGGATGATGAAGCAATGGCTGTAGACGAAGATTTTCTAAGAGCCATTGAATATGGAATGCCGCCAACTGCCGGAATCGGGATCGGTATTGACAGATTGGCTATGATCATGACAAACTCTGATTCAATCAGAGATGTCCTATTCTTCCCTTTGATGCGGCCTGAATAGGTTTCATCTCTTAGCAAGAAATTGGTAATAATCATTCAAAATCGGTAGATGAACTTTAGCTGGTACATTGCAGGGAAATATTTCAAAGGGACCAAAAGAGAGTCCCGCTTTCTCTCATTCATTAAAATTATGGCCATAGGCGGGGTTGCTATCGGTTCTGCCGGACTTCTCATCGCTCTCTCTATAGTCCACGGTTTTAAATCGACGATCAATGAAAAAATTGTTGGTTTTGCACCCCATATAACGGTTAATTCATATATCAATGATACAATCGTTCGTGCTGATACACTGGAAACCTTCCTTGGGAATATTCCAAATGTATCGAATGCACAATCTGTCATGACCGCCCAGGTTATGATTCAGTCTGCCCGGGACGTCAGTGGTTCTGCATTAAAAGGAGTTCCTGAAACCGGAGATGTCACAAATCTTCGCGACTACATACAACGGGGGGAATATGATATATCAGTGCAAGAAAGTGGTCTTCGGGGAATCATATTAGGTACTTCCCTTGCAAATACGATAGGAGCAACCATTGGGAGCCGTGTCACCGTATATGTAATCGATGGACTTCCCTCCCCCTTTAATACACCGGAAATACTCCAATTTACGCTGACGGGCATTTATCAAACCGGACTCGCCCGGTTTGATGACAATTTTGCCCTTACAGATATTCATTCTGTACAACAATTATTCAATGCATCGCCCAGAGAAGCCAATCTTGTCGAGATCACTGTCTCAAATCCAGATCGAATTGAAGAAACCTTCCGATCCATTCAGGAAAAGATTCAATTTCCATACGTTGTGGAGAGCATTTTCCAGCGATACAGAAATATATTTGCATGGGTGGACCTGCAAGAAGAGACTATCCCTCTTGTTATTGGTGTCATGATCATCGTCGCTGCATTTAATCTTATCGGCACGGTCTTGATGATGGTACTCGAACGAGTCAAAGACATTGGTATTTTGAAAACCATTGGAGCCAAGAATAAGGTTATCAGAAGGATTTTTCTACTTGAAGGTCTTTTTGTTGCTATAACCGGACTATTAATCGGTATTGCCATATCATTGTTATTCTACTGGCTTCAGGTAAATTATGGGATTATTCCTCTGTCAGAAGAAAACTATTATATGAGTACCGCCCCGGTTGAACCGCACTTTCTCGATTTTATTGTCGTATCAGTCGTTACTATTGTTCTCTGTACACTGGCTTCCTGGCTACCGGCACGCATTGCAGCTAAAACAGATCCGGTTAAAGTCCTCTCTTTCGGGAAGTGATAAATATTTTAGATTAATTTTTTAAAATACTGTATACCAATATTATATGCACAATTAGATAAAATAAATTTTATCTAATTGTGACAGTCTTACAATGAAAAGATGCGTGTATCGATCGAATCTTAAAACTTTCTGCAAAATCGAAATCACTTGCTCAACACACAAGCGGATGCACATTTTTCCCCATCCATAGCAGCGGATACAATCCCGCCGGCATAGCCTGCACCCTCTCCGCAAGGGTAAAGTCCTTTTATTCTGATGTGCTGATAGGTTAGGCGATCGCGAGGTATTCGAATCGGTGAAGAGGTTCGGGTCTCCGGTGCATGAACGACGGCATCATTTGTCAGATAACCCCGCATCGATTGATCAAACAGTTTAAATCCATGAACCAGTGCCTCATAAATAAAGCCCGGCAGCACTTCGCTGATCTGAACGGATTTAATTCCGGGAGAATAGGATGTATCGGGAAGATCTGCTGAAAGCTTCCCTTCAACAAAATCAACAAGTCGCTGAGCCGGTGCTGTTTGAGTTTTTCCACCCAACTCCCAGGCTTTATTTTCAATGGATTGCTGAAAAGCGACCGCTGCCAATGCGCCCTGATTAGAATATGGTGAAAAGTCTTCCATTCTCAGTTCCACTACAATCCCGGAATTCGCGGTAGCCCTGGCCCTTCTGGATGATGACCAGCCATTTGTAACAATTTCACCCGGTTTTGTAGCACAAGGAGCTATTACACCGCCCGGACACATACAAAATGAGTAAACTCCCCTGCCATTCACCTGTTTGGACAGAGCGTATGGTGAAGGTGGCAGATATTCTCCACGATCCTCACAATTGTACTGGATCGAGTCGATGAGAGCCTGTGGATGTTCCACCCGAACTCCGACAGCCAGTGGCTTACACTCAATTTCAATGCCTTGATTCTGTAAAATTTCAAAAATATCTCTGGCCGAATGGCCCGTTGCCAAAATCACTCTCTTCGATTTGTAGAGATCACCGCTCAGTGTTTTTACGCCCTCTATTTGATCCCCATGGATTATAAAATCGGTGACCCTTGTATTGAAATGGATCTCTCCCCCATGCTGCAGAATACACTCTCTCATTGAAGAGATAATAGGCGGTAATTTATTCGTTCCGATATGAGGGTGAGCATCAACGAGGATCTCCCTGACAGCACCAAAAGCAACCAATAATTTTAATATTTTATCAACATCACCCCGCTTTTTTGATCGGGTATATAATTTACCATCCGAATAGGTACCTGCACCCCCTTCACCAAAACAGTAATTGGAATCTTCATTGACAATGTGATCCACATTGATTCCTTTCAAATCTTTTATCCTCTCCTTCACATCTTTACCGCGTTCAATGATAATCGGCTTCAAGCCCAATTCAATAAGTTTAAGTGCTGCAAATAGTCCGGCCGGACCCATTCCTACAATAATGACTTCCTCTGCATTTGATACATCTTTGTAATCCGGTAATGTTATTGACTCTTCAACAAACCGACTGTTTAGATAAACATTTACCTTTAAATTAATTATAACCTCCCTCTGTCTAGCGTCTATAGAGCGTTTTAAAATCTGAATATGAGTGATTTCATCTTCAGGCAAGCCTTTTTCTTTTGAGACAAACTGCTTTAGCAATGAATCACTGGCGGCTACTTTCGGGGAAACACGTAACTGAAACTCTTTTATCAAACTATATACTTTTGCACCGGTTCAAAGTTTTGGGAATCAATTCCACTGTCTGATTACAAATATAAAATGAAATTTTAACGAATAATAAATCTATAATAACTTGCTGAAGATGATAAGAATAAAACAGTCATCCATGATGAGGAATTCGGAGTCGATGGGTGTTTATATTTTACGGCAGAGATCGGGTCGATTTTTATAAAAGACCCAACAACAGTACAGAAAAGTATATGGATCAGGATAATTCAGGACATTCAGGACATTCAGGACATTCAGGACATTCAGAATCTACGACATCATTGGACAGCTCCAAATTAACCAAACTTTCTTTGGCATCCGGAGTTTTATGGGTCGTCATTGGATTTACAATGATCCATTATTTTCAAGATCGTTCGATCGTTGAGAACTTATCAGATGGTAATTCAATAGAAATACAGATTATCACAGGGGTAATTGTGGGTTGGATATTCGGATTGATTGGGCGATGGATGTTCAAAAATCCCAAACTGAAAAAAACCCTTGATGATTATCTGATTATTAGAGAGCTGAAAAGTGTTTCCCTGACAAATTCAAAAATTTTACAGATTTCGATTCTTGCAGGTATTTCAGAAGAGATCCTTTTTCGCGCAGCACTACAACCATTAATCGGAATTTGGCTGACTTCCCTGATCTTTATCGGTGTTCATGGATATATTCAATTTAAGTCATGGGGACACTCTTTATTTACACTATTCACTTTCCTTCTTAGTGTCCTGTTAGGACTCCTTTTTATTCATTATGGCATCATTTCAGCCATGGTGGCTCATGCAATATATGATATCCTCTTACTTCGGGAGCTGAAGAAGAAGGGCTGATTCAATAATTATTTAACCGGATGGGCCTATGCATCCACAGATTATATAAAAAGCAGTATTCGTTTAAGCTATCTGGAAGCATTTCAGCTATAGATTCTAAGGTGCCCAGTATCAATAAAAATCGGTGAGTATCAGTGTCGCCGAAGCTCCCATAGTTCGATATACTCTTTTTTCCGATGATCTCTTCTTTTCGTTTTTTTAGATTTTTGAGCAGCTTTTCTTTTGATCAGGTCCACTTTTTTAAATCTGTTATTCAGTGCCAATTCGCTTATAACCGGATGCTCATCATGATATCCTTCAACTTGTGCCAGATTTGAAAAGAGGAGTACTATGCGTCCCTCCGGTTTCAGATGATCGTATGCTTCACTGAAAAAACGGTCAAAAAATCCGGGCCGGTAATAAATGGCATCATCCAATCCTTCACCATTACTCTTTACCGGCAACCATGGCGGGTTAAATACAATTAAGTCGTGTGGATCATTAATCTTTTGAAATAGATCGGATTGGATCGTTTTCATCTTTGATGAATCAATGTTCATTCGATCCATATCTTCCCTGATAGAGAGCAATGCATTTGGGTTGATGTCGGATGCAATTACAGCCTGAACACCGTGATTAAGCATTTGAAAGGATAAAATACCGCATCCGGCCCCCATATCGATTGCTAAATTGATCTTGCTATTTTGCTGTTTTAACCAGCTCTCAAAGAGTAGCAGATGATCAAATCGGGTTGGGAAGTAGGTGCCATAATAGGGATGCAGCTTCTCTGATAGAACAGGATATTTAATTCCATTTATATACCACTGCCAGGAACTGTTCAAACCTTGTAATTGAGGGAATGAAAGGTATATTTCAGCCTTCTCCGGATAAAATCTCTCAAGCCAGCCTATTTCAGGAGATTTGTCGAGTCCGACTTCGCCGGCTTTTATCGGGGTTAACAAATTATTCGAAAAAAAATGGTATGCAGATCGCTGATCCCTGTATTTTTTAAAATTTTCTTTCATCTGTTTTCCAAAAACTTTCTTCTTTAGCTCTGATAGCAGTCTTAACCCCGTCGAATATTCGTCTTCTACCAACACATATTTCCCCTCCATCAGCCATAGAACGGCCTGATCCATATCACTTTTTTTTTCAACAGATTTAGGTTTGTGTTTAAGCACGGCAGGTTCGGGTATATCAGGAATTCCGGCTTTATTAAATTCAGTCATTATAATTTTACTTCTATATTCATTAATCATTAATCTAACTTTAAAGTAAGCAATTTGAAGGTTCTATCTTCCAGAATCTTAACACATTGAATATTGAATCCTTATCAATAAAACTCCTATTTACCTTGCCTTTTAACCGCCACTGAACTACAATGTCTATACATCTGATAACCTCAAATTGATATCCATTAATCATGTCCCATCGTAAAGAATTTACATTTGGCCTGTTTTTAATTTCTATAATTTTTGCACTGTTTATTACCCCCTCATTAATTGCTCAACCCTGTCCTGATGATGCCCTTGCACTCCATCCTGCACCTTTAGAAGAATCATGGGCTGTTGAGTGGTGGTTACCGCGACATGAAGCCAAGCGAAATGAAGAGGGGCGCGAGTCTGCAAAACTGCTTTTATTAGGTGATTCCATTACACACGGATGGGAGAGTACCGGTAAATCTGTCTGGGATCAATATTTTGGGGATATTAGCAGCTTTAACCTTGGTTTCAGCGGCGACCGAACTGAGAATGTATTATGGCGGTTAGAAAATGGAGCATTAGAGGGAATCTCACCTGAATTAACCGTGCTAATGATCGGAACAAATAACACCGGTCATCGTCAGGATTCACCTGAGTGTACGACACGCGGTATCGAGATGATTTTGGACCAGCTTTTAAATGAACTTCCCGAATCTCAAATCTTGCTCCTCGCAATATTCCCGAGGGGACATGAACCTGATCACGAATTACGTCAATTGAATAACGAAATAAATGAAAGAATTTCTCATTTCAGTACAAATCCCAAAGTTCATTTTTACGATATCAATCAGATCTTCCTCACTGATGATGGCTACTTAACAGAGGAGATTATGCCGGATATGCTACACCCAAATGAACGCGGATATCAGTTATGGGCGAAAGAGATCAAACCTATAATCAATGATATACTGAATGATTAATAGAAGTATTTGAATTGGATTCAAATTGATCCGTTTCACCTTAAACCTAAACATTTTCATTATCGGATAATACCAGACTCATAATACTTGCCCCCTGTTTCCCAGTACCCATTCATTGACACCTGAGACACCCTACA
>TARA_R100001143_G_C3361345_1_pt1 | contig 76358 bp, 62 predicted proteins | sample TARA_R100001143 | Tara Oceans TARA_R100001143 (sample SAMEA2621300) | marine metagenome | biome: marine biome (ENVO:00000447); feature: mesopelagic zone (ENVO:00000213); material: "saline water (ENVO:00002010), including plankton (ENVO:xxxxxxxx)" | depth 800 m | reverse complement strand
GCCTATTATCAGGAAGCCGGCAGAGCAGGGCGGGATGGAGAAATCAGTTACCCCATCTTAATATACAGGGAGGCCGACTACAAAACTCTGAAGGAGAGAATTGAAAGGTCTTATCCGGATTATGATGTATTGAGAAAGGTTTATGATGCTTTATGTGATTCCCTCAATTTGGCGGTTGGAAGTGAGCATACGGAATCGGAGGCTTTAGAATTTGATGAGATGCAGAAGCGAACAGGAATGTCTAAACAGAAAATTAAAGCCGCTTTCACCGTGCTGGAGCGATTGGGTGTCATCAATCAATACGATCTGTTTAAGCCGGAGTTAGGAATACAATTTTTAGTCGGCAGAGATTTTCTGATCGACCAAATTGACCATATGAAACCGAAGAAAGGCGATTTTTTGGATCGTCTGGTTAGACTGTTTGGCCCGTCATCGTTTCATGAAATGAAGTTTTTGAATGAAGAGAGGGTTCTGGAAAAGTTGAAAGTAGAGCCCAATCAGCTGCGCAAGGGTTTAACTGTATTATCAGAATATGATCAGCTTCTTACATTTAAAATGCGTGGAATGTCAACGATGATCAGAGTTTGTGAACATCGAATGCAAAAGCTACATATCGATCAAAAGAGAGCATACCACTATAAAGAGGTATTGCTAAAAAAACTGCACTACATGAATCGATATGCCGCTACTTCTCACTGCAGAGAGCTTTTTTTGCGAACCTATTTTGGAGAAACCAACTGCGAACCCTGTGGTAAATGTGACAACTGTTTATCGGAGCATAACAGTATCGTTGAAATTCAACGAAAGGATGTCGAGAGAGTTGTAGAATGTATGAAAGATCAAAACCGATCTATTGCAGAACTTTCAAAATTAACCGGATGGAAAGCGGCAAAATTAAAAAGAGTACTGAAGCATTTGGAAAGGGAAGAACAGATCATAAAAGTAGAAGAATCAGCGGATGATAATATCTATCGATTAAGTATTCGCTGATGCAAGCTATCTGCAGCAGCTTTCTGTTCTATTTCATACTTCTGAGCAGCTTCATTTATCAATTCTCTCTCTTCACGTAATCTGATTAATATTTTTTCCATGCGAAGTAACTGTTCAGAGATATTGGATTCAAAGGTATCATGAGTATATCTGAACTGCTCTTCAGTGACGCCGTAATGATCATAAACACGTTCCACCAACTCTTCTTTGGTCGTATCTCTGAGTAATTTTTCATCCATATGATTAATGATTGCAAATTCTACAAACATGTCCTGATATGTTTGATCTTCAATCAATAAAGATTGGTTAGAATCTGTACATGAAATGCCCAGCAGCAGAGCTGATATCATAAAAAAAAGCCAAATAAATCTCACAACTCGTCAGGGTTTTTGGGGTTGAGGGGCCTCATAGTAATTTCATTAATCAAAAAATTATCCGGTGTTTCAAGCAAATGAACCAACGTATCGGCTACATCATCCGGATGGAGCATATTATCATGTACTTCCATTCCTTGTGCATTGTTAAAAAAACTTGTTGAAATGGAACCGGGAAACAGTGTCGTGACTTTTATCTTGTCATATCTTAACTCTTTAAAAAGAGCTTCACTAAAGCCTCTTAACCCAAATTTTGTGGCATTATAGCCTGAAATTTGAGGATTTCCCAACAATCCGGCAACGGATGCAATATTGAGTATGTGCGAGTGAGTCTCACTGCTTTTCATGAGGGGGACAATTTTTCTGGTAATGTAAAATACACCGTTCAAATTGGTCTGAATCATTGTATCCCAATCCTCAATAGAAAGGTCATCAACATTTCCGAATAACCCTAAACCGGCATTATTAATTAATATATGAGGGAGATGATCATCATCAAATGTATCATCCACCCATTGATTGATATCATCAGGTTTTGTGATGTCCATCTTAACCGGAATAAAAAGTTCTCCCAATTTACCTTTTATCTCTTCAAGTTTATTTAAACTTCTTGCCAATCCATAAACACGAACTCCCTTCGTCGTCAGTTTTTTACTGAATGAGTAGCCCAGGCCGCTGCTTGCACCGGTAATAATCGCTGTTTTGTTCTGTAGATTCATAGTTATCGGGATTATATTAATTAACTATTTATACTGTGTTATATTACAAGCGAAAATCAGGATATTAAAGTTCACATTATCCGTATAACTAATTTAAGAATGTTTACCCGGATTATTTAACTTTTGTAGAATTGATATAAAAGGGCAAGAATGGAAAATTTTTATCTGGATATTGGGAATACCTTCTATAAGATGGCTCTCTACAAAAATGGGGAGTGGTCCATTATTGCTGATGGCAGAATTAATCATGCTGAGGAGTTAAAATCAAAAATGGAAGTGATCACATCAAGGGATCAGTTGATTATCTCCTCAGTCCGAAAAGATATTTTGGTATTTCTGAAAAGCATTGTGCTCGCTGAGAGTTTTATAGTCATTGAAAATAAAGATGTGCCATCCCATAGAATGGATTACAAAACCCCTGATACATTGGGTGTGGATCGTTTTCTTGTTGCAAACGCTGCCTTTCAGGAGTCGGGTAAAAGTGTAATTGTAATCGATGCGGGGAGTGCCATCACAATTGATTTGATGAATGAGCAGGGTGTCTTTATGGGAGGTGTCATTCTACCCGGAGTGCGTATTCAGAAACAAACGGTCAGGGATCATCTTCCTGAGTTACCGGAAATTGGGAGCATGGTACCTGCAGATTGGCCAGGGAAATCGTCTAAAGAGTGTTTGGAGTGGGGAATTATCGGAGGTCTTCAGTTTACGATAAACGGTTTTATCAATCGATATTTGTCAACTAATAATAATGCTGATCTGTATGTGACGGGTGGAGATTCTGAGCTTTTTAAAAAATTGATTCATAGTGACATTGAATTTCGTTGGAGAAAGTATCTGTTATTTGATGGAATGAGAGTATTTGCTGAATCCTCAAAATAAGCGGTTCAGAGTGAGTTACTCCTGCAATTTTCCTTTCACGAGTGCATTGATCATATCGAGCGCAACTGTGTTTTCACCGCCGCGCGGAATGATAATGTCAGCATACCGTTTGCTGGGCTCTACAAACTCCAGATGCATCGGTCGCACATAGTGTTCATATTGTTTCAAAACACCATCAAAATCACGCCCCCTTTCATTGATGTCTCTTTTAAGGCGTCTTAAAAGCCTGACGTCATCGTCAGTATCAACAAATATTTTGATATCCATTCTATCCCGCAGATTGGGCTCACTAAAAATTAATATCCCATCGATCAGGATCACTTTTTTGGGAGCAACAGAAATGGATTCGGGTGCACGGGTATGTTGAACAAAATCATATACAGGGATATCAATTTTATACCCACTTTTGAGAGCGTCTAAATGACGAATCAACAGTTCGGTTTCTAAAGAGGAGGGATGATCAAAATTCTGTTTAACACGCTCGGATAGGGGCAAATGACTCAAATCACGATAATAGGAGTCGTGCTCAATTAATACGATTTGATCCTCGCCAATTCCGTCAACAATCTTACTGACGACTGTCGTTTTACCGGATCCGCTGCCACCGCCTACACCTATGATCAGTGGATTGAATTTACTCATTGCTTGCCGTTGAAGTAGCCCGATTTTTTTCCAGATCTTCTTTAAAATCCCTAATTGCACGAAAAATGGCAGATGCCAATATAGATTGACCATATTCACTGGTCATATACTGAGCTTCATTGGGATTGGTAATAAATCCAAGCTCAATCAGCACTGAAGGCATGGGCAGATCCCACAAGACCTGAAATCCGGCTTGTTTAACACCTCTTGATCGTCGTTGTGCACGCGAACTGAATTGATCTTCAATCATACTGGCAAGTCGTTCACTGACTGCCATATTCCCCGCATTAGCCAATTCGTAAATCAATAATTGATTCTCAGTAAGCTCCATTGGAGCCCCGCTATCTCCAAGTGACGCCACACTGTTTTCCCGTTTCATCGATGCCAGCGCTGCTTCAGATCGCGCTAATCCCAATATGTATACTTCAGCGCCATGAGCGGTTGTATTATTCGGGACAGAGTTTGCGTGAATGGATATAAACAGATCTCCATTGGCTCTGGTCGCAATGGGTCCCCTCTCTCCCAAATCAATAAAGCGATCATCTTCTCTGGTGTAAACGACCTTTACATCCGGCATATAAGTATTGATATACTCCCCAACCTTTAATGCAATGGGTAATACAATATCTTTTTCATAAATGCCCAGTCTTCGATTTATAGACCCGGGATCCTTCCCGCCATGTCCGGCATCCAGAACAATCACATTAATCCCGTTGCCATTTCTTAATTTCACAATCGAGTCATCCATTCCGGACATCGACACATCAACAAGAGGTTGATCTGATTCATAATTAAACCAGTAGATGAAATCTTCATTTACGGTATTTGATTTTACAATCTCTTCCGTAGTTCTTTCAAGTGCAATAAGCAGATCGGTATTATTTCGGTCGGGGTATGAGAGTACATTAAAATATTGGCCTTCTTGCAAAATGATATCTACACCAAAACCGGATTGATTATTGTAATATTCGATATTTCTGATCGCCGGACTATCATCAGGCTCAATAAAATCATCGGGATTTAATGAATCTGAATAGATCATCATTTGAATAAGATCAGGTTCAGGATGCCGAACCTTAAAGGAATCTGCGGCTTCAGCAAGATGAAATCGGATTACATACCCTTTGCCATCGCTTCTCTCAGTGACAGACACCCTCTCCAAGTCAGGCTGTGCAAAAGACTGTGCCGGGGATAGGAAAGTAGCCAGGCTAATGAGCAAGACAATGGTAAGAAATAGAATTCTTTCCATGCTACGGGTTAATTTTTGTCAATTTTTAGTGTCCGGATGATATTGCGAGCAAGTTACACAATTTTTGATGAAAACGATAAATATCGAGACTGCAATTTATAACGATCATTTATACTGAAATCTTATATGAGTGAAAAAATCAGCCAATTAGTTTTTTTACAGAAGCGGATTGGGATGAATCAATCCAGTTCCTCAAGCTGCACTTGCAGTTTTTTTAGATTTGATTCTGCTGCTGTCAACTTCTGTCTCTCTCCCTCTACAACGTCTGCAGGAGCGTTCTCAACAAATTTTTTATTGGATAATTTATTTTGTAACCCTTTCAAATAACCCTCTATGTTATTGATCTCTTTTTCAATTCGTTCTCTCTCTTTATCCAGATCAATGAGTCCTTTTAAAGGAACATAGATCTCGGTCTCACCAACAACAGAAGCTGCAGACGCTTTTGGTTTGATGGCATCCATGTCAAAAGTTATGGTTTCAACAGGCAGCAACCTTTCATAAACCCATTTTACAGAATCAAGTTTTGCAGCGAGTTCTGATCGTTCCGGTTTGATAATAATTTGCAGCGGTGTACGTGGCGCTAAATTCATCTCTGACTGGATATTGCGAACAGATGATATCTGTTCTTGTACAATTCTAAACAAGTTTACAGAATCGGAGTACGCCTCCCCATAGGGGTCCGGCCAGGAGCTAATTGTTATCGCTTCTTCTTTAGATCGCTTGCTGATACGATGCCATATTTCTTCCGTAATAAAAGGCATAAATGGATGAAGCATCTTCATGAGTGTTTCAAAGAAACCCAATGCCCGTTCCAGATTTTCTTTAGGCATTTTTTCACCGGGATTATCTGATTTTGACACTTCAATGTACCAGTCGCAAAAGTCATCCCAAATTAAAGAGTAGATCTTTTTTAAGGCTTCATTTAGCCGATATTTCTCAAAATCTTCCTCCATTTCAATCAGGGTTGATTGAATACGGCCGGCCATCCAGCGATCCGCTAAATTATCCGGATTTATGAGATGACTGGGCTCATATGATTTTCCCTCTGTCATGTTGAGTGTGAGAAAACGATAGGCATTCCAGATCTTCGTTGAAAAATTTCTACCCTGCTCGCATAAATTTTCATCAAAAAGAAGATCATTCCCGGCCGGCGATGAAAAGAGCATTCCGGCTCGAGTTCCATCGGCTCCGTACTGTTCGATAAGTTTTAAAGGATCCGGTGAATTACCCAATGATTTAGACATTTTTCGTCTTTTTTCATCTCTTACGATGCCGTGGTAGTAGACATTATTAAATGGTTTTTCACCTTTAAAAGCGTAACCTGCCATAATCATTCGAGCGACCCAGAAAAACATAATTTCCGGTGCAGTCACAAGATCCTGAGTAGGGTAATAATAGTTGATCTCTTCATTATCCGGATTTTTAAATCCGTCAAATACGGTGATCGGCCATAACCAGGATGAGAACCATGTGTCTAATACATCTTCATCCTGTTTAATATCGGTAAGAGTCAAAGACTCATTCCCTGATTTTTTTTGCGCTTTAAGCAAGGCTTCGTCGGCGGTTTTGGCAATTACATAATCATCATCACCGGCGCCGTAGAACCATGCAGGTATTCGCTGTCCCCACCAGAGCTGCCTGGAGATGCACCAATCCCGGATATTCTCCATCCAGTGCTGATAACTGTTTTTAAATTTTGCGGGATAGAAATGAATATCATCATTCATTACATGCTCAAGTGCCGGTTTGCTCAACTCATCCATTTTACAAAACCATTGAAGCGACAGGCGAGGTTCAATTACCGCGTCTGTTCTTTCAGAATAGCCAACCTTATTCTGCATCGATTCAACCTTGACCAATAAGCCCATTTTTTCCAGTTCAAGCGCAATCTGTTTCCGAGCCTCGAAACGATCCAACCCTGCAAAAAATCCGATATCATCTGAAACCGTACCATCCGGATTCAGCATATCGATGATTTCCAGATTGTGTTTTAACCCTAAATCATAATCGTTCGGGTCGTGAGCCGGTGTGATTTTTAAACACCCGGTTCCGAACTCCGGATCTACATACTCATCAGAAATAATTTCAACTTCCCTGTTCACCATCGGAATGATGACTTTCTTTCCGATCAAAGATGTGAATCGCTTGTCCTTCGGATTTACACAGACGGCGGTATCGGCAAGGATGGTTTCAGGCCGGGTCGTAGCGATGGTTACAAATTGATCGGTGTCTTTAACGGAGTACTTTACAAAATAGAATTTGGATTGTACCTCCTTATGAATCACCTCTTCGTCACTTACAGCAGTTTCTGCAACCGGGTCCCAGTTAACCATTCTCTGTCCGCGATAAATATATCCGCGATTATATAGGTCTATAAAACAATCGATTACAGCATCATAGAGATCATCTTCAAGAGTAAATCGGGTTCTGTCCCAATCGCATGAAGCCCCCAGTTTTTTAAGTTGCTGAAGAATGATTCCGCCATGCTCGTCGGTCCAATTCCATGCATGTTCCAAAAATTCATCACGGGTCAGGTCGCTTTTTTTGATCCCCTCTTTTCGAAGTTTTTGAACTACTTTTGCCTCAGTTGCAATAGATGCATGGTCGGTACCCGGAACCCAGCAAGCATTTTTCCCTTTCATTCTTGCCCTGCGAACCAGAACATCCTGAATTGTATTATTAAGCATATGTCCCATATGCAGGACTCCCGTGACATTGGGTGGCGGGATTACGACTGTAAAAGACTCTTTTTCATTGGGTTCAGAGTGAAAATAACCCTGTTTTTCCCAATAATCATACCACTTCTCTTCTGTGGCCGAATGGTCATACTTCTTGGGAATATCGCTGTCAATTTCTTTGGTACTCATAAAAGCAGAATAGCAGATTATCGATCATTTAAAGTTGATGGCCGGAGATTTAATTTACAGGTCTGAATAAGGGGTAAAATATTGAAAACTTATTTTACCCGTTTGAGCCTGACCCCAAAATGTCCATCACAGTTGTGAATATGTGGCAATGTCTGATAAGCAAACCCGTCTTCAATCAGGACCTCTTCCGGAAGAAATTCCTCGAGCGACTCCAATTCGTAATTATCAAACTTATCAAGGAATTTTTGTATTTGATCCCAGTTCTCTTCCGGTTCAATGGAGCATGTGCTATAGACCAATCGGCCGTCACGTTTTACATGGTTGGATGCTTCCTCAAGGAGCTCCTCCTGTAGTTTAATAGAATTTGCGAGATCTTCTTCTGTTCGTTTCCATCGAAGATCCGCTCTTTTGCTCAGTACACCGGTTCCGGTACAAGGAGCGTCCAGAAGCACTCCATCGGCCAATTTCAGATTGAGATCACGAACGTCATCCTGTCGGATTTTTATGTTTTCAGCGGCATAGTCCATGGCACTTCTGGCCAGCATCTCTAATCTTTTTGAACTGATATCCACAGCCATTATTGTGCCTTCACCTTTCATCATATCAGACATCACAATACTTTTGGTGCCGGGGGCTGCACATAAATCGTAGATCGTTTCACCCGGCAGGGGTTCAAGTATAGTAGGCGCAAAACCTGCTGCAATATCCTGAATAAGACAGATTCCTTTTCTAAGCAGATCTTTTGCGATGAATGGCGCTACAGATTCTACGCTAAAATATCCGGGCAGCCAGTCGCTCTCTTCAAATCCGATATCCAGCTTCTCCATTCGAAGCTTAAAATTTTCTGTTTTAGTGCGCAGGTTGTTTACCCTGACATAAAAAGCGGGCCTCTGATTATTTGCCTGCATCAATTGAAACGCTTCACGTTCTCCAAATCTGTTTACCCATCGTTTAACCATCCACTCCGGGTGTGAAAAAGTGGTTGCAACCAATTTTGTGCGATCTTCAAATGCAGGTTTAGGAAGATTGTCGATATCACGCTGAATATTTCTCAGGATTGCGTTAACCAGATCTCCCGATTTTGACCCCATTTTCAATTTGGTAATCTCGACAGCTTCATTGATACTGGCATAATCAGGAGTTCCTCCCATAAAAAGCAGCTCATATAGACCTAATCTCAAAATGTTTTTGAGAAGTGGTTTCATCTCTTCAACGGCAATACTGGAAAAATGATTGATCACAAAATCCAGGTAGCTTCTGCGCCGTAAAATATTCTGGACATACTCTCTTACCTGAGCTCTCTCTCTCGGTTCCAGATCATTTGCGATGGAGAAGTCAATATTGGACGTCTCATCAAAAGAAATTAATATATCTATACTTACCGATCGTGCCGTTGCTTCCGTTTCCAATGCAATGAATGATTTAATATGTTATAAATTCAGCCTGTATCGCTCCGAAAACGATCCTGGTTTTCAGAAATTACAGTAGTCTTAAATATAGAGCTTTGATCTACTTTTTGCTAATGATGCATGACATAAATTCAGTTGTAATGGATATGAATAAAAAGAAATCTTTAAACCTTATGTATCATGGCAACAGAATTTGAACTTTGGCTTTTTTTAGCCGGCTTGGGAATCTTTCTCTTTGGGATGCATATGATGGAAGAGTCGATCCGGCTTTTGAGTGGCGGGGCTTTCCGATCGCTTATCCGAAAGTACACCGATACGCGGATCAAGGCGATCTTTACCGGAACTATCAGTACATCAATCTTACAAAGCAGTTCGGCTGTATCCCTGATGGTCCTGGCTTTTGGTGGAGCAGGAATTATGCCCTTAACCCAGGCTATTGCAGTTATGATGGGTGCAAAAATCGGCACCACTGCAACCGCCTGGATTGTGGCTGTTTTTGGATTCAAATTTAGTATCGATGCCTTTTCGCTCCCCCTGATTGGTATTGGCGGACTTGGAATGATCGTTCTTGCAAAATCTCCTCGATATGTAAATATCAGTAAGTTTCTGGTGGCATTTGGGTTTCTGTTCATGGGTCTTGACTATATGAAAGGGAGTGTGGATCAATTTTCAGAACGAATTGACCCGGCACAATTTGAAGGTTACGGCATACTGTTATTTATGCTTGTTGGACTTGTTATGACAGCCATCATGCAAAGTAGTTCTGCAACCATTGCCATTGTTTTAACTATGCTTTATAGCGGTGTGATACAATTTGAGTCAGGGGCCGCAATGGTAATAGGTGCCAATGTTGGAACTACTATAACGGTCTTATTGGGTTCCATTGGAGATATGGCATCTAAAAAACAGGCAGCATTTAGTCAGTTAATATTTACTACAAGTACTGCTATCATTACACTTATTCTATTATCACCGCTAACTTGGCTGGTTCTGAAACTTTTCTCATTTGAATCTAACCTAGTGCTCGGCTTAGCCCTTTTTCACTCAATTTTTAATGTTTTAGGGGTGATAATTTTTTATCCCTTTATTAAGAAATTAGCTGCAGTTGCTGAAAAAGTTATCCCTGAAAAACATAATGAGCTAAGCAAATATATACACAAAACAGACCCAATCGTCACAGAAGCCGGGATGGAGGCATTCAGAAAGGAGATTAGACGGCAACTCCACTTCTCTCAGATGTTTATAGATCAACTTCTCTTTCCGGGTAAAAAAGTGAAATCGATATCCTATAATGATCTGGAACTTTACCATGCCGATATCTTTGAATACTATACAAAAATGGTGTCTGTTCAAATGGATGTACAAGAATCGGAAAAACTGGATAGTCTGCTGCGTGCGAGTCGAAATATTATGAATGCTACCCGAAATATGTATGATCTACGAGATGAGTTATCTATTCTGAAAAGAGAGATTGATCCAATGTTAATGAGAGCTTATGACTTAATTTCAAAAAGACTCAAAGCAGTCTATGATACGGGCTCAAATTTATATGAAAAGACAGATTCAAAGGAGCGAATAGCAGTTTCTGTTGATGAACTCTTGCAAGGTATAGAACGTGGTGATAAAGAGTTTATACAGATGTGCTCTGAAATCATATCATCAGGTAAGATCAAAAAAGTTGAGGTTACGTTTTTATTGATGCTTAACAGAGTTGTGACTCAATCCGGCCGCATGTTTATATTTGCGATGAAGGCACTTTTAGTCAAAAATGGAAATATCGGTGCAAAAAATGAATAGAAAGAGACTATTCCATGTGTTGAAATTTTTGATTTTTGAACGAGAAGTGGCTACCTTTTAAAGCTGTATAAAAAGAGATTGAAATCAGGTGGTTTCTGATTCATCTATACCTACAAAAAGAGTTACTATTTAAAAACAGATTTAATGAATAAAGGAACTGTAGCACAAGTCATTGGCCCGGTTGTTGATGTTGATTTTGAACAAGGGCATCTCCCTAAAATTTTAACTGCCCTCTATATTGCCAGAGAAGATGGATCGAAACTCTATCTGGAAGTTGCGCAACATCTCGGAGAGAACCGTGTGCGGACAATCGCGATGGACTCCACCGACGGATTGGTCCGGAAAACAGAAGTTATTGATACCGGTAAGCCGATTGCGATGCCAATTGGTGAAGATATTCGTGGAAGGTTATTTAATGTGGTGGGTGAAGCGATTGATGGGATTCCAAAACCTGAAGGGAAAGAGACCTATCCAATTCACAGAGAAGCACCTGCTTTTGAAGATTTAGCAACAAGTACTGAAATGCTGGAGACAGGCATTAAAGTGATTGATCTGCTTTGCCCGTATGCCAAAGGGGGTAAAATTGGGCTTTTTGGCGGTGCCGGGGTAGGAAAAACAGTATTGATTCAGGAGCTGATCAATAATATTGCAAAGCAGCACGGTGGACTTTCAGTTTTTGCCGGTGTAGGTGAACGAACACGTGAAGGGAATGACCTACTTCGGGAATTTATTGAGTCCGGTGTTATTAATTACGGTGATGCATTTAAAGAGTCGATGGAAAAAGGGGAGTGGGATCTCTCATTGGTTGATCCTGAAGTTCTTAAAACATCACAAGCTACTCTCGTATTTGGCCAGATGAACGAGCCACCGGGTGCACGGGCAAGGGTTGCCCTCTCCGGACTAACCGTTGCGGAGTATTTCCGTGATCAGGTATCAAAGGATATTCTTCTGTTTATCGATAATATTTTCCGATTTACACAAGCCGGTTCTGAAGTGTCTGCACTCTTGGGACGTATGCCATCCGCTGTAGGTTACCAGCCTACTTTGGCCACGGAAATGGGTGATCTGCAGGAACGTATTACATCGACAAAAGACGGATCCATTACATCTGTACAGGCTATTTATGTACCTGCTGATGACTTGACCGATCCGGCTCCTGCTACGACTTTCTCCCACTTGGATGCAACGACGGTATTGAGTCGTGCATTGACACAAATCGGGATCTATCCTGCTGTGGATCCATTGGATTCTACATCCAGAATTTTGGATCCAAAAGTGGTAGGTGATGCACATTACGCATGTGCACAGAGAGTGAAGGAGATTCTGCAGAAGTACAAGGATTTACAGGATATCATCGCGATTTTGGGTATGGATGAATTGTCTGATGAAGATAAACTGGTTGTATCACGTGCTCGACGAGTCCAGCGTTTCCTTAGCCAGCCTTTCTTTGTAGCAGAGCAATTTACAGGTCAAAGCGGTGAATACGTCAGGATTGATGATACGATCAAAGGATTCAATATGATATTGGATGGAGAGTTGGATGATCTTCCTGAGAACGCATTCCACCTTGTGGGTACCATTGAAAAAGCGCAGGAGAAGGGCGAAAAAATCATGGCAGAAGCCTAAACGTTTAATAATACTGTTGTGTCAAAAACTTATAAAGCTCAATTACTCACTCCGGACGGGTCAAAATTTGAAGGAGAGGTGCAAAGCGCAACATTGCCCGGTGTGAACGGCTCATTTCAGATATTATTCAATCACGCTCCAATTGTATCTGCATTAGATATAGGCCGTGTAGAACTCGTTGATAAAGATAAACATGAATCTTTATATGCAGTGACCGGTGGATTTATTGAGATGAAAGATAACCTCTTAACCATTCTCGCTGAGAAAGCTGAGGAGAAAACGGAAATTGATAAAGAGGAAGCCCGCCAATATCTGAATCAAATTAAATCAAAACTAAAGTCGATTAAAAATGGACGGGAAGAGTTTGAAGTAGCTCTTAAAGTTGCTGAAAACCGTCTAAAAATTGCAGAACTTTAATGTTGGATTTTCGTAAGCCTGGATATTAAGTTATTCAGGTTTTTTTTTGAGTACTTTTATTTATCCGTTTATCAAGAATTAGAGATGTATATCAATTACTGAAATATTTAGATCTGATTCTATTTCACCATTAACTAAAAGCGATCCCTTCATGACATCCATATACTATTCACAAAAGATGAGTGTAGTAGCCATTTTGCTGTTTTTGTTTACATTTTCAGCTTGTGCAACTACAAATAGCGCATCAGAATCTTCAACTTCTCAATCAACTGAAGAAGCCACATCTGATTTTGAAAAAGCAGTTGACGGTCTGAAAGTATTCGACGGTTTTTTTACAGTTTATCAGGATAGCACAAACGGCAATACAAAATTGGCTATACCTTACGACAAACTGGATAAGGAATTTATCTACTTCGGATTATCACAGGATGGAGTGCTTGAAGGAGGGCATTTCAGAGGACAATTCAGAGATAACAAAATTGTCAAGATTAAACGGTATTTCGATAGAGTTGAATTTGTACACGTAAACACTCGATATCATTTTGATGAAGAGAGTCCGCTTAGCCGTGCCGCCTCAGCGAATATATCCGATGCCATTCTCTATTCTGCAAAAATAGATGTAGATGATAAGGAAAGCGAAATGATACTCATAGATAGTGATCCGATTTTTCTTACTGAAAGTTTGGCCCAAATTAAACCAAGTCCAAACAGGATGGCACCACCAAACCAGTACAGCTTGGGCAGTTTGAGCAGAGAGAGAAATAAATATTCTGAAATTCGCAGCTATCCGCAGAATACTGATGTTATCGTAGAGTATGTATATGAATCACCCTATCCCACCGGAAGTACAACAGATGCGATTACGGATAGCAGGTCGGTATCCATAAAATTTCAGCACAGTTTTATTGAAATACCTGAAAATGATTTTCAACCAAGATTTGATGATCCGCGGGTTGGGTTTTTCCTCACTCAGCAGGATGACCAGGTATCTACCAGTGCAACTCCGTATCGAGATTTAGTTCATCGATGGAACCTGGTAAAACAAGATCCGGATGCTGAAATATCGGAACCTGTGGAACCGATTGTTTGGTGGATTGAAAATACGACACCTCATGAATTCCGTGAAACAATCAAAGAAGCAACATTAGCCTGGAATGAGGCATTTGAAGCTGCAGGGTTTAAAAATGCAGTTCAGGTAAAAGTGCAGCCCGATGATGCAGAATGGGAAGCCGGTGATATTCGATATAATGTTCTTCGTTGGACATCCTCACCCATTCCGCCATTCGGAGGTTATGGGCCCAGTTTTGTAAACCCGAGAACAGGCCAGATATTGGGTGCAGATGTGATGTTGGAGTGGGTGTTTTTCAGAGGCCGGGTGATTCAAGAAGAACTATTTGTTGAGCCTGCCGGACTGAATGCATCCCTGGATCAAATAATGGACCCGCATTTCTGTAGCTATGGTAATCACATGCAACAGAATAATCTTTTCGGAATGAATGCTCTCAGTTTAATGGGTGCACCGGAAGAAGACCTGGAAGGATTTCAACATGAAGCATTAACCATGTTAATTCTCCATGAGCTTGGCCATACTTTTGGGCTAAATCACAATATGCAGGCGAGTACTTTGCACTCTCCGGTTGATATCCATGATATGGAACTAGCCAATACAATCGGCCTCACCGGTTCTGTGATGGACTATTCTGCTGTGAATGTGAATCCGGATCGCGAAAATCAGGGAAGATATTATGATATCAAACCGGGACCCTATGATATTTGGGCTATTCAATTCGGCTACACTCCAAGTCTTGAAGATGAAGAGGCTGAGAAAGCACGCGTTGAAAATCTGCTATCCAAATCAACCGATCCTGCGTTAGCTTTTGGAAATGATGCGGATGATATGCGTTCTTCATTCGGAGGGATAGATCCTCGCGTTATGATTGGTGATATGTCCGGAGACCCGGTAGCCTATGGTGTTGAACGAATCGAGATGGTGAGAGGACTCATGGATGAAATTATTGAGAAATTCGGAACCAAAGAGGGTCAATCTTATCAGGAGCTTCGGAACGCATTTATGGTTTTAATGGGTCAGTACAGAACTCAAACCGGTGTCATGACTCGACAGATTGGCGGTGTTTATAGAGATCGCAGTTTTATTGGACAGGAAGGTGCAGCACCTCAACCTTTTACACCGGTACCGGCAGAAATGCAGAAAGAAGCGATGAATTCGCTATCGAAATATCTGTTTGCACCGGATGCATTTGATAATTCACATGAAGTGTACAGTCATCTGCAAATTCAGAGAAGAGGGTTTAACTTTTTTGGAAACAGTGAAGATCCCAAAATTCATGATTTGGTACTTGGGATGCAGAGAAATGCGTTAAGTCACCTTCTTCATCAAAATACCATGAAGAGAGTTACTGATTCAAGAACATATGGCAATAGCTATGCGGTTGCTGATGTAGTTGGAGATTTGACGGAAGCCATCTTTGCTGATGATGCCAGAGGGAATGTAAATACGTTCAGACAAAATCTGCAGATTGATTATGTGAGCAGGCTTGCCGGTATTCTGGAGAGCGATAATCACGATCACATTGCAAAATCAGCCGCTCTTTATAATCTGCAAAACATTGATTCGATGATGGACAATAAGGGCAGAGTAAATAATGAAACCAGTGCGCATACAGCACACATTAAATTATTGATCGAAAAAGCTCTTGAAAGTTAATCGATGATTGAATAGTTCTTATTTACTGATGATAATATAAAAGCGCCAACTCATTTGAGTTGGCGCTTTTTTTTGATGTGGATGATGCAAAAAGAGGTTACTTTACTGGGACAAACTCAAAATTTTCACCATCAAATAGCCCTTTGTCACTCATTTTCAGTGCGGGAATCACAAGAAGTGCCATGAATGAGATCAGCATAAATGGAGCTTTCAGGGTACTGCCCATCTGCCGGGAAATTTTACTAAGTCTTTCATAGCCGGCGGCAACAACCTCACCCGAATCATCACTCATAATGCCACCAACCGGCAGTGCAAGTACATCCTCATGATCACTGTGAACTGCAGATATGCCCCCTCTGTTTTCCATGATCAGATTGACTGCACGGGAGATATACTCATCAGTTGTACCAATCACAATAATATTGTGAGAATCGTGTCCGACTGACGAGGCAATGGCGCCATTTTTAATACCGAAATTTTTAATAAAACCCAGAGCCGGACTGGCTTTCTGATATCGATTTACAACGGCAATTTTTAAGATATCACGATCCGGATCAGATAATATCTGATCATCCTCTAACGGTAAAGTAAATGTTTCCCGGCCTGTGATCAGTTCCCCGTCGTTTGCAATAATCACTTCCTGTTCTTTTTTTGTAGAACGAAGGATAAAGTCCCCGGGAGTTACTTCATAGGGTGTAAAATTATTTATACGTTTAGATTCAACCTCCGGAAATTGAACTTCTGAATTTTTAAAAACGGCTCGACCGTCAATCCATGTTTCCAGAACATTCATTGAATTGGGGTGATCCACGATGATAAAATCCGCAGGATCACCGGCTTGAAGGAGTCCTACATTGAGTCCATAGTGTTTAACCGGGAGAATTGTGCATGCATGGAGAATGTCATGGAGATCAAATCCAAGGGCAACGGTTCTGCTTACAATTTCATTAATATGACCGCGAATCAGATCGTCCGGATGTTTATCATCAGAACAGAACATGATTTTATCCGGATATTCACCAAAGAGGTCGATAAGTGCATTGTAGTTTTTTGCTGCACTCCCTTCACGAATGGCAATCAGCATACCGGCATTTAATTTGTCGCGAGCTTCCTCCTTAGTGAAACATTCATGATCTGTGGATATACCTGCAGAGGCATATATTTTTGCTTTATCCCCCTTAAGTCCCGGGGCGTGCCCGTCAACCGGTTTGCCGCGATCATGAGCTGCTTTTATTTTGGCAAGAACTTCCGGATCATCATAAAGTACGCCGGGCCAATTCATCATTTCGGCCAGATAGACGATTTCGTCCCGATCCAAAAGCTCTTCAATATCACTGACATCCAGTACTGCCCCGGCTGTTTCAAATGTTGTAGCGGGTACACAAGAGGGTGCGCCGAAATAGAATTTAAGAGGCACCTTTTTCCCATTTTCGATCATGTATTCAACCCCATTCTTCCCGCAGACATTTGCAATTTCATGCGGATCTGAGACAGTGGCAACTGTGCCATGTTTTACAGCTAATCTGGCGAATTCAGAGGGAATCAACATGGAACTCTCAATATGGATATGAGCATCTACCAGACCCGGCATAATGTACTGTTCAGGAGCAGCAGAATTCTCTCTTATCTGCTTGATCTTTCCATTGTGAATGGTTATTTCACCCTTGAATTCCCTTCGTTGGACCGGGTCGATGATAATACCTTTTATTGTCTGCATTTATAATAAATTATTTAGTGATTACTATAAAATAGTTTGGCCAGGATGGATTTTTTAAAGCTAATCATTTCATGATAGTAATTGCACACATTTTTTGGTTTTACAACTGATCTGTTCTCAAATCAGAGTTATAATTATAATTTTTCTTCAAAGTTAGAAATAAAATGTCGGGATGGATTGGATTTTCAGGAGTTTTTTGGTTATTCCAGTGCAATCTCATCATCTTCATTTTCATAAAGAGCCGCCAGAAATAGTGCTCCACCTGCCAGAGAGAGATCTTTCAAAAGATTAGGCAATCCATTTTGTGTTCCTGCCAGAGTTTCCGGGAGGTGCACGGTAAGTGCAAAAATCAGTAGCATTAGTGCCAGTAGAAGTGAGACAAGCCTTACCCGAATCTGTGCAACAATACATACACAAGCTCCAATCAGGGCGGCCCCGGTGAGATAAACCCATACAACGTCGCCCGGTATAAAGTCCGGGATCATGCCTGCAGTATCAGAGCCGGTCAAAAAGTGAATTATACCAAAGATACCAAAGGGCATTGCAAAAAGAAGTCTGCCAACCCTGTAAGTGAGAAATGAGCTCATAGTTAGATGTTTGATTTTTAAAATGTTGGTTTTATTGGATATTTGATCTCTAATTAGTGTTTTGAGATAGTACTAATCGGGTTATTGAAACAGTTTTAATCTGGTTTTAATAAATTAAATTCAATGGTTATTTAATTACTATTTAGTTTTGTGCAGTAAAACGACTCTATCATTGATGATTTCCAATATAGCGCCATATTTTTTGGATAGCCATTCAAAGGTTTTTATCTGATAAAAAACAACATGGGTGTCATCTTTTCGATAGTGCCAGGAGTTAAATGTTGAGGGATCTCGCAGTTGCATTGTCATAACACCCAATATTCCGCCGGGATTTAGAAGATTCCATAACCGATCAAACTCTTCAGCAGGCTTGAAAAAATGTTCGGCAGTTTCTGTAGTGACAATAAAATCATAAGATTGTTTAAGAACAGTGTTATCCGGTTGATAAAATGGATCAAAGATATTCATATTAAACCCGGCTTCTTCAAACATCAAATGAAGAGTGGGCCCGGGTCCGGAGCCGTAGTCGAGTCCGTGCAAACCGGGAGATAACCGTTTTATCAGAGGGTCAAATATTTGACTGAGAAATTCTCTATATCTGGTGTCTTCAGGATCATTTTCATGCAGGTCATACCGTTCTTTTTCTTCATTTTTTGGCAGGTGGTTATCCGGATCCATAAAATAGAGGCCACAGTTTGTGCACCCATAATAGTTACAAGATTGATCTTGAAGAACAAGAGGTGTGCCCGGAAAATTGCAGAGAATACAGTTCAAACTAAAGTACATTGATTGATTTAGATAAAGATACTAAATGATTCAATGATCAAGTAGAATGTTAAAATGGATTTAAAGCAGTTTCAAGGCCTTTTATACCGGTTGTATTCAGGCCCATTTTGCAGAGGATAAAAAAGTATTAGTAAAGTATTAAAATTTTTTAATATTTTACCTGATGCGCAAGATTATTGCGTATAGTAATAAAAAGGTTACTGTTATGGGTAAATATGCTCTTATCATTGTTTCTGCACTTGTATTTTCAATTCTAACCTATTCAAGCGGTTTGAGGAGTGCAATGTTTTCATCTACACTTCGAATTGTAGAAACCTTCTCAGGAAATCAGGCCAACAGTATTGCACAAAGTACGATGATGGTTGTGATGAATGATATCAAGGAAAAAGGAAGCAACAGTGTTTTTGTTCCGGTTAGTGGTGGGACTTATCAATCATCGGTTACACAGTGGAGTGATGTCCGTGGTTCTTATCAGGTAGAAACTGTGAGTTCCGGAGACACTTTGAGAATCATTTCAACCGGATTATATGAAGATAGGTCCTCCAGTTCCACGGCAGGTTTTCTGGCAACAGTTCCTCCCTGGAATCCGCAATTTGATACCGCTGTTCATACAGAGGGGAATATAACTTTGAATGGAAGTGCAAATATAAAAGGGCATGTTTCGACTAACAGTACAGCTCAGGATGCAGTATATCTGAGTTCTACAGCTTTTATAGACAGTTCGTTATATGTGGGACCCGGTGCAGATCCCGGTTATGTAATTGATAAGCAGGATGAGTTCGCAACGAATGTGGGTTTAGAAACTGAAGCACTGGCAGAGGAGCAGGACTATCCAATGCCGGCATTTCCTGCGTACCCATCGAAAGACTTGGTGGGTGCATCCGTAAATTTGGGTGGGGGCAGTCCCAGAACGTTAGCGTTCAGTGAATACGATGGATATTATATACCGGAAGTTACGGTGAAAGGAGGGAATGACCTGACCGTAGAAGTAAATGGGGAGAGTGTACTCTATACCAGCCGTTTTGAAGTGAATCAAGGACACTTGCATATAACGGGTACCGGTACATTAACCATTATAGCTGAAGATGTTTTTGATATCGGAGGAAACAGTTCAGTAAATGGTGGCGGTGAAACGAGCAGGGTTTTTACGTTATATGGGGGTGATTCTAATCTAAGTTTTAGTGGTACAACCCTTTACAATGCCGGACTATTTTTAAAGAGTGCTGATATAACCATTACCGGCTCGAATACCTTTCAGGGGTCATTGATATCCGGCGGGAATAATGTATCACTCAGTGGGAACGCAGAGGTTAACGCGCGGGTGATTTACGCACCGAATGCACATGTCAGTATGAGTGGGGCCAGCTTCATTAAAGGTGCAGTTATAAGTGATTCATTTTCAGCTTCAAACAACTCTATTGTAGATTTCACAGACATCCCTGATGATGAACTTCCGGACCTGCAAAGTGCAGCAGATCCTGTTTATACCCTTCTTTATTGGAATTAATTTGCTCTAAATAGCTATTGCAGATAGAGTGCATTCCAAAATTTTTTGAAACAAACAAGTTCTATGTGCATCTATAGTAATGTAGGGGCAGATCGAAGTTGATATTTTCTCCTGCATACAAGCATTCAGGAAGCAGATGTATAAGAAATGGGAAAATATGCACTTATCATTGTATCGGCACTTGTTTTTTCGATAATCACATATTCGTTTGGTTTAAGAAGTGCGATGTTCTCTTCTACACTTAGAAATGTAGATACGTTTAGCAATAATCAGGCACATAATATTGCTCAAAGCACGATGATGGTCGTTATGAGTGATATTCGTGAGAATGGAACCGACAGTCAATTCATGCCGGCTCAGGATGGAAGTTATCAATTTCCAAATGATGGATTAGAGCAATGGGGTGATATCAATGGATCCTATCGGGTTATTACAAACAGTACCGGAGATACTCTATTTGTATCCATAGAAGGGGACTTTGAAGGAAACAGATCGATGGTTCGCGCAGGATTACTCGAAGAAATACCCGATTGGAATCCGCAATTTACATCTGCAGTTCACTCAGAGGCGTCGATAGAGCTTCAGGGAAGCGCATCTATACAAGGGGATGCATCCATTAATAGCACCGATATGAATGCGGTGGTGTTAGCATGGTCAACACAAATAGACAGTACCCTCTATATTGGGCCCGGCGGTAATCCGGATGTTGTTGTGGATGAGAAAAATCATTCCGGCAATGTAGGGCTGGGTGTTGAAGTGATGGGTGAGGAGTTAGACTATCCCATGCCCCTGTTCCCTGAATATCCATCAAAAGAGATGTATGGGGCTTCTGTTTATGTGAGTGGATCTACTTCAAGGACTCTTGAATTTAATGATTATGATGGATTTTATCTTCCGGAAGTGAATGTGACAAGCAACACCCATTTAACCATTGAAGTAGATGGAGAGAGTACTCTTCATGTTGGAAATTTCAATATTATTCAGGGGCATGTTCATTTGACGGGGTCTGGATCTCTAACCATTGTGATTGAAGATAATTTTACCATCTCCGGCAGCAGTACCATCAATAATAGCGGCAGTGTCAATGATTTTTTCATCTATTATGGAGGAACAACGAATCTTAGTTTTGCCGGATTAACAGTGTATAATGGCGGAATTTTTGTGGAGACTGCGGATGTCACCATCTCCGGCTCAAACTCTTTAAAAGGATCACTCATATCAGGAGGTGATAATATAACAGTGAGTGGTGCGGCCTCAGCGAATTCAAGAGTGATCTATGCTCCCAATTCTCACGTTTCAATGTCAGGGTCAAGCGTTATCTATGGATCAGTGATTAGCTCATCATTTATTGCCTCAGGAGCTGCCCGTGTACAATTTAATGAGGTATCTGAAGAAGATCTTCCTGATTTATCTGCCGGGGATGGTCCTGTTTATTCACTTCTTTTCTGGAATTAGTTTTATCGGTAAAAAACTCAGAATGTTATTATTTCTAAAAAAATCCCATCCGATAATTCACTCTTTTCGTATCGTCAAATAACCAAAAGTGTCAAACTATTTAAATTAAATGGATGTGCAGTAATACTATAGGTTTTGGTTAGGGTCACTCTTTTTAAATATTAAAATTTTCTTAATGTTTTTCGTAACAAATGGGAATTTCATTCATCATAGTAGTATACAAGAGTTCATAAGGTTTATAAATGTACTGTAAAGAACCCTTAATTAGACATTAACTGCAATGAATCAGATATAAATATTAATTTATCTTAATAAAAAAAATTAGATAAAATAGTTTTATTAAGAAATTTTAATGTTTATATTAAATATAGAAACTGAAACTGGGGTAACTAAATGGCAACCGGGCAAACTATACTAACCATCGGCGCATTGATCATCTTCGGGATTATCGCGATGAACGTGCGTTCCTTGTATGTACAGTCTATTGTCCATAGGGTTGATGACCAGACGACCTCAAGTGCAATGAGTATCGGTTGGACCATTGCCGAGGAAATTCAGTCATATGCATTTAATTATGACAGTTTGGATGCGGCATTTGGAGGGTTGAATAATTTAAATGATTCATTGAGCCGCATGGAGATACGGTCTCAGATAAATGAGCTTTTTTATGTAACGGTTGATCTCTCCGCTGAAAAAGAGTTAATACACAATCAATTTGGAAAAACTGCCACAATCAGAGTGTATAGAAGTGAAGATTTGGCATTAAAAACAGAGTATAGGACTGCAGTCGTTGAATTGCAGTAAGCAACACAGAAGAGGAAATTATGGCAATTTTATTAGATAAACTCGTCCCCCCAATCATCGTAGGCCTTCTGATCATTATGATCTTCAGATTGAATGCGTTCATGATGGAATCACAAGTGGATAACCGCCTGAGTAATGAGATGCAGACTTTTTCAGAGCTGGCTTCAACTATTATTCAGGAAGAGATGAAAACAGCCAATAATATTGTGACACTGTCAACAAACTCAATTGTTTATGATACTATTGACGGTATCCGGGTCACAATGGAGAGAGTTGATAATCATTTGGTTATCAAAAAAGTGAATCAAACGACACTGAATGAGATTGTCATCGAACATCCGGCATATCTTTCATCATTAGAATTTACTGCTGAACCGTCAAGTGTTCCCTTAAATCAAATTCGTTTTATTAATGTTAAATTAACAGCTGAAAGTAATCCGATTGCTCATGTGAATTTTAACGGTGACATTCAGACTGCAAAATCATTCTCAGAAAGACAGATATACCTTAGAAATGTAGTGGCTGCTTCATTACAGCTCTAGTAATAAGTGATATAAAGAATTGAATTAGAAGTGAAAAGAGGGAGGGAATTGAGTTATTAACACTCAGTTCCCTCTCTCTTTTTTTATTTAACTGCCTATCCATCCCTAGAAACCCATACTGTTTCATTGGCAGAAATACAGGACAGTATTTTAAGTCATTAGCCACTTATAAAAATTACTCTCAGAATAACTCAGGCAAATAGATCTGATAATAAACAGTAACCAAGTACTAAATCAGACAATTTAAAAAATCAGTTCAAGCCACTTGAGCGCTAATTATTATTGAGTTCTTCTTCAAATTGTGTTCGCCTTTCTTGTAAGAGTTGTTGATTCGTTATTAAAGGTGCTGCTAATCTCTCCTCTAACGTAGGCAATAGAGTTGCCTTGATCAATATCACCAACTCTTGCACACTTGAGCTTGTGGACTCATATCCAAATAGATATCGCAGCCCCAAAAACCAACCGGGAAGATCTTTTAAAATAGGAATGCCTCTTCTGGTTTTTTGGACGTCTGTCTCATACAGGCCTGCGATAACGGTGCTTTCACCACTCAGAAGTAAAATTTCAGAATTAGCCTCTGTTTTATTAATAATGGTACTGACCGGATCGGGTGATGCTGTACTTCGTTCCGCTGCTACCGTCATATAAACATAAGGGGTTCCTTCATGTACCAACACACGTGGGGTTACCCTCAGTATTGTTCCTGTTTCAAAAAACTGATCGGTAACATTTCCCGCAAAATCTCTCTGTTTGATAGAGAAATCCTGTCCAACCTGAATAAATCCTTCTTCACCATCGACTACCTTAATTGTTGGCGATGCAATAATTTCACCATTATCAGTCGTTTCAAAAGCGTTAAACAGAGCATTGATATCCCATCCGGAATTCAGGATGTCTAGAAAGTTAACTTCAGCTTCAAAAAACTGCTGACTCACGTTGGATGCTCCTGCACTCGAAATGCGAACTTTATCATTATTAAGGCTGGTCCAGTCGATTCCAAGTTCCCGAATTAATTGTCTGCTTCCCTGGAAAAAAGTGGCTGATATCTCAATCTCCCTGGTCTGAAAATTTATTCTATCAACAATTTCTGCTACACCGGGATCAGTGGATGCTGAAAGTGCACCTGTCGTTGTAGGAGCGTCCAGGATCTCAATATATCGGTCATACTCCCTGAAATAGAGATTATTGTGAGCGGTTATATAATTCAGAGCATCCATCCAATGCATCTGAGGTATATTGATTCCAATTGGTCCTTGATATGTGGATTGATTGATGAAAATTTTATCCCGTACCTCGATGGATATCTCTTCAAGGATAGATAGTGCATCCTGAAATGGAACCTCTTCAGAAATAGCAATGAGTTCCGATGGATTCGTGTACTCCCAAGCCGGCAGCCGATCCTGAGAAAAGCAGGGTTGAGCTACAAAAAATAGGAGTATTGGGAAGATCAGATATCTTTTTTTCATAATCGTTTTATTAAATGATTTACTGGTCTAAAGTTAAAATAATACGGTCAGCAATACCGCCTCTGTTAAGCTGAAATAGAGCTTCACCCCGTTCTATATTGATCGATGCCAATCTGCCAAGATAGACTCTGTCACCCACATTCAGCCGTTTCATTTCACCGTTTTGATCAATGATATGTGCAGTGGTTCCGGTGAGAACAATTAATCGGCTGTTATCTACATCCGGAAGATTATCCTCATTCGCCGGAACGGAGTGAATAAGTGGGTAATAAGGGTTATGAATACGGTCTGACGGAGAAGAAACGGTTTCCGGGTGTGCTGTGAATTCACTCCAATTCCCTCTCCGATAATAAGCCCCTAATTGGACACTATAATTGACACGGTTCAGGCGCTCAGCATCAGAGATGCCTTGTAATGCGACAGAATTAATTTTTATAAAAGGTCTGCTATGCTCGATACGATAGAGAAAATTAACCAGATTTTGATAGTTTCCTTCGCCTTGTAATTCAACATTAATGATTCCATGATCTTCAAGCTGAAGGGAGTCTGTAAAATTAAAATTGAGTTCAGTGAATGATTCGGAACGATTCAATTCTTGCAGATAATTATAAATCTGACTGGTATTACTGTTTAAAAAGAGTTCTTTTGGATGATTTTCTCTAATAAAAACAGCATCAACATACATGGCCTGGGCATTGGCATACATTTCTGAAAATTCCCGGACAACGGTTAATTCGTTTTCGACAACTTCCAATTCATCTGAAGCATCTTCAATTTGGCTGTTGTAGGTAAATTCAAGATAATACCATCCTCCTCCAACGATCAGGATCAGTGTTAATATCAGAATAAGGGTATTTCGTAATCCTTGTTTCATAGCTCTATCTATTACAAATTTCTGATGATGAACAAGTCACTTCTAAATTCATTCGGTAACTGTGTGGTTGCTAAAACAGCATCATCAACAGAGAGAAAACGGCCAAAAGAAATTCTCCAGGAAGACTCTTCTGCTGATATTTGAGAATACCAAAGGGCAGTTGTATAACCCATCTCTTCTAAATATGAGATTCTTTCTGCAGCAACAGAGCTGCTGCTTACGGATTGGAGAACAACACTAAATGAGCCTGAAAGCTGATCGCTCTGTTGTGGTATATTTTGAGTAGATTCTTCACTGAAATTACCTTCCGTGGGGATTTCAACATCAATGATTTCAACTTCATTTGAAGTTGTCAAATCCTCATTATTCACACCGGATGGTGTAGACCTGTTTTGAATCACAATTGCCGGAGGAGTACTGTTTGAATTCGCATTATCTTCTGATGAGAAGACCGTTTCTTCCGGTGTCTCAGTCATCCTGACAGGCACCGGCATTTCAGGTGAATATCTCTCAACGTCTTGCCTGAAATTATTAACAGTGATTCCAAAATTATAAGCAGTTTCTTCCCTAAGATCTGTTTCAACCACACTCAATATATTTACATCTGTAAATAATTGAGCCAATTGCGGAATACTATTTCGGGAGAGTGAAAAACCGGTTATCGCTAAATTCTGGCCGTTATTTCTTACAGAAGTAATCCACAATCCGGGAATATCAGATAATCCGCTATTAACGATATTCATCACTTCTGACCATTCCGTACTATATTCCGCCAGATTCAGAATATTATTACTTTCGTTTTGAAGCAGATTTGTTCGTGATATAAATGCTTCAGTAGAATCCGCTGTAGGTCGTAAACTTTCAATTTGAAGTTCTTTTAACTCGATTTCGTTCTGCAGATCCGTTAACTCATCCGATTTTAAAGTATATAGATAATTCAAAAACAGGGGAGAGAGTCCGATCAGTATTAAAAAGATTAACCCATGCCATTCAATCTTATAAAGTTGCTGCTTATCGATTAAATATTGGGGCAGCAACGATAACGATGAAAAACTTTTTTGATCTGTTTTGGTAGCCGCCCAAGCTGCACCAATTGCACTTAAATAGGGCTGAAGATCTTTGGGGGATTTAAAGGTTTTGTCTGAATAGCTTAGAACATCCGGATCAGGAACCAGATAATCGACTTCAATATTATCAAACTGTCTTTGGAAATAGACTTTAGCCATTTCACTTAAGTCGGACGACTGCACGAGCAACAACCGGTCTATCTTTGGCAGATCCCCCTTATCCAATTCAAATAATATCTTACTGAAAACAGTATTTAAGACATTGTTTGAATCTTCACCCTCCGTAATGATGGGTAAAATGGATACAAGTTCATCGCCTTTCATAAACAGGACACGACTGGATTTTTTCCCAAGTGCAATCAGGCCGGTGATATCCTCTTCTTTCAGTTTATAATTTGCCCGGGCCAGACCCACCCATATGGATTCATCCGGTAGTTTTTCATGGATAGCAATTTTCTTCCTGGAATTCGTTTGAACGATCTCCACTAAATTAATCAGCTCATTACTATCCGGAGAATATGCAATCAGACAATCTCCATTTTTCAATTTTTTCCAGTTGTAGTGATCCTCCACGACTTCTGACTGATGAATCGGTTGGAGTTTATCATTAAAAAACTCACGCCTCTCCTTCTTCTTCATTGTCGTAGGATCAATCCCCTTCAATAACTGAAATGTGGTTTTTCCCAATGGTATGTGGAGGCCGATAATGAGTTTCGATGCATCTGTGTATTCCAGTTGATTGGAAAGCAAAACATCATTTGGGAATACTTTAGGCTCATTTTCATCCGGTTTTCCCTTCTGTTTTTCATCTTTATTTTCACCCTGATCCAATCCAAAATCGTCAGCCGGTGAATCTACAAGTTCTAAATCAGAATCATCCTCAAGAAGATCAAATTCATCCAACTCTTCCAGAGGGTCAGACGATGTTGGGATGTCTAAATCAAAGATTTCATCTGTGTCACCTGATTGAAACGCATCCAGGCCTTTTGGCAGATCTGTTTGAAGCGGTGAACTTAACGGTATCGTTGATACAGAGATGAGTTTTAATTTCTTACGGACAATCTGTAATCTTGCCAATCGAAGCTGAGTGTCGTCATAAGATAATCCTATATATACTTTTTTTGACATCAGATAGTTTTGTTAAGTAATTGATGAATACGGCTTTTATTATTTGCCTGGCTGACCGCTTCATCACGACTAATTTTTTCTAATTCTGTTAGTCTGTATAGATCTTGTTCGAGTGTATGCATACCGTATTGAGCTCCCTCATGCATCATTTGATAGATCTCTGAAACGTTGTTATTTCTGATTGCAGCCGTAATCGGCGGTGTAGTTATCATGACCTCTTTAGCCAATACCCTTTTCCCATCTATTGTTTTGACTAACTTTTGACTGATAACGCAAGTCAATACATCAGCCAGTCTCATTCGAACCCGTTCCTGCTCTTCTTGGGCTGTTTCACCGATGATTCTGTCAATGCTCTCCATGGCTGATGCCGTATGAAGCGTTGAAAAAACTTTATGGCCGGAATCTGTGACTTCCAGTGCATTACGGATGGCGGCACTGTCTCTTAACTCACCGATTACAATGATATCCGGATCCTGCCGCATAGCCTGAACAATACCTTCTCTAAATGATCCAACATCACGGCCCACTTCCCTGTGTCTGATAATGCATTTTTTTGTGTGATGGATTAACTCGAGCGGAGAAGAAATGATGACAATATGCGCATTTACTGTTTGATTATTGGCATCAATGATCGTGTCTAAAGTGGAAGATTTACCGGATCCGGTAATTCCGGTTACCAGTGTTAACCCGAATTTCAGATGATTTAAGCTCAATTGCCTGGCCACATTTGGGTGCAGTTCTAAACCGCTGAATGGCCTGATTTCTGCCTCAATTTTCCTCATATTCAATGCCAGATGGTCGAGATCGAAATAGGCTGAGGCTCGATATCGCTCATTTTCATTTTCTATAGAGGTATATGAGAAATCGAGACTTTTTTCCCTGACTAAAAGGTCAATCTGTCTGTCACTCAACATGTTTAAAATCAATAGTGTGTACTGATCATTAGAAAATTCCGGCCCCCGTTCCCATGGTTTTTTTGCACCGTGAATACGATACCATATTTTACCGGCGCACCCATGTCCGCCAAAATCGATATCAGATGCAGTAAGAATTGACATCTGATTTAAAAATGTCTCAACATATTTTCTGAGTTCCAACCGGGTTTCCGGATCATAAGAGGGCAGATTCTTTGATATAAATTCAGCACGATCCGGCCCGGCCAATTGAGCCGGGATATCTTTAAGATTTCTATCCAGAATGGATTTGATATGAGCCGTAGACGTTTCCATTATTGATCTTCAAGTGTAATTGCGATCACCTCATCAAAAGAGGTGAGTCCATTTATCATTCTGAGTCTGCCCGAAGCTCTGAGAGTGAGCATACCGTTTTTGATGGCATATTCTCTTAACATGCCCTCATCAATAACCCCACCGGCATCAAAAATCATTTTTCGAATATCATTATCAAAATAGAGTGCTTCAAAAATGCCAACACGTCCGCGATACCCATTATTGCATGCATCACATCCAACCGGTTCATAAAAAGTGTGTTTATCAATCTCTTCCTCAGAAAAACCGAGATTCAGGAATGCTTCCCTGCTCAGATCCTGAACGGGTCGTTTACATTTATCGCAGAGTTTCCGGATTAAACGCTGAGCCATCACCAGATTAATTGCATTGGCAATCAGAAAGGGTTCCACACCCATCTTGAAAAGCCTGGATACGGCACTGGGCGCGTCGTTGGTATGGAGAGTTGAAAAGGTAAGGTGACCGGTATTGGCCATTTTAATGGCAATTTCGGCTGTTTTAAGATCCCGGATCTCACCCACGAGTACGATGTCCGGATCATGACGAAGAATCCCTCTCATGGCCTGATCAAACGTCATGTTTTCAGATATTTTTAACTGTCTGGCTCCCCGGATCAAGTACTCTACCGGCTCCTCAATGGTAAGTACATTTACCTCCGGACTCATGACACTGTGAAGAGCAGCAACCAACGTTGTTGACTTACCGGACCCGGTTGGCCCTGTTATAATGACGATTCCGGAAGGTTTGTGAATGGCTTTGGTAAAATCTTCCCGGGCTTTTTCCTGTAAACCGAGTTTTCCCAGATCAGTAATCACTTTTCTATCGTCCAATACCCGGATAACAATAGACTCTAATTTTCTTTCAAATTCTTCCCCAACCATCGGCATAATCGAGACCCGATAACGGATATTGGTCCCATCAATCTGACGCTGAATAAAACCATCCTGGGATGAATCTCTTTCGAACCGATCCACATTCAGGGTTTTATCCTTAACGACAGCTGATAAAGCTTCCGGTTTTACGCCGGGTTGAGAATGCCACACTTTGAGCCTGCCATCCAATCTGAAAAGGATGTCGGTAACATTACTTTTACCCGGTATAATGTGAACATCACTGGCTCCCTTGCGAACGGCTTCCATCAACATTCCCTCTACCAGGGAATTAAGCATGCTTTTATTGATTTCCGCATCGAGTTCTTCTTCGTCTAACTCTTGCGGATCTTCGATTTCAGGTTCTTCAAAATCGATTTCATCAAGCACCTTCAGATATTCATTTTTCTGCTTGTAAACACTTTGAATGATTTTCTCAACGGTTTCAAGCTTACAGTATGCCAGTTCGTACAGTTTATAGGGCAGTTCTGCGGCAAGTTTGGATATTTGGGGGTCTGTAGGATCAGAACATGCCAGAATGATTAAATCCTTATCCGCTTTGAAGGGGACCGCACTTCTATAAATCATATCCTCTACGATGTTTTCATCCAGACTCTCAAGAATTTCACGTATGGATTCAATCAATTTAAGTGAGGGCAGGCCACTAATTGCAAGTTCCCGGAATGCGTAGATGCCGGTGATGATCTGCATCACTTTATGGCGGTCAGCACCCAGTTCTTTAATGAGAATGTTGCTGAAACTTCTTTTATCGTGATCCGGCTCATTTTCATGAATTGCAATCGCCGTCTGAAGTTCTTCCGACGAAATAACACCTTTACGCACTAATTTTTCACCCAGGCGATTGAGTCTGTCGCTCTGGTAAATGTTATTTTTGTCTGTAGATTTGATCGCTGAATTCATTTTTTAATAATTCTTAAAATGGTTTTAAGAGTTCACCATCACTCCATTAAATTACGATCTTTAATAGTTCGGTTGAACCATTGCACCTTCGGATGATACAATGGTAATAAAAATAAGTGCAATAAATATGAACAGATTCACCACAAGGTTGATTGTTCCAATGGCAGATTCCAGTTTATAGGTTGTCTGTTTTTCATAATAATCGGCAAGTTGACCTGCATTTTCTTTTAAGGATCCGGATTCGGCTCCCAATCTAAAACGGCTCAACGCACTTTTTGGGAATACATTCGACGCTTCCAACGCCTGAATTAACCCCTGGCCATCTTCCAGCATAAGTTTGATGGATACCGTTTTTATTCGATGTTCAATATAGCTGTTTCTGCACGCTTCAGCGGCTATACGAATCACTTCAACATTTCTGCCGGAACCGCTGTAGAGAGTGTTGAATACCCTGGCAAAAATCTCGATACTGATTTTATGGATCAGATCCCCCATAATCGGCATATTGATTAAAAATTTATCCAGTTTCCGTCGTCCTTTTGGATTCTTCCACATTGCGATCAAAATGGCGATTGGAATGGCGAACAGGAGAACAATCAGCATCCAATTGGCCTGAAGCCAGTAACTCACTTCAAGAGTCGAGGCAGTCATAGGCGGGAGTATTATATCATACTCCAAAAACATTTCAGCCATTTTTGGAAAAATATAACCGACAAAAAAGAGTAATACGCCGATCACGGCTACTACAGTTACCATCGGCATCATTAAAGATCGTTTTAGATTTTTCTTAAAATCTGCATCTCTTTCAATGAACTTTGCAGTGCTTTCAAATACACTGGCCATATTCCCGCTGGTCGATGCCACTCCCAGCATGTAGGATGCAAACTGTCCAAAAACATGCTCATGCTTGCCGTACACTTCCGTACTCTCTTTACCATCCCGAAGGTCTTTCTGAATGGTTTTTATGACATTTTTCATGGTTTTGTGAGAAGTATCTTCGTAGAGAAGTGTCAGAATTTGATCAAAAGGCAGTTTTTGGCGTAGAAGATCGGCAGATAAACGAATAAAGGTTACAATTTCATCACCGGGTACGGATCCTTTGAGGCTAAACCATTTACGCCTGACATAATCGACCTTGTAGCCCATTTTTTTCAGGGCTCTCTCTACTTCTTCCGGGTTATAAGCATCCTGTTCCCCTTCAAGGGCTGCCTGACCGTTTTTACTGACTTTATAGAGATACGTTTTTTTCTCGTCTATTGCCTGCACTTTTAGCGAACGAGCCAGAGCGGCACGCTGAATTCTTTTCTTGGCATCTGACTTCGAGGGGGCTTCAAATTCCCGTTGAATCAGTTTGCCCTGGCTTGTTCTGGCCTGAAATCTGAAAAGTGGCATAGAGACCTGCTTATTTAGTCACGTACGATAATAATCTTCTGAAATTTTTATCTGTAGGCAGCGGTTAAATTCCGGTCAAAGAATATATAATTGAGAAACTGAGTAATAGAGAGAAAAAAACAGGGCCGAAGCCCTGTTTTAATTTTATTCGTATGTATTTGAAAGTTAACGGTAAATTAACCAGCAGCAGGTGCGCTCCACTCAATTCCCCATACACCATCAGTTCTTGCAATAGTTCCAATAATGTTTTCCGTATCGCTGGCCGGATCACCGGTTACTACAATTGTAGTGGCGTTTGTTATTGTTACGGTATAGACTCCATTTTCATTCTCCACTGAACCGCCATCAGCTGCTATTTCTCCAGCAATATTGAGTCGCGGAAGAAGTTCAGCTGCAGTTAAAGCAGTGAAATCCTGTCCGGCACCGTCCATCATAGCCGGCCTGGTCCAGATCGCCTGAGCTTGAGCAGCAGCACCCAGAATATCCTGACGAACTGCATCACGGTTTGCTTCTTCTGCTGCCGTACCGAATACATTAAATGCTACCAATGTTGCGATACCCACCAGAATGGTTACCAAAATTACGAGTAAAAGTTGTTGTTGACCCATTTTATATCACCTTATTTGTGTTGATTATTAGTTTTGTGTCGAAGTCCAGTTATTTTTGAAGTCCTGAATAGCTACAAATTTGTTTGTTTTTATTTTAGTAACTCTACAAATCTATTTCTACAAAACATAAAATATTAAAAAAATTTAATAATATTAACTCGAATATTAATGAATCTTAATATTACTTCAAAATTTCTTTTGAAATGTTTTATAGGTCATTCAGAATTTCAACCGTTTTTATTGCCCATTCCATGAATGTTTATTAAAAACGAATAAAAGAACGTTTGAGCGTTGTTTGTCTAAAGGATGCAATGAAATTGAAAATGTTACAAAAAATTAAACGATAACCATTTTCAAATAGATATACGTAAATCGGTTTACACCGGATTGGTTCATGAAGCGATTTATCATAAAAGTTACATTATCTGCTTAAAAATGAGTAAAAAGCGATAAACTTTTGCCTCAGATAGTCGTATTTTCAGGGGAATCTTTGAATAAATATTTATATGACAGATCTGAAAAAAGAAATACAGAGTAATATTAGAAAAACGACTCTTGAGAGCGGTTTAAATATTGTAACTGAAAAAATTGAGAGTGTTAAAAGTGTATCCGTTGGAATTTGGGTAAAGACAGGGAGTCGAAATGAATCTGAAGAACAAGCAGGAATCACGCATTTTTTGGAGCATATGCTTTTTAAGGGGACTGAAAAAAGAAATGCTTTTGATATAGCGCAGAGCATGGAGTCGGTCGGTGGATACCTCAATGCATTCACCTCTACGGAGTATACATGTTATTATGCCCGCTGCCTGGACAGTAAAATTGACACCGCAGTCGAAGTTCTCAGTGATATGGTGAAAAATTCTCAATTCCCGGAAGAAGAACTTGAAAAGGAGAAAAAAGTAGTTCTCGAAGAGATGAAGATGTACAAGGACAGTCCGGATGATGTCGTTTTTGAAGAGTTCAGCAGTCAAATTTTTAAAGATCATCCGATCGGCAGGCCCGTCATCGGTTATGAAGAAACCGTAAAATCTTTTACCCGGCAGGATCTGTTCGATTACGTGGAAGAGCGGTATCAACCGGATAATTTATTGGTCGCGGTTGCCGGTCATGCAGACCATGAGGAACTTTTAGAAATGGTTCAGACACACCTGAATTATCATCAAAATGGGAATACCGTACATTCGAAACAACCCCTCAACCCATACCGGGTTACGAATCAAACCGTCACAAAACCGATTGAACAAACGCACATGATCATGGGCCGACGTGCACTGAATTTTGAACATCCGGATAAATATTTGCTGCTTTTAGCGAATACGGTATTGGGTGGCGGAATGAGTTCAAGACTCCATCAGAATGTGAGAGAAAAGTACGGTTACTGTTACAGTATCAGCCCATTTAATCAATCATACATCGATACCGGCCTGTTCGGAGTCTATACAGGTACAGATATAGACTATGTTGACCATGTTAGAGAACTGATCAATGTTGAATTCTTGCGAATGAAAACTGAGAAAGTGAACGAAAAAGAACTCAGTGAAGCAAAAGCACAATTAAAAGGAAAATTACTGCTGTCTCAGGAGAATACAAGTAATCGCATGACCCGTTTGGCAAAAAGTGAACTCTATTTTAATCGTTTTGTGACACTGGATGAGCTGGTTGAAAACATTGATGCGGTAACATCAGAAGATTTGCTGAGATTTTCTGATGAGTTTTTTGATCCGGCTCAATTTTCTGAAACACTTTTGGTTCCTGAATCAAAGTAATATTCAAATTAATTTAAAGAGAAAGACCCAAACAGAGAACATATTTCATATGACTTATATCAATCATCTATCGGACCATCAAGACGAAGTTGTAACCCTCAAAGGGTGGATTTATAATATCAGAAACAGTAAAGCACTCCATTTTCTCGAAGTGAGAGATGGCACCGGCCTCTGCCAGTGTATCGTTTCAGAAGAGGATGTCCCTGAAGATGTTTTTGAAGCCGCCGGCTCTTTAAAACAGGAGAGTTCGCTGGAGATCAGTGGTAAAGTTGTAAAAGATGACCGCAGTATTGGAGGGGTTGAGCTTCACGTTACGGATCTGAAGATTATACAAGTAGCCGAAAACTATCCGATTACGCCAAAAGATCATGGCGTTGAATTTTTGATGGAAAACAGGCATTTATGGTTGCGCAGCCAGCGTCAGTGGGCCGCTATGCAAGTACGGAATACCATTCAATATGCCATCCATACCTTTTTTCAAAAAGAGGGGTTTGTGCAAATGGATGCCCCTATTTTTACGGGAAATGCAGCAGAGGGCACAACAACTCTTTTTGAGACCGACTATTTTGATGAGAAAGCCTACCTGACTCAAAGCGGCCAGCTTTACGGAGAGGCCATGGCAATGGCTCACGGCAAGATCTATACATTCGGGCCCACCTTCAGGGCTGAAAAGAGTAAAACAAGGCGCCATCTAACGGAATTCTGGATGATAGAGCCTGAAATGGCGTTTTATGATCTGGATATGAATATGGCACTGGCTGAAAAGATGCTCAAATATATCGTAAAAACCGTTCTGGAAGAGAAAAAAAGTGAACTGGAGATTTTGGAAAGGGATACAAACTATTTAGAGAAAGCCGTTTCAGAGCCGTTTGTGCGGATCTCATATACAGAAGCTGTAGATCAGCTGAAGAGCGAAAAAACGGCATCAATGCTTCAGGAGATGGAAAATGATCGAAATGAGGAGCTTAAAACCATTCAAAACGAGCTGGATGAGATCAAAAAAGAGCACGGATCTGCAAAAAAATGGCGTAAAAATCAGATCGATCAGAGAATAAAAGAGATCCACAGCAGAGTGGATCAGATTGAAGAGGATCTAAGGAATATACCGGTGTGGATGGAATCAGCTAAAAATTTTGAGTGGGGAAATGATTTTGGAGGAAGTGATGAAACGATCCTTACCATGCAGTTTGATACTCCGGTGATGATTCACCGATATCCGGCCGAGGTAAAAGCATTCTATATGAAACGTGACCCGGAGAACAGCAAGCTTGCACTGGCCGTTGATGTACTTGCTCCTGAAGGGTATGGTGAAATTATAGGTGGCAGCCAGAGGGAAGATGAACTGTCGGAGCTTCAGAAACGAATTGCAGAACATGATCTGCCGGAAGATATATTTAGCTGGTTTCTGGACTTACGACGCTTTGGATCTGTCCCTCATTCCGGTTATGGCCTTGGATTGGAGAGAACCGTTGCATGGATATGCGGACTCTCCCATGTAAGAGAAACGATCCCCTTCCCAAGAATGCTGGGCAGGCTTCGTCCATAGGTCCGGGATTAAATTAAAGTGTCAAAGGAAATAAAAAAAACGTCAATTCGAGCGCACATCGAGTCTTTAATCAGCTTAAAGAATAGTACTAATCGAGATGGAAGTCGAGAACTCGTTTTATACTGAGACAGTAGGATAGTATAGAGCATCTCGACTACCGCCTCGGGAATTACTTCTCTTACACTGGACAATATACTCGGCGTGCGCTCGATGTGACGTATATATTTTACTCCGGCACATCGATAACCACAATCTTCGTTCCCGAATTCTCGGGACTGTCGCTTCATTCCGCATCGTTCCATGGGATAAAAGTGGAGCGCACCAGCTTGCACGTTGAAGAGGAATAGTAGTATCTTTGTTTAACAAAATTATTAAACGTAAAAAAGTAAAAGAAAGAATTAACATGGCAGTAGAAAGAACATTAACGATATTAAAACCGGATTGTGTAAAGAAGAACCTCATCGGAGAGGTTACGAAAAGAATTCAAGAGGCCGGTTTTAAAATTTTAGCAATGAAAATGACTCGTCTTACTAAAGAGACTGCAGGTGGTTTTTATGACGTTCACCGCGAGAGGCCCTTTTTTGGAGAGTTGACCGATTTTATGAGCAGCGGCGCCTGTGTGCCTATGATTTTGGAAAAAGAGAATGCAATCGCTGATTTCCGGACACTGATTGGTGCAACAAACCCGGCTGAAGCAGATAAGGGGACAATCAGAGCTGATTTTGCGGACAGTTTAGGCGAAAATATCGTTCACGGTTCAGATTCAGTCGAAAATGGGAAAATTGAAGCCGCCTATTTTTTTGCTGAATCAGAAGTAGTGGCTAACCGTACTTAAGTCCATTCCAATCCAAAATAGTTACTGAGGAAGGGGTCAGTGTTGTTAGTCATTCGGTGTATCAAAGAATCCAATTGTAAATTGTATATGATAAAACTATTTAGCTATCTGCTGACCCTCCTTACATTTTTTATTCTCAGTTCGTGCGGGCATGAAAAAAATTCTGCAACGGAACAATCATCTGTACTGGATCAATCAAAAGTCACCATCGGTGCGGAAGTCTTTATAGAAGAGCATCTGGGTGATTTTGAAGGGATGCGGATCGGCTTAGTCATGAATCCGACTGCCCGCATTGGTGAGGTGCATATGCTGGATACTCTTCTGGCACTGAATGTGAATGTCACGGCACTTTTTGCTCCTGAGCATGGGTTTCGGGGTGAAGCCGGCGCGGGGGAAAAGATTGAAGATGGTATTGACCAATCATCCGGCCTGCCGGTATTTTCGCTTTATGGCGATACCCGAAAGCCAACACCCGAAATGATGGAGAATGTGGATGTGCTGATTTTTGATATGCAGGATGTTGGGGCACGTTTTTACACCTATATCGCTACTCTCGGTTACGTTATCGAAGCGGCAGCCGAAGCAGAAGTCGCGGTATGGATATTGGATCGCCCAAACCCGGCCGGCGGGAATTATGTAAATGGCTGGATCCTCGAAGATCAGTTTAAATCATTTGTAGGGCCATACCCAATACCCATCGCTCATGGATTAACCCTGGGGGAACTCGCACATATGATGATCGGTGAGGAGTGGATACCATTGGAGAATGATCCGGAGTTACATGTTGTAGAGATGAGAGGATGGAATAGAGATATGATCTGGCCCGACACCGGATTGAACTGGGTACCTCCATCTCCAAACTTGCCTACGTTCGAACACGCTTTTCTCTATTTGGGAACCGTCTATTATGAGGGGACAACTTTGTCTGAAGGCCGAGGTACACCGAACCCATTTTTAACACTGGGCGACCCAAGTACACAACTCACAGATGATGACATGATGAAATTGAAGAACTTAACGCCAAGCCTGCAATTGGAAAGAATCTCATTTGTTCCGGAATCAATTCCGGGGGTGGCTCCAAATCCTAAACATCTGGGTAGTGAATCATTTGGGGTGAAGATCAATGCGGTTAACTATGATTTTGATCCGATAAGGGTGGGCTTAGAGATGTTTTCTATTATCCTCAATTCAACATCCGACTATCAAATTCGCTCCTTTTTGTATCGTCTTGCCGGAACACAGGAAATTGACCGACTGATTGAGGGAGAACTTTCTGCATCTGAAATCGATTTTGAAATTGAAGAATTTTTAGAACAACGTCAGCCCTATTTGCTCTATTGAGTGTGGAATATAGGAATGAGTTTTGAATAGAAATTAGAATGTGGGGGGTTATGAGCAAAAAGGAACATCAGTGAACCGGTGGTTGCCGGATGGGATTTTGAACTCAAAAAATTGACCCATGTGAAGATCTTTGCAGTTGGTGTTAACTTAATTTTTGTTTTTGCCACTCATAACAGACCAGTGCCGCTGTTACAGAAGCGTTCAGTGATTCCACACTATTTTGCATGGGTATTGTTAAGAGAAAATCACAGTGTTCCCCCGTTTTTTTTCTCATCCCGCGGCCTTCATTTCCAATTACAAATGCCATCGGTACGTCAAATTTCTGTTCCCAAAGCAGTGATTCACCATTTAGATCGAGTCCGGCCACCCAAAATCGATGCTCTTTAAGTGATAAAATGGCCTGATTCAAATTGACAGCTCTGATAATGGGTATTTTCCCGACTGTACCGGCGCTCGTTTTAAAAACAGCTGCATTAACGGGTGCCTGACGATGTTTTGAAACGATCACTGCACTGATTCCGGTTGCGGCAGCGGTTCTTAAAATGGCTCCAAAATTGTGCGGATCTTCAATTTCATCCAAAAGTAAAACAGCCATATCGTTCGTGGGTTCCAGCTGCTCCAGCCAAACTTCAAATTCAGTGTACTCTGCCATGCTAACAGCCGCGACAACCCCCTGGTCATTTACCCCGCCCACCAGGTCATAAAGCTTGGACCCGGGAACGTCGGTAACCGGGATTCGGTTTTGAGAGGCAAGATTGAGCAGATCCGAGATATTATTCAACTGGATGCCTTTACGCAGGAAGATCTTTTCAACTTGTTCCGGTGACGATTTCAAAAATTCTTCAACCGGTTTGCGACCGTATATATACTGATTTTCTGTTTCCAAATATCTATTTTTCAAATTCAATTACTGTTTCACTAAATTTATGGAAACAAGAGGTCAGTTTCCTTAATCAGTTTAAAGAGATAGAAATATGTCAGCAGATCCCCAAAAAGCAGATCACTCATTTAAAAATAAAGAATTAAAACATCAGCCGAGTGTCTATGATGATTCGAAGTCTGTATGGAATCTATTTAGAAACGGGCATACGTTGGTTCCAATGCTCTCAGGGTTTATTCAACTTAAAATTGGTACAGTTTTGGTTTTTTTCTCAATTCTTGGAATGGTTGAACCCTTATGGATATCGGCACTATTAAGCATTTTTGGCAGTATACTGTTTATGTTGGGAGGTTTTTTGATCTATCATACAATTACAAGTTTAGGCTCATTCGATTCAATCGTAAATAAAGCCATTCGCAAGGCGATAAGATTTCAGAACTAATTCGATTTAATGAAACATCAAACAGAAGATGAGGAGAGATTATCGGTTTACGAAGAAGTTCACCTGCGAGGGAAGCAAGATTTATCGAACGAAGAAAAAATAGATTATCTCCGGAAAAAAAACAGAAATAAGTCGATCCATTTTATAATAAATATAGTAATCGTACTCTTTTTTATTTTGATGCTTGTCAATGAACAGACTACTTTTGGGGATTGGTTTTATTATGTTTTATTCGGTGTATTTGCGCTCAATATGATTCTGATTTATTTCCAGAAAAAACAGATTGTAAACCTGATTGATGATTTGGTTCTGAAGGTTCGGTCAGAATAACCGGATGAAAATTTTTTTTATCTAATAAGTAATATCATAGAGTTGCAAATCGGTATTTCTTCTCTATAGATTAAGATTTACAGATCTTTATTAAAAAGTTTTGATTTTAGGTTTGAATGGCAAGGATTTGCCTGCTATTTTCCACTTTCCGAAACGAACTTCTTTTCATACATGGCAACCAAATATATTTTTGTCACAGGCGGTGTAGCGTCTTCATTAGGTAAAGGAATTATATGCGCTTCTTTGGGGCGTCTCTTGATATCCAGAGGATTAAGGGTAACCGTTCAAAAATTGGATCCTTACATCAACGTTGACCCGGGCACAATGAATCCCTATGAACATGGGGAGGTGTATGTTACCGATGATGGTGCTGAAACGGATCTTGACTTAGGTCATTATGAAAGATTCCTTGGTATTAAAACGTCTCAGCAGAATAATGTCACGACCGGGAGAATTTATTACGATGTAATAAAAAAAGAGAGACAAGGAGTCTATCTGGGAAAGACGGTTCAAGTGATTCCTCATATTACAGACGAAATAAAATCACATGTACTTTCTTTAGGATCCTCTGAAAACTACGATGTTGTAATTACAGAGATTGGCGGTACTGTAGGTGATATTGAAAGTTTACCCTATATCGAAGCAATGAGGCAACTAAGATATGATGTAGGAAGAAAAAATACACTCTCCATCCATCTGACGTTGATTCCCTATTTAGCTGCAGCCGGAGAATTGAAAACCAAGCCGACCCAACACTCAGTTAAAACGCTGTCTGAGAGTGGATTGAGCCCGGATATTTTGGTCTGCCGTTCAGAATATGAGATTGATTCAAGTATCCGCAGAAAAATTGCTCAATTTTGTAATGTGGAAATTGAAGATGTGATTGCATCATTGGATGCTGAAAGTATTTATGAAGTTCCATTGTTGATGCTTGAGGAAGGTCTTGATAAAAGGGTGATTGAGAAATTAAATCTACCGGCAAAAAATGCAGATCTGACGAAATGGAAAGATTTTGTCGACAAAATAAAATATCCTTCACATGTTACTGAAATAGCTCTTGTAGGGAAGTATGTTGAACACCATGACGCTTATAAATCGATTGTTGAAGCGCTTATTCATGGGGGTACAATGAACGACACCAGGGTCAATATATCCTGGATTCAGTCAGAAGATTTGACGGATGAAAATGTGAATGAGGTGTTGGGTTCGGTTTCCGGCATTCTTGTTGCACCCGGATTTGGAGACAGGGGCATTGACGGGAAGCTGGCTGCTGTCCGATATGCCCGCGAAAATGATATTCCTTTTTTTGGAATCTGTCTTGGTATGCAATGTGCAGTTGTTGAATTTGCCAGAAATTGTGCAAATATGAAAAATGCACATAGTACAGAATTTGATGAAACCACTGAATTTCCGGTGATCGATTATATGCCGGATCAGAGAGATATAACAGATAAAGGGGGTACAATGAGATTAGGGACCTATCATTGTAAATTGAATGATAATACCCAATCATTGTTGGCCTATGGGGAAAAAGAGATTCAGGAAAGACATCGTCACCGATTTGAAGTAAATAATGAACTAAGAGATGAATTGATAAAAAATGGACTCAAAATCGCGGGAATCAACCCGGAGAGAGATTTGGTTGAAATAATCGAGATCGAATCACATCCATGGTTTGTGGGTGTGCAATTTCATCCGGAACTAAAGAGCACGGTTGGAGAGCCTCATCCACTTTTTACTGCATTTGTCAAAGCTTCATTAAAACAAAAGAGAGAAAGTTTAAACAACGAGAGTGTTGCAGAACAAAATCAACCGGTCTAATTACCATTGAATTCGTCACAATTTTCGGATAGAGTCAGAGTAAGAGCTTGCGCAGTTATCGCTGTGAATAATAGTCTTTTGCTCATTAATCAGAGTGTTCCCACCAGGGAGAATTTGATATGGATGCCCCCGGGAGGGGGTGTTTTGGTGGGAGAAACACTGGAGACAGCCCTGACCAGGGAAGTATTAGAGGAGACAGGATTAAAAGTGTTACCGGAAAAATTATTATGGATTCATGAGTTTCTGGAAACACCCTATCACGCCATTGAATTTTACTTTGAATGCTCTATTGTTGGGGGAATGCTTAAATTAGGAAGTGACCCTGAACTATCTGACGATGAACAGGCATTGGTTGATGTAAGATTTGTTTCATCTGATGAGTTGGCAACGCTACCTGTATTCCCCGAATTTCTAAAAAATATTTTTGATGGGAAAAATCGTCTGCCCGAGAAGATTGAGAGGATTGTTAGTTATTAAGGCTGATTTTACCTTATTTTTTATACTTAAATCAAAACTGGACTTCCCTGTAAAAAAAACCATTGCCACAGTTATGAAAAAATTAATACTGCTCATTTCAATCGTATCCTTTTTGGGGTTTATATCCTGTCAGAACGATGAAAATACCGGGCTTATATACTACAATATAAATGGATATACCCTTCAGGCTAATGGGGATTTAAACCAGTTTGAGGCACTCGTTATTGAGGACGGATTGGTAGTTGAGGTTGGAACAGAAACGGAAATGTTAAATCGCTATTCCAATTTTGAAAAAATTAATGGCGACGGGTTAACGCTGCTGCCGGGCTTGATTGATGCTCATGCACATGTGATGGGATTGGGTATTCGTGAATTGGATTTGGATGTATTCGGTGTAGGATCGTTAGAAGAGACTTTAGAGATGATTAAACAATTTGCTGATGAAAATCCGGATCGGGAGTGGATTACAGGCCGTGGATGGAATCAAGTATTATGGGAGTCCAATGAATTTCCAACGGCGAGTGACTTAGATGCTGTGGTTTCTGACAGGCCTGTTTATTTAAGCAGGGTTGATGGTCATGCAGCATGGGTGAACAGCCGGGCACTCGAAATAGCAGGCATTGACAGAAATACACCCAATGTTCAGGGGGGTACAATTCTAAAAAATAATGAGGGAGAACCCAGTGGAATCCTTGTCGATCGTTCTATGGGTGCTGTGAGGCAACACATTCCGGAAAGAACGGAGAGCGATTACGATCGCGCACTTGAATTGGCACTGGATGAAATGTCAAAATTGGGGATTACGTCTGTTCATGACGCCAGAACTGACAATGATACGTGGGAATTATATAAGCGATTTGCTGATGAAGATCGATTAAAGACCCGAATCTATGCGATGATTGCAGGTACGGGTGAAATTTTTGATCAGATGGCTGCAGATGGACCGGTTAACAGTTATGCAGATGATCTGTTAGCTCTTCGAAGTGTTAAAATTTCTGCAGACGGTGCATTAGGCAGCCGGGGTGCGGCTCTGCTGGAAGATTATCACGATGATCCGGGTAACAAGGGATTACTCTTTTTTGATCAGGATGAGATCAATGCAATGTTACTTAAAGGTGCATCTGCCGGATTTCAGATGAATATTCACGCCATTGGGGATGCAGCCAACAGACAATTACTGGATGCATTTCAATATATCAATGATGAGTTAGGTGATCAGGAAAGGTTGAGGCATCGCATCGAACATGCTCAGGTAGTCGCCTTGGAGGATATTCCCAGATTTGTTGATCTGAACTTAATCGCATCCATGCAACAGACCCATGCAACCAGTGACATGAATATGGCCGAAGATAGGGTCGGGCCGGTTCGCATTCAGGGCGCTTATGCATGGCAAACATTCCTGGATCAGGGGACAGTGATTGCAGGCGGATCTGATTTTCCGGTCGAACACGTGAATCCGTTCTATGGTTTATATTCGGCTGTGACCAGGCAAGATCATGAGGGCATGCCACCCGGAGGATGGTATAGTGAGCATCGAATGAGCAGAATAGAAGCATTGCGATCATTTACACTCGATGCAGCGTATGCGGCACATCAGGAAAATAAATTGGGAACTCTTGAGCCGGGTAAATGGGCTGATTTTATCGTTATCGATCGTGATTTTTTCACCGTGGATGCAGCTGAAATTTGGCAAACTGAAGTGCTTCAAACCTGGGTTGGCGGAAAAAAAGTATTTGATAAAAATCAATGAGGATTCGATTAGAACAGCTCAATCCAACGATTGGGGATATAGAAGGGAACAGAGAACTTATTTTAAAAGCCCTTAAAAATGCAGAAGCGGAAAAGATAGATCTGCTTATTCTGCCTGAAATGGTTACCACCGGTTATCCGCCCCTTGATCTGCTTGAAAGTGAGCACTTTCGAGAATGCTGTTTTGCGTCCAATGAAACCATCATTAGTAAAACTAATAAAACAGCGATTCTTTTTGGGACAATTACTCCAAATGAAAATGAGTTTGGCAGGAAATTATTTAATACGGCAATTCTTGCAGCAGACGGAAAAGAGATAGGATCTGTAAATAAAACACTGCTTCCCACCTATGATATTTTTGACGATTTGAGATATTTTGAACCCAATAAGACCTTCAGCTGTCTGAATTATAAAGGGTTAAAATTGGGGGTAACCATCTGTGAAGATATATGGTATAATGAAAACGAATTTCAATATCATACCTACGATGTAGATCCGGCAGATGTGTTAAAAAACAGAGGTGCTGATCTGATTATTAATGTATCGGCATCTCCTTACACCGTCTCAAAACATGAAAACCGGATGGGGATGCTTCGAAATCATGCCCGCAAACTAAAGTTGCCCGTTCTCTACAGCAATCAGGTGGGTTCGCATACCGACGTCATTTTTGATGGTGATACCGTAGCCATTTCATCGGATGCAGAGGTAATTGCTACAACAGAGCCATTTCAGGCGTCACATACAGATATTATTTGGGATGAAAACATCCGTGACATTAAGCCAATAAATGATCAAACCCAACACCAATACCCTCAAAATAGATCAGAGAGACAATTTAAAGCCATTACTTGTGGTTTGAGTGAATATTTCTCGAAATCCGGGTTGGAACCAAATGTTGTTCTGGGACTCAGTGGGGGAATAGATTCTGCGGTAGTCTGCGTTTTGGCGGCAGAAGCATTGGGGGCAGATCGGGTAACGGCTATCACGATGCCATCAAGGTTTTCAAGTGAAGGAAGTGTTGCAGACTCCGGTCATTTGGCTGAAAATCTTGGGATTGAACTGATCAATCTGCCGATTAAAAAAATCTATGATACCTTTAATGAATCGCTAAAACCAATTTTTCAGGACAGGCCATTTGGCGTTGCCGAGGAGAATCTGCAAAGCCGAATCAGAGGCACAATATTGATGGCTTATGCAAATAAATATTCTCATTTTTTACTTCCTACAGGGAATAAATCAGAATATGCTGTGGGATATGCCACTCTTTACGGAGATATGAATGGTGCATTATCCATCATTGGAGATCTGTACAAACATGAAGTCTATGAACTGGCAGTGTGGCTGAATGAGTTCCATTATCGAAAAGAGGTGATTCCTGAGGCTATCATTCAAAAAGAACCGAGTGCAGAATTGAGGCCGGATCAAAAAGACTCAGATTCACTCCCCGATTATGGAGTGTTGGATGATATTCTTTATCGTTATATTGAACTGAAGCAGAATGCAAAAAAAATCATCGAAGACGGGTTTGATCGGGATATCGTTTACCGAATCATACGATTGGTAGATTTTAATGAATTTAAAAGATATCAGGCAGCTCCTATATTAAAATTGAGTTCAAAATCGTTTGGTCTGGGTAGAAGATGGCCAATGGTCCAGAAATGGACCGGTGCTGATGAACATCGATCACCCAAAAATCCGATTTAACTGAATTTGACATAATAGAGGAGATTTTTTTAGTATTCTCAGATAAGTCAGTTATTACCCTCAATCTTTATAACTACCATCTACAGATGAAACAGTTTTCACTAATACTCATTATTTCACTGGCCGCATCGGCCGGGATCGCTCAGGACAGTCAAACAAGAACATCTGAAGTAGAAATGCAGGTCAAATTGCTTCCATACTCCAATCCCTTGACGGAAGTAAGTGAAGAGCCGGAAGTTGTGTTAGAGAGGGCGGTTTCCACTGAGCTGGATATTGAAGTGCTAAGAAGAATTTCGAATGTTTATAAACGACATGTATTAGCCATTGATGCACAGATTCAGGGAGATCTGGTACAAGCAGAGAGTTATATCAATGAGTCTTTTGCAGCAATTCAATCCCTGCTGGATGATTATCCCGAAATTCAGAATAACAGACGTTTTAATGAACTGTACCGATCTGTGATCACTGAACACAGTGAGTTTTACGGTATCACAGAAACCCGCAGCGAGACGGAAGGAGATATTTTTGAGATAAGAGCTGAACTGTTTTCAGAAGCGGATGATTGGATTGCAGAGGGATATGCACTTCCGGAGAATTTGACCATCAACCAAACTCAGGTACCGCTGATTCAGAATCAACATGTTAACCGGCACTTGATGTATTATACGGTTCGCAGGCCGGATGTAATGGAGAGATGGCTGGAAAGGTCAGAATACTACTTTCCTATGATGAGAGAGATATTTGAAGAGGAAGGGGTACCGGTTGAGCTCATTCATTTATCGATGGTTGAGAGCGGTTTAGTGCCAACTGCCCGCAGCTGGGCTTCTGCCGTGGGTTTATGGCAATTTATCAGGGCTACGGGAGCATTTTATGGTTTGGAAGTGAATTGGTGGGTTGATGAACGCCGCGATCCGCTTAAATCAACAAGAGCAGCAGCCCAGCATCTACGCGATCTTTATGAAATTTGGGGGGATTGGCACCTGTCGCTGGCCAATTATAATTTAAGTCCGAGAGGATTGCGCAGAGCCATTAATGCGGCAGGAGGCGTTCAGGATTATTGGGTTGCATATCCATATCTGCCAAGAGAAACGAGGGGTTATGTACCGGGATATATTGCGGCTACAATGATTTCGATGAATCCTGAAGAGTTTGGTTTCGATAGAAATTACGGTGTAGAAGCTTACAGTTTCGATACAGTAGAAGTCGATGGGTTAATGCCGCTTGAGGCCCTTGCTGAAGCTGCCGGGATCACCCAAGAGGAGTTAAAGGCGTTGAATCCGGAACTGCTTCGATGGGCTACCCCACCGGGTGATGGCTATTCACTAAAGGTGCCCAAAGGAACGGTAGAGGAGTTTTTAGCTGCCTATCAGGAGATTCCCAAGGAGAGCAGGGCCCAGGAAATTGCAATGCATACAGTAAGCAGAGGAGAGTCTTTGGGTTTTATAGCAAACAGATACGGCACAACTGTAAGAGCACTTTATGAATCCAATGAGGGGCTTAGTAACATGATACATCCGGGGCAGACTATCGTTGTGCCGGTAGCGGCCGGATCAACCGGAACGGTAGCTTCAGACAGGCCGTCAACCCAAACAACACGGTCAGCACCAGCTCAGCAGAGTACACAGGCTCAGGCTCCTGCAAATACCCGGTCGATTACATATACCGTGAAGAGCGGTGATACGATGGGCCATATTGCAGAATGGTATGATGTTCGGGCCTGGCAGATTCGCCAGTGGAATGGAACCAGTAATACCATCAGAGTAGGACAGCGATTAACGATTCATATTCCTCAGGAACGGCACGATTACTACAATCAGGTTGAAGGGCTTACCTATGCTCAAAAACAGGAAATTGAGCGTAGGCAGCGGTCCGGCGAGAATATATATGGCCTCAGATTTGACGGATCGAGTCCGAGCAGTGGAGATGTAATTACCTATACGGTTCGCAGAAACGATACACTTGGGGGGATTGCCAATCGTCATGGAGTGTCAGTTTCTGATATCCAAAATGAAAATAATCTGAACGGAACACGAATTTATGCAGGTCAATCGTTAAAGATCAGAAGGCGATAATAATAACTTATGAAACGAACCGGTATTTTAACGGTTACCTTGCTGCTGGCCATCTTAACTATTAGTTCAGTCGCATATGTCCAGAATAGTGACCTGTTCTTTCAGATTAAAAAACAGCTTACCATATTTAGTGACGTTTTCAGAGAAGTGGCTACCCAGTATGTCGATGAAATAGAGCCACAAACACTCATCAATCGGAGTATTCATGCAATGCTCGATTCTCTGGACCCATACACAGTTTTTATTGATGAAGGGGAGCAGCAACAGTTTGAAATTCTATCTTCCGGATCCTATGGAGGAGTCGGTTTGGAAGCGGGTTACAGGGGCGATCAGGTCGTCATCATCGCTCCTATGGATGGATACCCGGCACAAAGAGCAGGGTTGAGGCCGGGCGATACCATTGAAGAAATTAATGGGAGTTCTGTACGTGGGATGACACCGGAAGAGATTCAAAGACTTACCATTGGTGATGTCGGAAGTGAAATTACGATCACAATCAGCAGGCGTGGAGTTGCGGATAACATCTCATTTACGCTGCAAAGAGAGCGGATAGAGATCAAGAATATCAATTTTTCCGGTGTAATCGGGGATGAAGATCAGTTTGCCTTTATTCAGCTTGCCAGATTTGGCCAACGAACCTCCGAAGAGGTAAGAGAGGCACTGATTCATTTAAATCGTGACTATGAGTTGGAGGGAATGGTTTTGGATTTGAGAAACAATCCGGGTGGACTCCTGAATGAAGCCGTAGAACTGATAGACCTTTTTATAGAACCGGGGGTTACAGTCGTAGAAACAAGGGGAAGGAATGAAAGTCACAATAGTGTACTTACTACAGATGAACCGGCGCTATTTTCAGATCTGCCAATTGTTGTATTGATCAATGAAGGAAGTGCAAGTGCTTCGGAAATTGTTGCCGGCGCACTACAGGACCTGGATCGAGCGGTTATATTGGGTCAAAACAGTTTTGGGAAAGGACTGGTTCAAACCATTCGCCCACTTTCATATAACACATCACTCAAAATAACTATTTCACGATACTACATACCCAGTGGCAGAAGTATTCAATCCATTGAATACTCATCCGACACTGAGGATCCGTATGTAATGAGGCCGGATTCCATGAGAAGAGCTTTCAGAACTAAAAATGGCAGGGTAGTATTTGACGGAAGGGGTATTCAGCCGGATGTCGCTATTAGGGACGCAGGATCGTCACTGGTTGATTTGGCACTGCAAAAAAGTGATATGTATTTCTATTTTGTAAATGATTTGATTGCTGATCAAGGTGGGCCAACACCAGTAGAAATGCCGGATCGAATGTTTCAGCAATTTATGAGTTATTTGATGAATGAGGATTTTGATTTTGAGACACCGGTTGATGAACACTTAAATCAAATTGGTTTAAACATAGAAAATTTCTCTGTAGAAGAACAAGCGGTTGTAAGTTTAAGTGAATTAAAGGCTCTTTTACGAGATTATAAAATTTCTCAAATCTATGAGAATCAGGAAATTATTGAGAGACAATTAATGAGGGAATGGTTCAATCAAACCTATGCGGAAGAGGAGAAAAATAGAGCTCTAATGTCAATAGATGATTTTGTAAATCAATCGTTAGAGTTGCTGAACAATCAGTATTCCTATCAGTCTATATTAACAAATTGATATTTTGGGTAAAGCAGATCTTCATATACATACAAAAGCCTCAGATGGGATGTTATCTGTAGCTGAACTACTCGATAAAGTCGTTAAAAAAGGATTAAAAACAGTATCGATTACGGATCACGACACGATTGACGGATATCTGGAAGCTCAAAAACCGGCGGCTGACATGGGTATTGAGTTGATTCCTGGAGTTGAACTTACCGTACTTTGGAAATCAATGGAAGTGCATCTGCTGGCATATGATTTTGATATTCAGGATGAGTCATTTTTGTCGATGATTGCCAATCAGAAAATTGCAAGACGGTTGAGAATGAAGAAAATCGTTGAGGTTTTAAAAAAAGATGGAGTGGAAATAGATTATGATGAGATACGGGCAGTATCGGGCAATGGCAATGTAGGCCGTCCGCATGCAGCAATGGTTCTCATCAAAAAAGGGTATGTTTCTTCCGTTCCTGAAGCATTCATCCGATATTTGGGGACTGAAAAAGTAAAAACGGTTGAAACGAAGTATATTAAGATTGATGATGTTATTGATGTTGTCAAAAAAGCCGGTGGTGTTTTGTCGGTTGCGCATCCCGGGCGGTTGTTTACAATGGATGAAGTGAATGAATTACTATCATATGAGCTCGACGGTATCGAGTGTATCCATCCAAGCCATACATTTACTCTTCAGAGGCAGTTTACGGAATTAGCTAAATCTAAAGACCTGTTGATCACCGGTGGCAGTGATTTTCATGGCAAAAATAATTCCGATTATGATCCCTATTTTGGTGTGGTCACATTAAGTCAGAATCATGTAGCTTCATTAAGGCGCTCTGCAGCAAACAGGAAAAGAATTTTGGCATGAGAATTTATACAATCATAAATCTAAAGTTTTGAGAATATGAATTGGACTTCATATAAGATTGCAATCGTTACTGCGAAATGGAACTCATTCATAACCGATGAAATGATGGATGCGGCAAATTCAGCGCTGACCTCAAAAGGGGTATTGAAGGAGAATATTCATAATTATCGATGTCCGGGTGCATTTGAATTGCCATTAGCTTGTAAGTGGTGCCTGGATGATCTGGGAGTTGATGGTGTGGTGGCATTGGGTGCAGTTATTCGGGGAGGCACCCCGCACTTTGATTATGTATGTGACTCAGTCACAAGGGGTCTTACAGATTTGAACTTGAGTTCCGGTAAACCGGTAGCTTTCGGTGTACTTACCACGGATAATGTTGAGCAAGCAGAAGAGAGAGCAAGCACAGAGAAAGGAAATAAAGGAGCGGAAGCCGCTCTTGCACTATGCGATATGTTGCTGTTGAAGCAATCAATGAGTAAATCATAATGTAAATAGTTCTTGAAATAAGCGAAGATTAGCCATAATTTACAGAGCTACAAAGATCTCGAAAATATGGCACTAGAACCTTTAAATCTTACGGATGGTAAGCAGTCGGATGAAGATAAAAAGATCCAGGAGGATCTTCAGAAATCCGGATCTGTACCTGATCATATTGCCATTATCATGGATGGGAATGGCAGATGGGCTCAAAAAAAGGGAAATATCCGTCTTCATGGCCATAAAGCAGGGGTAGAATCAGTCAGGGATGTGACAGAATCTTGTGCTCAGTTAGGGGTGAAATATTTAACCCTTTACGCTTTTTCTACGGAAAACTGGAACAGGCCTTCATCAGAGATCAATGGATTGATGAAGTTATTGGTTCAGGCTTTAAGAAATGAAGCAGACAGGCTGAATAGAAATGATATTAAATTGATTACAATCGGTCAGATTGAACGATTACCTGCAAAATGTCAACGGCAGCTTCAAGAAGTGAAAGAGTTGACGAAAGATAACAGCAGAATGCAACTTTGTTTGGCATTAAGCTATTCCGGCAGATGGGATATCACGGAGGCTGTCAAACATATTGCTCATGATGTACAGATGGGTGATTTAAATCCTGAAAAGATTGATGATCAATTAATCAGTTCTTATCTATCCACAGCGGCCATACCTGATCCGGATCTAATCATCAGAACAAGTGGTGAATATCGAATCAGCAATTTTTTATTGTGGCAACTTGCTTATTCAGAATTATACATTACAGAGACCTACTGGCCTGATTTCAGAAGGGATGAACTCTATGATGGAATCAGATCTTTTCAAAAAAGAGACCGCAGATACGGAAAAGTCAGGAATGGACATAACAAAAGCTTGTCTGCAACAGTTATAAATCAAATTATATCTTAAACCGCAGAATCGACTGTATCACGTGTTCAAATTGAAGCATCTCTTATTCGTCTTATTCATACTATTTATTGGGACTCATCAATATAAGGATCTATCGGCTCAGGGAACCGATGACTTAAATATTGTAGATCCCAGAGATATACAACCCCGTACCTACATCATAAATGAGATAAGAATCACAGGGTTGGTTACCGGCCGGGAAGAATTTTTATTAAGCAGCAGTGGCTTCAGGGTAGGTGATCCCATTGAAATACCGGGTGAAATGTTGTCAAATGCAATCAACCAACTCTTTAGAACCGGTATTTTTTCTGACGTTGAGATTTTGCACGAAATAATTGGCAGCAATAGAGTGAATATCGAGATCCGGGTTCAGGAACAACCCAGATTAAGACGTTATGATATTGAAGGGGTAAAACGCTCTGAACGACGGGATCTACGGGAGCAACTCAATCTATTGTCCGGATTTGCAGTAACAAGATCCGTGCGTGAGCAAGCAATTAAAACAATCCAGCGTTATTACAGTGAGGAGGGGTATTGGAATACAAGTATTGAAGTTCTGGAAGAGCTGAGTGAAGATGATGCAAACAGAATTTCCCTCACTTTCGTCATTGATCCCGGTGAAAGAATCAAAGTTCGTGAAATTGAATTTGAAGGAACGGAGGAGTTTTCTGACCGAAAACTCAGGAAGGAATTTAATACGATCAAACAGGATCGCTGGTGGAGAATTTTTAAAAAACATCTCTATACGGAAGAAGAGTACAATGAAGGTATTGATAATGTGCTTCAATTCTACAGAGATAATGGGTATCTGGATGTTCGGGTTTTACAAGATTCCGTATATGTGGAAGATTGGAGAAAAAAACAGGGTGTATACTTTGATATAGAGATTGAAGAAGGGCCTCAGTATAGAATACGGAATATTGAATGGGAGGGAAATACCGTCTATACAGATGAGCAGTTGACCATGTTTTTCGGATTTGAAGAGGGAGATATCTTTGATGAGTCAAGGTTTGAACAAAACATGACATACAATCAAGATGAATCAGATATCCGTAGTTTATATGAAAATATTGGCTATCTCTTTTTTAACCTGCAGGAAGAACTCACATTTGTAGAAGGCGACTCAATTGACGTGACTTTTCAGATTATTGAAGATGAAATTGCAACCATTCGTAGAGTATCTTTTCAGGGAAATACAAAAACTCATGATGATGTAGTTCGAAGAACGATTCGAACCGCTCCCGGACAGACCTATAGCCGAAGTGCGATTGTCAGATCGATTAGAGAGTTGGGTCAGCTAGGGTACTTTAATCCGGAATCTATCTCTCCGGACTTACAACCCAACCGTGAAGACCGTACAGTTGATATCATATATGGACTGGATGAAACACAGGGTACGGACAATTTTGAGTTTTCCGGTGGTTTTGGCGGACGCCAAATCGGTATCATCCTTGCAGCGAGAGTGAACTTTAATAATTTCTCTGCCGCCCGAATGTTTGAGCCGGGAGGATGGAACCCCATACCGTCGGGAGATGGACAGCGGTTGTCGTTAGGGGTTCAGGTTACCGGTAGAGGGTATCAAAGTTATAATTTCAGTTTTACGGAACCCTGGTTGGGTGGAAAACCAACCTCATTGGGGGTTAGTTTATCCTATGACTTCCTGGATTTTTCCAGAGGCAGATCGTTTGGATTTTCACAACCACGTGTAACTGAAGACCGGCAAAACCAGCTTTTTTCAGCCAGTGTAAGTTTGGGCAGAAGACTTCAATGGCCCGATGATCTTTTTACACAGCGTTTTATTTTAACATTCAGCCGGTTTAATGTACTTGGCTTTAGCAATATTTTTGAAGACGGCAGGGCGAATTTATTAACGATCCGGCAAGTTATTGATCGTAATTCAACAGATAATCCGATATCACCGCGAAGCGGTTCTAAATTTGAGGCATCCGGTGAATTTGCACTCCCGGTTCCCGGATTTGCGCAGTTCTACAAGCTTAAATCGCAGTATCAGCATCATCACACCATTGTCGGCAAGTTGGTACTGAGCAGTGCTGTTGAGTTAGGGTATATGGGTTATTTTAGTGACTCCAATCAAAGTAATTTTCAACGATTCTTTATTGGGGGTACACAACTCCAGCAGCGGCAAAACTTCTTGAATGATAACATCGATATGCGTGGATTTCCGGGTGGATTTAATGGCGTGATATCCCCTGTTGATGAAAATCAAAACTTAGTCGGTGGCCGGGTTTACAATAAATATTCACTCGAATTACGTTATCCGGCTGTAAGTTCTGAGCAGATCCAGTTAATTCCGTACATGTTTGTGGATGCAGGGAATGCATTTAATGGTTTATCAGAATTTGATCCATTTAAGGTGAAACGAGCCGCCGGTTTTGGAGCACGAATCTTTTTACCGATTCTTGGATTGGTTGATCTGAGTTATGGGTACCGATTGGATGGGACGCCTGCTTCAAGGGAAGGACAAGGTTTGGCAGCGGGTGAGTGGGAATTTCTTTTCAATATTGGAGCACCGTTTTAATAATGATAAGAGTATCTACATATCTAACCATATGCCTGGTTTTGCTAACCGTAGAATCAGTTTTTTCTCAAGACCAAAAAATAGGATATATAGATTCGGATATTATCCTGCAGAGTATCCCGGAGTATAATGGAATCGAACAGAGATTATCACTATTAAGTGACAGCTGGAGACAAGAGATTGCAAGAATGGAACGTTCCATTGAAGATCTTGAAAATGATTTTGAAGCACGTGAAATTCTTTTCACGGATGAAATAAGAGCTCAAAGATTGAGTGAAATTGAAGAGCAAAGGGATCAATTAGATCAATATATAGATGAGAAATTTGGTCCAAATGGAGAATACTTTAGCATTCAAAAAGAACTTCTGGAGCCTATACAAAGATCCATATTTGAAGCGTTATCAAGAGTGGCAAACCGATTGGATTATGATTTTGTTTTTGACCGGGCGGATGATATTCGTTTCCTCCATGCAGGTCAGGAGTGGAACTTAACTCAAGAGGTGATGTTAGAGATGGGAATAGATGAAACAAGAAATTAACAGATATAAATCTTAAATTTGATCCAAAAATAAATCGACTCATGAAAAAAATAATTCTAACCTCAGTTCTGTTTCTGATACCGATGATTTTATCGGCTCAACTGAAAATGGGAGTAATGGATCCGGACGTCGTCTTAGATGCTCTGCCGGAAACTGCTCAGGTTCAGGCAGACCTTCAGAATTTTATACAACAGAGACAAACAACATTTCAAACACGATATCAGGATTGGCTGGGTGAAATGACCGCTTATTCTGAGAGTGTTGAAGCCGGTGAAATTGATGAAGCGGATCGGCCGGCTGAAGAACAGAGATTAACTGAAATACAGGAAGAACTGAACAGTTTACAACAGTTGATTCAGCGCCAGATACAGGAGCGTCAGAATGAACTATTTAATCCACTGCTATTAAGAGTTGAAAACGCAATGGCAGAAGTTTCAGATGAGATGGGATTGGATTTTGTGATAAATAAGACAACCAACACAGGAGATCCGATCATCTATTATTCATCTCAAAGAGCACCGGACATTACAGAACAAGTGATTCAAAAACTTACACAAAATTAATCAGATCATAGAATAATCAGAATCAATATGAAAAATTTAAGCCTTTTAACAATTATAGTTTTTGCCGGACTAATAACTCTATTTGCTGCACCAAATGCAGACGCACAGGATATGAAAGTTGGTTTTGTTGAGCCAAGGGCTATCCTGGATAGAATGCCGGAAATGAGAGCCGTCGCTCAAAGATTGCAAAACTTTGCAGAAAGAAAAGAGCGTGAACTCGTTGCAAAGCAACAAGAGCTTCAATCTGAGTTTGAAAACTTTCAACAGCGTGCCGGAGTAATTTCAGATCAAGCCCGGGAAGCTGAAGAGCAGCGATTGACTGTGATGGATCAGGAATTTCGTCAGATGCAATCAACTGCTGAGCAGGAATTAGAGGAGCAGAGACAAACTTTGATGGCTCCGCTACTTCAACAAATTCAAGAATCTATCAACAATGTAGCTGAGGCTCGCGGTTTGGATTATGTACTAAACACAACCACTTCAGCCGGTGATGTTATCATTCTTTATGTTTCTGATGAAGTACAGGAAGAGTATGATATAACAGATGCTGTAATGCTGGATCTGGGTATTTAAAAGAGTCAGTACGTTTAAACTTGTTTAAAGACGGTTCATTTGAGCCGTCTTTTTTTTTGTCTACCTGACACGTTTTTTTCTGTTTCGAATATAATCTTCGAAAATATATCCACCTAACTCATTTAATGATGAGTAATACGCTCTTCCTTTATTCACTTCTTTCAATTCCTGAACAAAATTTTGAAGGTAGGGGTCTTGGGCAATCATAAATGTTGTGATATCAATTTGTTCTCTTCTGCAAGCAACCGCTTCATCCAGTACTTTATTGATTATTTTTCTATCCAGTCCAAAACTGTTTTTATACATTCTGCCATTTTCGATCATACAAGATGGTTTCCCATCAGTGATCATAAAGATCTGCTTATTAGCATTTTTCTTTCTTTGCAGAATATGCCGGGCCATTTGAAGGGCTTGAAGTGTATTCGTATGATAGGGTCCCACTTTTAGATATGGAAGATCTTTTACTTCTATCTGCCATGCTTCATTGCCAAAGGCAACTATATCAAGGGAGTCCTTGGCGTAATTACTCATGATCAACTCCGACAGTGCCATAGCCACTTTTTTGGCAGGTGTAATGCGATCCTCACCGTATAAAATCATGGAATGACTTAAATCGACCAGTAACACGGTTGAAACAGATGTATAATGATCCGTATGATAAACTTCCAGATCATCCTCTCTTAAGTCGAAATGATCAATAGAACTATGTTTCAACATGTTCATCATGGTAGAGGTACTATCCATTTGTGATATATCATCACCCGGCCGCCATTGCCTGCTTTCGGGCTGCCGCTCCAAACCCCTTCCGGTGTGGGATGTTTTGTGATTACCGGCCGTGCCTTTTTTTAATTGAGTAAAGATTTCATCCAGAGCTCGTTGCCGAATACTTCTATCTGTTTTTGAAGTCGGAATCATCGAAGATTTTTCTTCATCAAACCGGATAAACCCTCGTTCCTTCAACTCATCGATGAAATCGCCCAATCCGTACCCATTTTCAAACTGATCGGTTATTTTATACTCCTTATCAATTTGATTTAACCAATTTAAGGCTTGCGATACATCCCCGCCCGAAATCGTTAAGAGCTCCTGAAATAGGTCAAAAAGTGTATCAAATGGAGATTTGCCACTGTTTTTATGAAATCGATTATTCCATTCGGAGTATATAAAATGCATTGTCTGATATTGATGTCGGAATTTAGTACATATATAACTTATTTTTGATTGAAATCATTGCATCTTTAGTGAAAAGTGAAAAGTGAAAAGTGAGAAGTGAGAAGTTGTATGGATGATCGATATCATTTTGAAAAGAAATTATGGGGAGAAGGATTTGAGCGAGTCATGGGTTTGGATGAGGTAGGCAGAGGCTGTTTATGTGGGCCGGTTGTAGCTGCCGGTGTCATTTTAAAACCAAACAGCCGCTTAAATCCGGACATTACAGATAGTAAAAAATTGACAGGCAGACGGCGCGAAGAGCTGGTTGAGGAGATAAAATCGGAAGCGCTCTATTGGGTTATTAAAGAGTGTTCACCAACCGAAATTGATCGGTTAAATATATTGAATGCTTCTATTCAGGCAATGGTGAAATGTTCAGAGGAGCCAGGGGCTGATCCGGATTATCTGTTAATTGATGGGAATCGATTCACAACACATTTGGTGCCGCATAGTTGTATTGTGAAAGGGGATGACAGATCGGTTTCAATTTCTGCTGCGTCAATCATTGCAAAGGTGCATAGGGATCGCTACATGATGAACTTACATAACAAGTACCCTTTTTATGGCTGGGATAGAAATGTCGGTTATCCGACAAAAAAACATTTCGACGGGCTGTCAACACATGGATATACGTCTCATCATAGAAAATCATTTAAGCTTAGAACGGAAAAAATCTACTCTGAAGAACGTTCTGATCCCCGTAATTAAGTGGATTAACTAAAATTTCAAATCATTGTTAATCGTCCTCGGATTATCTGTAAATACTCAGAGAACGCTTGTTATAATCAAGATTAAGACAGATGGCCAAAAGAATAGTATTCGTGAGAAATGCAGACCCTCCATAACTTATGAATGGAAGAGGTATCCCGATGATTGGAAGAAGTGCCGTTGCGCTACCAATATTTATGATGAAATGTGTAAAATATAAAAATGTTACACTTACAATCATTAGTTGTGCAAACGGGTGTTTATGACTGGCTGCCATACTTAGAAGTTTTAAAAATAGTAGAGAGAATAGGATAATTAGTGTTGATGCCCCTAAAAATCCAAATTCTTCACCCACTACACAGAAGATGAAATCAGTCCACTGCTCAGGTAAAAATCGCAATTGGGTTTGTGTACCTTCCATAAATCCTTTCCCTTGAAATCCTCCTGATCCAATGGCGGTTTTGGCTTGCAGTACGTTCCAGCCGGCCCCTAAGGGGTCCAGGGAAGGGTTTGCAAAGGATTCTATTCTAGCCCTCTGATGTGGCTGCAGTACTTGATTTAGAGCCACTTCTGCTCCAATAATAACCAGGGCTCCAAAAACGAATGAAGTTACGGTTAACCAAACTCTTCGTTGTAAAAGGAAAATGACAAGGGTTGCAATCAGGGCAGCAATGATTCCTAATCTCCAATCCAAAATTGTAAAATATGCGATGAAAGCCGGAGAGACCATTAATGCGGATATCCCATAAGGAAGGCCGGACCAAAAAAGTACCACCGGCAAAATGCCGAGGTAAACAATGGCTACACCGGCCTCATTTTGCATAACCAGCAGGATGGCCGGGATTGCGAAAATGAGTACTGTGACGAGTGCAGTTTTTAAATTTTCAGAAGAAATGTCTCTTCGATTTGTTAAGTAACTGGCAGCTGCAAGCAGTGTGGCTATTTTAGTGATCTCCCCGGTTTGAAAATTCATAGGCCCGATTCGAAGCCAGCTTCTTGAACCACTCACCTCAGCTCCAAAAAATAGGGTAATTATCATTAGAATAATCGAAATGATGTAGAAAAGATAAGCACCCTCTTGAAAAGTTCGCGGAGGGATAAATTGTATGACAATTAAAACGACCAGGGATATGGATATCCAAAGGGATTGTCTGAAAAAGTTTTCCAGGATAAAGGAGGGTAAAAATTGAGAAACAGGGCCTTGGGTTGCGCTATATATTGCGATGAGGCCAACACTGAATAGTGCAACCCAGATAAAGATAACTGACCAGCTAAATTCTCTTTTATCTTGCATAGGATTTACTCTGAAGTGCCATGTTCAGGCAGGAAATTAATAACATGATTGTAAATATGTTGTCGGGTGGTCGTGCCGGTCAAGTACTGTTCAATTAAAAGTGATGCAATCGGGGTGGCTGATACAGAACCAAATCCGGAATTTTCCATTAATACAGCAACAGCGATCTGAGGATCATCTGCGGGAGCAAATGCTATGAACCAGCCATGACTTTCTCCTTGCGGATTTTGTGCTGTTCCTGTTTTTCCGGCTATTTCAATACCCGGGATAGCTCCATAATAATTGGAGCCGCCATCAAGTAAAGCAGCTTTCATGGCCTCTTTAATAATTTCAAGATGATCCGGCTGGATCCATTCAATTTTATTTATTTCCGGGTTTGTATACTGAATTTCTCCATCTGCATGGCGAATGGCACTTACAACATGAGGTTGTATCCGATACCCACCATTTGCCAAAGAAGCGGTTGCCACAGCCATTTGAAGCGGTGATACGGATACCATACCCTGTCCAACCCCCAAACTGATTAGATCTCCAAGCCCCCATCGACGTTCGCCGAATGTATTATTCATATACGTACTGTCCGGCACAATACCTGCACGCTCAAAAGGCAGATCGACCTGGCTAATAGGCCCCATTCCAAAATCTTTAATCATACTTGACCAACGGTTCAGTAATCCTCTGGAGGCAATCCTCTCCATCATCCAGAAAAAATAAGTATTGCTTGATTTCTGTATAGATTTATGAAGATTGTAGTTCCCGGGGTCGGCAAGGTCATTATAACGACGCCCCCGAACATAATAGCCGGGATTATATAGTTCCCATTCAGGAGTTACTAATCCCAAATGTAATCCAACTAAACCCATAAATGGTTTAAATGTTGAGCCCGGAGGCTGACGAGATGAGATGGCTCGATTGTAGAGTGGGGTATTCGGATTCGAGTTCAATTCTTGCCAATAAGACTGATCCATTCTGCCGGCAAGTTTATGCAGGTCAAATTGAGGAGCACTTACAATACTCAGGATCCCACCGGTGTGAGGGTCAATTGCAACCAGGCCACCCTGTTTATTTTCCATTAAAATTTCAGCTAATGCTTGCAGATCAGCGTCAAGTGTGGTTATTAAATCGGCCCCCTTGGTTGGAGTCACATTCAGTGACCCATTGTCATAAGATCCGAGTGCCTGACCAAAAGCATTGACACTAATATAGGAGGTTCCTTTTTCGCCTCTTATATAGTCTTCATATATCATTTCGAGGCCACTGCGCCCAATTTTATCGCCCAATCTGAGATGATCAGAGCGAAGATACTCTTCTCGGTTCGCTTCACTCAAATAACCATTTATATGGGAGGCTAATATATTTGAAGGATAATTTCGTTTACTTTCGATAATATGTCCGATCCCGGGCAGTTGCCACAAATTTTCCTGTATGTTAGAAAATACTTCAAAAGAAACTTCAGTGAAAAGCCGGGAGGTACGTTGCCATGAGTATTCTTGTGCTTCTAGAATTCGGTTGTATACAATCTCTTCATCTAATTGTAACAGATCAGCCAGTAGAGACAGATTTTCTAAATCAAGCAGGGAAGGGGTGATGATAATTGTATAAATGGGTTGATTTTCAACAATGATGGTGCCGTGCCTGTCATAAATTAATCCCCGGGCCGGATTAACAACTTCCATACGCAATGAATTTTGCATACTCAATGGAGAGTAGGTTTCATAATCAAGTATCTGCAAATGGAAAATTCTTCCCAGCATGATCAACAATCCACCGATGATGATCACTTGCAGAACCCGAATAGAAGATTTTGATCTCTGTTCGTTCGACATGTCAGTTATCCTCCTTAACTAACTGTAGAAATGCACCAAGGAAAGCGGTGTAAAAAGAGCTTAAAAGTAGCCTGAGAGCTAATTGTCCCCCCCCTGATGAGTATAGTTCTGAAAAGAGAGTGACTCCAAAAAATGCGATATTATGGATGAGAGCTGATACAAACACGATAATTAAAACCTGCCAAAATATAAACTTGTTTTTTGATATACGATTCAAGGTTGGATGTAGTATAAAAATCATAAAAGTTTTTGAAAAGAGATGAATCCCCCACAAATCTAATAATGCATCTTGAGTAAAAGCCAATAATGCGGCGTATAAAAGTACAATTGTTCTGGATTTACTCTTACATAACCATAGTAAGAATACAAGAATCAGATCCGGTTCTGCCCCAAAAATTTGCAGATGCCTTAAAAGAACAACCTGAAGAACCACAAATCCCAGGCCGATCAGAATTAAGCGTATGTTATTCGTCCGATTCAAAATAGCTCTATTTGATCATTGATTAGATTGTTTATGGTGGTGTCGGGTCGAAAGACCACAACAAAAGCTTCAGAGGCGGTTGATAGATCGGTGAAGGCATTCAGATAAATTGTTTGAGTGTCTACTCCTTCATTCGGTTCAACTCTGGTTACTTCGCCTATCGGTATTCCCGCCGGAAATTGATTGGTAAAACCGGAAGTAAGTACATATTGACCCGGAATTACGTCAATAGTTTCCGGGACAAATTCCATGATTAGCTCTCTGCTTGCCGGACCCGGCCAGGACACGATTCCATAAGCTCTGGTTCCTTCAACAATTGCACTGACTCTAAATACGGAGTTGTTATATGGTAATACCTGTGTATAATTATTATCCGTGAGTATGGTCATGCCAATGAGCCCGTCTGAATTGATTACAGGCATTCCTGGTTCAATTTCATTATTTAAACCGGCATCAATGGTGATAAAGCTGTTTACTGAAACCAGGTTTTTTGCAACAATTTTTACCGGGATAAGAGGCAGATCACTCTGTTCTCTGATATTCAGCAAGCTTCGTAATACCCTATTTTGCTGTTCTACGGATCGTAGTCTGCTTAATTCATCCTGAAGCAGGATATTTTGTCTGTGGAGATAGGTATTTGTCGATACTGCCTGACGATAGACTCTGAAGTTTGAGAGAGGTTGTTCAAGAAAACTAAGTGCGGTGACTGATATTTTTCGAATATTTTGCAAACTGCCGTCATGACGGTTCACCATCAATGCAACGGCAAAAATCAATATGATTGCCGTTATGATATAGTCCTTAATGTCATTTAGTTTGCGCATTCACGAGTATGCGGGATTTAAGAGATGACAGCTCTGTAGTAGTCGAGATCTTCAAGAATTTCAGCAGTACCTCTAACCACGGCAGTCAGTGGATCTTCTGCAATATGGACTGGCAGATCTGTTGTTTCCATGATCAGCTTATCCAGATTTTTTAACAGGGCACCACCGCCGGTAAGCATAATGCCTCTGTCCAGAATATCAGCTGATAGTTCAGGGGGTGTTTGTTCAAGAGATTTTGTAATTGCTTCAACAATTGAATTAACGGATTCTGAGATCGCTTCCCTTACATCCCGGGAAGTCACTTGTCTTGTTCTGGGGACTCCATTTACCAAGTCACGTCCTTTTGTAATAATTTCAATCTCTTCATCCAGAGGAGCGGCTGAACCAATTTCACATTTTATTCTTTCTGATGTTCGTTCACCGATCAGGAGGTTATGATTCCTTCTGAAATAATTGATGATATCTTCATTTAATTCATCACCACCCAATCGTACAGACTGTGCGTGAACGATGCCTGAAAGAGCGATTACGGCTATTTCAGTTGTTCCGCCACCGATGTCTACAATCATACTTCCAACCGGTTCATGAACATTTAAACCGATTCCGATCGCTGCTGCCATGGGTTCGTCTACAAGATAAACTTCTTTTGCGCCGGCATGTTCGGCACTGTCACGAACGGCTCTGCGTTCAACTTCTGTAATGCCACTGGGTACACAAACCACCATTTTCCGGGTTGTAGTATACCATTTAACTTTTACTTTTTTGATCATGTCACGAATCATCTGCTCGGCAACTTCAAAATCAGCAATCACTCCATCTCTGAGTGGCCTGACCGTTCGGATATTTCCGTGAGTTTTCTCATGCATCAATCTCGCTTCATGTCCCGTCGCAACCGTCTCATTTCTATTATTTAGTGCGACGATTGAGGGTTCATTTAGAACGATTCCCTGTCCACGTGCATAAATTAATGTATTTGCAGTACCTAAATCGATTGCAATATCAGAATAGAGAAAATCAAAAATACCTTTTTTGTTTGGGTCTTTTTTAGTCTTTTTTCTGTTAGTTGAGTAGTGGTCGGACATTGAGTTGTAGGGATTTGTCAGTTAATCTAATATCGGCTCTTGAAAATACATTATCTGAGCCCTATTTGCGAACGAATTATTAGTAAGATTTCAAATAAATTAATGTTTAAAGTGCCGGATACCGGTGAATATCATAGACATATTGTGATCATTTGCCGCTTTTATGACTTCTTCATCCCGTATACTTCCACCCGGCTGTATCACTGCGCGGGCTCCGGATTGAGCGGCTGCAATCACGCCATCGGGAAATGGGAAGAATGCGTCAGAAGCAATAACACTGTCTTTCAGGTTTAAATTTTCATTCATCGCTTTTCTTACAGCGATCACGGAACTGTCTACACGGCTCATTTGTCCGGTTCCGATCCCTGATGTAGCCAGCTCCTTAGCATACACAATTCCATTTGATTTAATATGTTTTACAACTTTCCATGCAAACAGCAGGTCCTGAAGTTCATCATCTGACGGTTTTCTGGCAGTAACCACCTGAATATCATCCGGCAATAATTTCCCCCTATCTGATTGTTGATAAAGGACACCTCCAAAAATAGATCTAAACTGAAACAGATCTTCTTTATCCGGATACTTCAGAACTTTAATCAGTCTCCGGTTTTTCTTTTCACTTAAATAGTCAATTACACTTTCTTCAAAATCAGGTGCAAGGATTATTTCAGTAAAAATGGAGTCGATAGATTTGGCCGTTTCCAAGTCTAAAGCTTTGTTAACGATCACAATGCCTCCGAAAGGAGAAGTTCTATCCGTGGCAAAGGCTCTTTCATAAGCTTCTTTTAAAGAGGGACGGGTAGCAACTCCACAAGAAACAGTATGCTTAAAGATCGCAACGGTTGGATCATCATCTTTGAAATCAGCCATCAATTTCAATGCACTGTCAATATCCAGGTAATTATTATAGCTTAACTCTTTTCCATGGAAACAGTCGATATAACTTTTTTGGGTGCCGTAAATAGAAGCGGATTGATGTGGATTTTCACCATACCGTAAATCGGCAGATTTAGAGCTGGAAATGGTTAATTGTTCAGGAAGTGATATTTCTTCGATTTGGTTGAAATAGTTGCTTATGGATGCATCATAATCGGCCGTGTGTTCAAATGCTGACTTTGCCAGGGTGCGGCGGCTTTTAAAAGAGATTGAACCATCGTTAGTGAGTTCGTTCAAAAACTCTTCATACTGATCAGGATTTGTAAGTATCGATACATGAGCAAAATTCTTTGCAGCTGCCCGAATCATGGTAGGCCCGCCGATATCAATATTTTCAGTTGCAATTGCCGGAGTGGTATCAGGAGATTTTACAGTATCTTTAAATGGATACAGATTTACGACGACTAGTTCAAAAGGTACGATTCCCAGATTTTGAATTTCATCCAGATCGGGTTTATAACTTGTTCGGGCTAAAATAGCGCCGTGAATTCTGGGATGGAGTGTTTTAACCCGTCCATCCAGACATTCTTGAAACCCGGTAAGTTCACTTACATCTGTGACAGGGATATCTGCGGCTCGAAGGGCGGAAGCAGTGCCGCCGGTACTAAAAATTTCCACTCCTGAATCCGATAATTTTTTAGCGAATGGTTCAATTCCCTTTTTGTTGGAAACGGAAATCAGAGCTCGTTTGATAATTAATGGATGTTGTGGTAACGATTTTAAAGGTTTTAAAGCCACTTCAAATCAATCTTTTAAAAGTTTATTTATTACAGTTGGCAACAGTATGTGTTCAGCCTTTAAAACTCTGGCTGCCAGTGTTTTTGGGGTGTCATTCTCATGCACTTTAACACGCTTTTGCATGATGATTTCACCTCGATCATACTCTTCATTTACAAAATGGACGGTGCATCCACTCTCGAGATCACCGGCTTCAATGACTGCTGAATGGACATTGAGTCCGTGAAATCCTTTCCCTCCATATTTGGGTAAAAGGGATGGATGGATATTAATAATCTTATTTGGGTATCTGTGGACAATACTGTCGGATACTTTTCTGAGAAATCCGGCTAATACGATTAAATCGGGATTCCAAACGTTTAGTTGTTCAATAACTTTGTTTGAAAACTGTTCAGGATTCTTTTCCTGAATCTCTACATAGGGTATTCGGTGTTTTTTTGCTCTGGCGGCAGCGCCACTTTCCAAACGATCCGTAATTAATCCTGAAATCTGAGCATTGATCTCATTGTTTTCAATCCCATCAATGATGGCTTGAAAATTACTTCCCGATCCGGATGCGAACACGACCAGTTTTTTCACTCGATTATTGAAGGTCTAAAATTCGCGTTAAATATAATGAAAAGATGGGGTAACTATTAGTTTATTTTATTGTCAAGCTGTTGAGGATAAGCAGTTCCGGGCTTAGATTTAAAAATAAAGTAATTGTTATAACTCCATGTCATTTGATTAATTGTAATCTTCAAAATAGTTGCAATGGGTATGGCGATAAGCATTCCGAATATTCCTGCTGTTTGAGCCCCTATCATAACGATAAATAAAATGGCTACCGGATGAATATCTGCAGACTTGGAAAAAATTAATGGCTGGAGAATTAGATTATCTAATAACTGAGCAAACATAACAGCCAAAATACATGGAATTACAAGAGAAAAATCACCGGTTTCGATTATTGAAATGATGATAGACAGTAAATAGCCTAAAATAGGCCCGAAATAAGGGATTGTATTTGCTATTCCAATCGTGACACCAACAGATCCGGCATTGTCGAGTCCGGCAATGGAGAGGGCAATCCATGATGCGGCACCAACCAATGTACACTGCAATAGAACACTTCTAAAATAGTGTCCCAATCTGCTTTCAATTTTATCGATTAAACTGAGAGTCGTCTCGAAATATTTATTGGGAACGATCTGCAGAATATCTCTGCGGATTTTATGTCCATCTTTTAGGAAGAAAAATGTAGCAAAGGGGATGATGATAAAAGCTGCGAATAGATTTGTAAATATACCTATCAAATCACCCAGTAAATCTGAAAATCGATTAAAATTAAACAGATCCTCCGCAATGTTTGCAACATTATCTCGTAGATATCCTTCCGGGATAAATTCAAAACTGGATCTGAGATTGATTTCGATCAGATTCGCAATATTCACCAGATTTTCAGGTGTCAGTTGTCTGGTCAGGGCAGCCATTCGTCCGGCAACGATGGGAATAATACTGGTGGAAATCCAAAATATAAATAGTAAGACCGTTGCCAGTACAAGTGAAATGGAGAAAGTACGGTTGATACCGGCGGATTGCATTCTATTCACAAAAGGGTCAAGCAGATAGCTGAAAATCATAGCAATCACCGCATATAGTATCAGGTTACTATAATTATAGACAATGAGTGCAACGAGTATAAATCCGACAATAAAGATTACGGATTTAACAATAAATTCAAGGGATAGATTTTTAAACATCTAATTCAACAGCAATTTTTGGCATTGCTTTTTTTATATCGGATGAAGTGAACCCTCTTCCTGCAAGATAGTTGTAAATTTTCATCTTGCGCTTGTAGGGGTCCTCTTCTCTGAGAAAGTGTCTCTTTCTCTTGATCACTAAATCTAAACAAATCTGATCTTGAGACAAATTATCAAAAAAGGAATTTAAAGTCTCCTGAATTGTTTTTTGATGGATCCCTTTTTTATAGAGTTCAGATTCAATTTTTTTTTGGCCCCAGCGATTTAATTCAGATTTTTCTGTGATAAATTTAATTGAAAAATTTTCGTCATTGAGAAAGTCTTTATCTGAAAGTTCATCCAATAAGCTATTTATCACATCATCATTGAATCCTTTCTTTTTTAATTTTTGTCTGATTTCGAATGAGGCGTGATCGCGCCTGCCCAAATACCTGAAGGCGGCTTCTTTTGCGGCGTTATAGTTTTCTGCTTGTTCAATTTGATTAAACAAAGAAGGCGTCAACATGACGCCTTTTTGAATTGAAAAATCAGCAAGAGTTTGGCTGCTTACACCGATCAGAAAGTTTTTTTCATTAAACAGAGAGAAGCGATTCGGATTCTTTTTTTGAATCCGGATCTCTGTAATTTGAATGGGTAATTTTAGATCTGAGGTTGATTTTGCCAAAGATTTATATTCGAATTAAGATTCTGCGGCTACAGCTTCTTCTTCCTCTTTTTTATCTTTTGCCTTGCCATTTGTTGAGGCAGAAGCGTTGGATGATATTTCAGCCGGCATTAATTTTTCTCTGACGATTGCTTCGATCTTACTGCATAATTCTGAGTCTTCTTCGAGAAATTGCATTGCGGCGTCGGTGCCCTGACCAATCGGTTCTCCTTCATACCTATACCAGCTGCCTCTTTTTTCGATGATATCATACTCAACGGCAAGGTCCAATATTTCAGAGACTCTTGAAATTCCTTTACCGTAGAGGATGTTAAATTCAACGACTTTAAAAGGAGGCGCCACTTTATTTTTTGCGATTTTTACTTTGGTCCTGTTCCCCAGCACTTCATCTCCCTTTTTGATAGCGCCGATTCGACGGATATCGATACGAACAGAAGAGTAGAATTTGAGCGCGCGTCCACCCGTTGTCGTTTCGGGATTTCCAAACATTACACCAATTTTTTCACGAACCTGATTGATAAAGACACAGGAGGTATGTGTTTTACTTACGACTCCGGTGATTTTTCGGAGTGCCTGAGACATCAACCGTGCCTGTAATCCCATGTGTGAATCTCCCATTTCCCCTTCCAGTTCAGCCCTGGGGACTAAAGCGGCAACCGAATCGATTACAATGACGTCGAGCGCTCCTGAGCGAATCAACGTCTCAGTAATTTCCAGAGCCTGTTCACCGCTATCTGGTTGTGAAACAAGAAGTTCGTCCGTGTTGATACCCAGATTCCGTGCATATTTAGGATCAAATGCGTGTTCTGCATCAATGAAAGCTGCATAACCACCCGCTTTTTGAGCCTCAGCGATGATCTGAAGAGCCAGGGTTGTTTTACCACTGGCTTCCGGTCCATAAATCTCCGTGACTCGCCCGCGGGGAATTCCATTGACTCCCAGTGCATAATCCACCATAATGGAACCCGTGGAGATTGTAGCAATTTCAGTCGTCGCATGATCGCCCAGTCTCATGACGGTGCCTTTTCCATGCTGTTTTTCAATCTGACCGATTGCAATGTCGATCGCTTTTACTCTATCATCTTTTGAAGCTGCCATAGGAATTAATTTTTTAATTGTTTAATGACGTGGTAATGTAATTGTCAGTTTTATTTTACCGTTATTTCTTTCATTTAAAGCAGTATAACCCGCAATAGTGACACCATCTTGTCATAGCTGAATTTTTTTTTTTGGTGAAATGTCATATCCGAATATCTATTAATCATCCTCACACATTAAGGCTTGTCAAACGGGTAAAGTTCATCTGACCGAATATATGTATAACATATGTATGAACCAAATTTCAATGACCCCTTACAAAAAAAGATAATTATTTTTAAAAATTATGCATATTGAGTTGAAAAGCATACGATCATATCATCAAACTAACTGAAGATAATCATGATAAAAAGTATATTTGGGGCAGTTCTCACAATTCTATTTCTCACTTTAAATTTTTCATTTTCATTAACGGATGGTGATATGATTGATAATGAAATTCTATCAACGGATGATCGTATATATGAATTGCGTACATATGTCACTCATCCGGGGAAACTGGATGATCTACACAAACGCTTCTCTAATCATACGTTACAATTATTCGCCCGTCACGGGATGGTCAATGTGGGGTATTGGATTCCGGTAGATCAGGAGAATACATTGATCTACATATTGTCACACAAAAGCCGGGAGTCTGCCGAGGCGAGCTGGGATTCATTTATAAATGATCCCGAGTGGCGTCAGGTATATGAAGAATCCCACGCAGACGGGCCGATTGTTAAAGAGATTGAATCAGTGTTCATGAAAGGTGCACCGTACTCACAGATTCGATGAAAAAGAAGTGTTAAGGTGTTCATGTGTTTAGGTGATTACCAAAAAAGTCATATACTACTATATAATGCCGAGCCTTGAGATCCTGAAATAAATTCAGGATGACGAATTTAAAATTCGGGATGATGCATTTAAAATTCGGGATGATGCACTTAACATTCAGGATGATGCATTTAAAATTCGGGATGATGCATTTAAAATTCAGGATGACGCATCTAAATCGTATTCAATTTATCAAAAAGGGCTTGAATAACAGCCTCACACTGTTTTGATGTGGTGTATGGCCCGGGGCCAATCCGGATGATATCATTGCGGGCATCTGTGAAAATATTATTCTTGAGGAGCTCTGCTCTGAGTGTGCGGGCGTGTTCTGATCGAAGCGCCATAAAACCTCCCGACTCTTCGACAGGCCTGGTATTTGCATGACTTATCCCCGAACCGATATGATTTTGGTCGTCAAATAGTTTTCGAAGATAGCTGAGTTGAGATTGATATTGATTCTTGAGTACCTCCGGTGTCAATCCCATTTTCTGAAAAAACTGTGTCACCGCTGCAGCCCTGAATTGTGAAATGGGATCGTATGTCGCTGTAGCGAATTTCTGATTTCCCTGATCAAATTTAACCGGTTCATTGTCTCTTGGATGATCCAGTTGTTCAAACGCCGAAAACCATCCGGTGATTACCGGCCGCAGTGCACATTCTTGTGGATAGCGCAGAAAGCAGTTTGCTTCACCCCATTGGAGATATTTATATCCCCCGACCAGCAAGTAGATATGCTCCAGACCCTCAACCTGAAAGGATATGGGAACCACGTTGGTTCCGTGATAATCATCCACGAGTATCGGAACCTCTGCTCTTTTTGCCAATTGAGCAATATCACTCAGCCGTGTATTCGCTTCCGCTGTTTCATAATAAATCCTGGAGAGCATGATGGCGGATGTATTCTCATCCAATTCATTTGAAATTGCCTCAAATAGTTGATCATCATCCTGATGAGGCAAATATACAATATCCAAGCCTTCATCTTCCAACTGACGCAACTGCCTGAACATGGAGTGAAACTCTCCGGTTGTGGTGATGATCTTGGGTTTATTCTTCAAATCCAGCGCAGATAACCAGGAGACAATCAGCACATGAGTATTTTGTTCTCTGCAATATCTGCCGGTGGGATCATCATAAAACTCCCTGAGATACTCTCTCATGATCTCTGTTTTTTCAAAGCCGAAATCCCACTTTTTATCCACCTGCTCAGAGACCATCGCCATGTATTCCTGAATACCTTCGAAAGCAGCATCCGGCCACGCCTGATGAGAGTGTCCGGTGAAAAGAAGCCGGTTCGCCACATTAAATTTCGAGTAGTGTGGCTGAAGTTTTAAAGCTAATGAATCAAAATCTTGCATGGTAATTGTTGAACTGAGGATTGATGAACTTATGTCATGATTATAAGGAATGTAGAAAAGAAAAATGTAAGAATTTCATTTTCAAAAATGCCTTTCAGGACACCGGTTGTAAATGATTAGACTTTAAGGAAACAATTCATTCAACAAAATGAACGGTTCAAAAATCCCCTTTATGAAATCGTTCGATCAGTCTCTTTTCATTGATGCGTTTCCATCCGGAAAGACGATCGGTATCGGGAGATGCCAAAGTCATCTCTCTTTTACCAAGAGCACCGCGATGTTTAGCAACAAACCATCCGGCAACAGCCATAGCCGCACGGGCGGATGAGGCAGCACAGTAAGTTGAGAGCAAAGCATTTGGGCTACTGATGGATAACAACTTTTGGAAAACGTCCGGAGTCCAGAGTTCCGCATTCACTTCCGGTGAAAATGGATCGTGAAAAATAAACTGAAAAGTCTCAGAAATGGCCTCTTGCACAAACAGACGGTCAAATGGCCCAATATATAGAAGGAGTATTCGATTAAGGCCGAGATCAAATCGATTCAATCCCGGTTTTGATTCACGAAAAACCTTCTCAAGCAGCGGTTTATACTTATCAAGGCCGGAATCTGCACCGAACTGAAGGCTTGAAACGGTCTCCGCCGCAATTGGATAGGCTTCAACAGACAGATAGGTGATGGCTCCTGAATAGGACTCTTTTTCAAGATAATCGAGAAGCAGGATCAAATTCATCCCGGTCCCAAACCCGGTTTCAAAAATATTGAATGAACGTTGATTTCGGATCTCTTCTGTTAAACCGGTGGTCTCGAAAAAGTTATACTGACTCTCCGCTACGGCACCATTCGGATTGTGATAGTGCTGTTTAAATCTGAGAGAGTAGAGGGTTGTTGAACCATCTTTTGTCGGTTTTATGATGGGTTCTTTATTCAGTGGATACGTTTTAAAGTGTTAAAGTGTTTACGTGTTTAGATGTTTAGGCGATAATGTGATTTGGAGTTTACTTGTCAACTTCTCAATATGAATATTTAACTTTTTAAATCAGGGCGAATGCTTGATCTATGATATCAGTATTCCCTAAGGTTTTACGGGAGATGCGGACTGGTCACCGACGACGGTCATCCAGGGTCTTACTTCCCACTTTTTGATGAGTCCGTTTTTTACATACGGATCGGATTTGGCAAAATCTTCTGCGGCCTTGGGTGAATCTCCCTTAAAGAGCAGATATGCCTTGTCGGCGGGTTCCTGCAGGGCTCCTCCCAAAATCAGTTCACCCCGATCATGGGCTTCCCAGGCTAGAGACAGATGATCAATTCTGTAATCACCCCGTTTTTCAAGGTAATCGGCGGATAAATCGTAAATTAACAGGTAATGCATATGAATGTTGAATGTGGTTATTTAATTTTACCAAATATACACATATAGATGATGAAGGCGAATCATACATGTTGTCTGAATTTTCAGCAAACTTTTAAAAACGCACTGGGTTTTCAAGGCAGTATAGCCGGTAACCCCAATTCCTGATTGAGCTGTAAGTATTCAAAAGTGGCAGGAACTCCCATCAAAAATACCGGTCTGATTGATTTTGAATTTAAGTCTCTTTTAAGGAATAAATCGTAACTGAAAAACAGCAACCAAAATGGAGTTGTTTAGATCCATCGGGCCGGATTCACCGAACGAGTAGTTGAGGTGAGCTCTCACAAGTTCCGCGTTTCCATCATAAATATAGCGTGATATCCCAAAGGTGTAGTTGTTCTGCCCATAGCGGTTCCATGTCTGTTCTAAGCCGCCCTGACCCGGTTTCTGAATCATCTCATCATAACGGCCAAGCAGATGCCATTCACGAGTAATTCGGTATCCCAGTTCGGCATAAAAACCGTGAAGTTTATAGTCTCCGTCAACATTCAGGTTTACACCTCGACTGTTTTCCTTACCGGTTAGACTCATATATTCTAATTGAGAGAATAAACCATTAATTCCCAGATTGTTGGTCGCTGCTCTCAAAGACCAGGATGTGCGGTCGATATCAAACGGTTCGCTTCCGGATTGAACCACATCTCTCTGCTGGTTAGTGGCTATATGTGATCCGAGAGTAAAACCATCAAAGAGTTCCCAATCAACCCGAGCACCATAGAGTCCGCCGCCGGCTTTTCGTTCCGTAATGGTTGAACTGGCATAATTAAATCTTCCGGAACCGTTACTCGCGTGAACTCCGTACCACAACCTTCCATGCTGTCCATATGCCATAATACCTACATCACGAAATGCACTGTACCCCATACGATCTGAAAAAGTAGTTGTGATGGGTGCACGTTCATAAAAAATTAATTTTGAAGAAACGAGACGTGAGGTATCAAACGACTGACCGGGCATCATAAATTGCCCCAGGCGAATATTGAACCATGGCCGGATATGTGCATCCACATGAAAATCGAGCAGTGAGGGTGTTGAACCTGCGAATTCAATCCAGGTCGTGGTACTGAACTTGTCGCCGATACTCCCTTTTGCCGTTATCCTTGCCCTCCGGATTCGGAACCCTTGAGTTTTATTCGTTTTTGATCCCAGTATCGCTAAATTTCCTTGTGATGGCGTCAAAACATCCGTGCTTTGATTGGCGATAACCCAGTTTTGCATATAACCGCCTACATCCAATTTGATTTGCGCGTCTGCAGATTGACAGCTAATCCAGAAAAGAGTGGCGATGAGTGCAATACTTTGAGTTAGCTTCTTAGTTTGCATTTTCTTGATCCCTGATTTGAAGTCTAAGAGTGCCAGAATCAATTTTCTATCGAACGACAATTATTTTAAATGCCGGGACAGATAAATCTTGATCTGTTGATGATTCGTACTCTTGTTTATACAATCAGCTTACAAATAAAAAATGCAGAAAGGAGTAGGATATTCCCTGATTCGTCAATCATCATGTTTTGGAAATGATCTTTGGCGGTTAACTCATTGATGAGCTCTATAACGGCTTAGCGGATCATAGATCTTTGATTTTTCTCTCTATTTCACCTTTCCAGTCAATCAAATATGTACAATTACGTCTGATATAATGGATGATATCCACGGATGAAAGAACAGCTTATCAAAATAATCCGCTAACTCTTGTTTTTTCAAGTATTAATCCGTTGAACCTCATAGGGATAAGGAAAATGGCTGAAACCATTAATTCGTCAGTTCGTAAGGAAGGATAAATCATCAGAATAATTCTTTAGATGTTCATATCATGACTTACTCACTCAAAACTAATTACAAAGTTTATGCAAATCGGTTTTTTGCATTTTGTGTTTGTATTTCTTTTTTGTTGATGACGGATTTAAAGGCGGAAGCACAAAATCATTCCCTTGAGGTTGTCTCAACCGGAGAAAAATCTTATCACATCAATGCTTACAGGATTGATAGCGGAATCATAAATATTGACGGAATTCTTGATGAAGATGTCTGGAGATTGGCAGAACCTGCAACGGGGTTTACGCAAACTTCACCGGATCCGGGAGAACCTGCAACTGAAAAAACAGAAGTATGGGTTTTGTACGACGACAATGCCATTTATATAGGAGCGCGTGCGTATGATAGTGCCCCCGACTCCATCGCTGCGACTCTGTTCAGAAAAGACGGAAATGGATACAGCGACTGGATCAGTGTTGGAATTGACAGTTATAATGATAAGCGAACAGCTTTTGTATTTGCAGTGAGCCCCAGGGGAGTGCGCAGTGACATGATGATATTTAATGACAACCAGTTTGACAGAAGTTGGGATGCTGTGTGGGAAGCTTCTGCAAACATTGATGACGAGGGGTGGATCGCTGAGATGAGAATCCCTCTTTCACAACTTCGGTATAATGGTGAAGTAAGAAACGGTGAACGAAGCTGGGGGATCAATTTTTTAAGAGAAATTGCCAGAAAAGGTGAAGAATCGTTTTGGTCACCTATCCCACCTGAAGCATCCGGAATCGTTTCCAGATCGGGCAGGCTTGAGGGTATCAGAAACCTACCTGAATCCAGGAGATTGGAATTTTTGCCATATGTATCCGGTCAGCTCAATCGTGCACCCGGAAACCCTGAAAATCCGTTTTACAGCGGGAATGATCTTGGTTCGAATATAGGGGCAGATATTAAATATGGAATTGGATCAAATTTAACCTTAACGGCAACTATTAATCCCGATTTTGGTCAGGTTGAGGTTGATCCGGCTGTTGTAAACTTGTCTGCTTTTGAATCGTTTTTCCCGGAACAGCGCCCGTTTTTTCTGGAAGGTGCAGAGATTTTTAATTTTGGTTATTCAAGTAACATCCAGATGGGTGCTGAGCCACGTATCTTGCACACAAGACGCATCGGCCGTGCACCTTCAGGACGTACTCCTGGCGGTGCACTTTTCACAGACACTCCTTCCCAAACCCCGATTGCAGGAGCCGTGAAGCTTAGTGGAAAAACATCGAACGGATGGTCAATGGGTCTCCTGAATGCCCTTACCCTAGAGCAGAAAGCTCGATATACGCCGGATGGAGAAACCATAGAGTCCATACCGGTTGAACCGTTATCGAACTATATGGTCGGACGAGTTCAGCGTGATTTTCGAGGTGGACAAACTGTTACCGGCATAATGTTCAACAGCTTGTATCGCAATATAAACACTCCTGTTTTGCGTCAAACTTTAACTGATCAGGCCTTCAGCGGTGGTATTGATTTTGAACAGAGTTGGTCGGACCGGAAGTATCGAATCAACGGATTTATTACAGGAAGTTCTATTTCGGGTGATCCAATGATGATCGAACAAGTACAACGTTCCAGTGCGCGTTATTTTCAAAGACCCGATGCAGATCACCTTGAGATTGATCCGGCCAGAACGAACATGACAGGTACTCATGCAGATCTTATGTTTACATCAGAAACCCGTAAATGGATGACCCAATTTCGTGGTTATCAGATCAGTCCGGGTTATGAAGTGAATGATATGGGTTTTCAGCCAGCCGCTGATCGGCGATTTTTATCCGGAATGGTCGTCAGACAGCAGCAGAGTCCGGTCGGGATCTTTCGCAATTATAATTTTTGGTTAGCTGCAGTGGGTACATGGAACACAACGGGTGATCCATTGGAGAATCTGAGTGGTACCGGTGCTTTCTTTAATTTTAAAAACTTCTGGACTTTAAATTATAACTTATTAGGTAGTTTTCGTTCACAGGATGACCGTCTCACCAGGGGAGGCCCATTGGCAGTGAGTCCTGCCGCAATTTCATTAAATATGAATTTAAATAGTGATAACCGAAAAGACCTTAGAATATCACCCGGTTTTTTCCATCGCAGAACCGAGCTCGATGAATATGTAACTAACATTTGGCTGGCGATACGTTATCGTCCGCATCAGGCCGCTACTATTACGATTCGTCCGTCCTTGTCTAAAAATTTTAATGCCACCCAGTATGTACGCACTGTGGCTGACGCTCAAAAATCGAATACTTTTGGAAACCGCTATATTTTTGCGGATTTAAATCAAACAACACTGTCAGCTTCAATACGGGTAGAATGGACATTCACACCGGATTTGAGCCTTCAGGTATTTGCCCAGCCGTTTATTTCTGCCGGAGAGTTTAGCCGGTTTAAGGAGTTATCCCAACCAAAATCAATCAATTACAGTGTTTATGGTGAGGATATTGGGTCGGTGGCCTATGATGAAGAGAACGAGGTGTTCCAGATTGATCCGACCGGTGATGGATCGGGGGAATTTTCGATTGCAAAACCAGATTTTAACATTCGATCGCTTCGTGGAAACGCTGTTTTAAGGTGGGAGTTTCGTCCCGGTTCAACACTATTTTTGGTATGGCAACAAAACCGTGAGAGCCGTGAA
>TARA_R100001143_G_scaffold62222_1_pt1 | contig 76865 bp, 69 predicted proteins | sample TARA_R100001143 | Tara Oceans TARA_R100001143 (sample SAMEA2621300) | marine metagenome | biome: marine biome (ENVO:00000447); feature: mesopelagic zone (ENVO:00000213); material: "saline water (ENVO:00002010), including plankton (ENVO:xxxxxxxx)" | depth 800 m | reverse complement strand
TCTTGCAAAACATTCGTCCAAGCGTGACGCTTGAACTAGAAAGGGAGCTAACTCACTCTACCCCAAAACACTTCAAAGAATCCGCACAAAAGTATGTATTAGTTTCTATTTTAGGACAAACAAAAGTGAAGATGCCCAAAAAACTAACTACCAAAGAAATACTTGAAGAGAACCTGTCTCAAAAGCCGCCGGCTAAATTAGCTGAGGTAAAAGTGATCCTTCATAACATTAGAAGTCTGCATAATGTAGGTTCTGTTTTTCGTTCTTCGGATGCATTCGGGGTTTCTGAATTGATCCTTACCGGATACACTCCCACTCCTCCCCGACCTGAGATCAATAAAACAGCCATTGGAGCGGAAGAATTTGTTGAATGGAGAAATTTTGAAACGGCTACTGAGATCATTGAATCGCTCAAAGAAGATGGATATTCCATTTTAGGAATGGAGCAGACTACAGGAAGTATTTCCCTCAATAAACTTGATGTTAATAACTACAATAAGATCTGTCTGGTGATGGGAAATGAAGTCACCGGTATCGATTCCGAAATTCTCGAATTGATGGACGAATTTGTAGCCATCCCACAGTTTGGCCAAAAGCACTCACTTAACGTTTCGGTAGCCGCTGCGGTGATGTTATATGCGTTGTTGGAAAAATTGAGCTGATTAATTACAACCCTGACAGGGTTCTAATGTACCATCTACAAACCCTGTCAGGGTTATTACAGGACAAAGTCATCTCGCAGCGTATGCCCGAGATCTGGATCTAGTTGAAGCTTACCGTCTATTATTACAATTCAGATTCCTGCCCTGCCTATGTCGCAGGCAGGCTTCGCAGTAATGAATTTAATTATAAGATGTTAAAGACCTCCTCTGTCTCCTCCTACAACAGGAGGAGAACTCGTTGATAAAATTTTCAATATGCTTGGGATTTCCCCTCCTTATCCAAGGAGGGGCGAACTACTTACTGCCCAACAATTTGTTTCGGAATTGGGGAGGTCCAAATCTTGCTCTGCCTCGACTGGAATTAACCCTGTCAGGGTTATAAACTCGAGAAACTTAACCTAGCTCTTTATCACATTTTAAGTTTTTGAGCCTCGGATTAATCAGATAGCCGGATTAAATCTGTAATTCAAAATTGATAGTATGTGAGTTACTTATTTATTCAGCAAAAGCTATTCATTAACAAAAAAGTATTAAAATCCGAAACTGATTTCCCTATTTCCTTGTTAGACAAATAGAACAAAGAAAAATTTAATCTAACTACACAAAATGAGTTTGAAAGAGAAGACAATCAGCGAAGTAGAAAACAGAATCGAAAAAATTGAAAGAGCTATTGCAAAAAATGGCGTTGGTTCAAACTATTTATCTAAAGCTGAACGTGTTCAGAGAGATCTTAACATTGGGCTGGCTTTGGGTGGTTTAGCATTACTTGCTGGAGCAACGGCTTGGGTTTTAACTTCAAGGGACAGTAAGTAATCTACTTATCATTTTAAAATCCGACGATGATTTAAAAGTTATCGTCGTTTTTTTGAAGTAGATAATGTTTCGTTTTCAAAGTTTTAGCAGTGATATTTTTTTCGTTACCATAGTTTAGTCCAAGGAAAAATATTGGACCTAAAACTCCTTTAGGTATTTCATGACTTAAAAACGGAAGGACTTAATGGACCTTCTTTTACTACGTCCAATTCCTGAAATCATTCCACCATTTCGAAAGTTTCTTACCTCCGATAAAAAGTAGAATTCCAATGATCAATTGAATCACTCCCCCAAAGATTATGGTGAGAGTGCGAAAATTTTTCATATCAGGATTATTGGGGTAGATAAAATTCATTTGGATAACTGAACCAATACTATTGAACAAACTTTGTATCGACCAATAAACAATGAGCAAACCAATTGAAGAAAAAATAACAGCCGAGAATTTCTGATAGTTATCGATCTGAAAGTCCCCTTCATCCGACTTAGGTGTCATGAAATCTGCAATGCGTTCAGATCCCAAAAATAAAACTACTGATAGAATTACATATATCCCGATGTTCAGAAAATAATACCAGCTTTCTGAGAAGTTTGAATACTCATCAAGTAAAAAAGAAGGAATAACCTCTAAAGAAAATATTGCTCGTATTAGCACAAATAACGAAAGAATACGAATGGATAGAATAGTTAGTTTTTTCATAAATGTAGTTTGAAGTTTCTGGTTAAGGGGAGCATGAGCTTTAATTGGTCATTCCGCAGCAGAGGTATGAAATGAAGTTGAACGAGGATAAACTTAAATATCATCAGGTAATTTAAAATCCCATCTAATTGATCCATCAGCAAAGACTGTGCTATTTTTTGACTCAAATAATTGCGTTCCTGGAATGAGCTGAATCTTCCCTTTAGTTTCCCTAATCAGATAAAGCAAACCACATAATAAACCAGCAACTGATTTAAGTGCTGTTTCTAATGTAGCTTCACTATAAAATCTATTACGTTCATGTTTCACATTGTTATAACTTTTCCACCAATCTGGATTTCCACCAGTATTCCAGTCTGACCAAGGACTTAGTTTTATATCATATCTTGAAAGATTAACATCCATAGAATGAAATTGTGGATATTTTTCTAAAATTACTTCTCGGTAATCATTTATGTTGCATACTTTTTTAGCAGATATTTTATTACAAAGTATTTTCGCTATTACATCAAATTCTGAAGCACTTGCTAATATTATCTTTGCAAATTCGATGGAGTAGGTTTTAAAATTATCTGTTGAAAATTCAACGAAACGACTTGTTTTTACCAAATCATCTTCAATTGCTAAAAAGTATTCCCAGTAATGCTGATGCTCCATATTTTTATTTTTGGGTAGTTTTCTTAATCATTGTTTTGCAATTCTTTCTTTATGCCTTTTAAAAGTAAAATTACAGACTCCATGAATTTGAATAAAAAAGAAAACAATATTGTATTTACTCCGATTGTGAGAATTATTGAAAAATATTCTTCAATAAATAGTGCTATAAATGTAGCAGAAATTCCAAGTGTTAAAAAAACTATAAATAAAACCTTGAATAAAGTTTCTCCATAGTTGATTTTCGTATTACCTAGCTGTCTATTCCGCATAGAAGGTAAATTTTTCGCATTTCTGTTCATAAGTTTGTCTATAATTTTCTTTAAAAAATTAGTCTAAGATATTTTTAGATAACTATTACATCCCCACTAAAATAAACAAAATCAGATAAGAAACACCTAATCCCTTAAACCAACTCCCCGATCTTCCCATAGATCATATCTAACTCATCTTCTGTAATACAATACGGAGGCATCAGGTACAACACATTTCCAAGCGGACGAAGTAATAATCCATGATCCACGCATTCTTTTTTGATGCGTGAAGCTACGGAATTCAGATATCCGCCCTCTTCTTCGTTGATGATATCCATCGCAGCAATGGTTCCTTTAACTCTGAATTTTTCTAGTCGTGGATGACCAGCCAGCTTTTCCAGATGTTTGGTGTGAATGGCTTCCATTCCTTTGAATACAGGAGCATTTTCTCTCAATAACTTCCAGGAGGCAATTCCTGCGGCACAACCCAATGGATTTCCGGTATAACTGTGTCCATGCCAAAAGGTTTTTATCGGATCTGAAGAATTGAAGCTTTCGTAGATCTCGTCACTACTCACTGTAACCGAAAGCGGCATGAATCCGCCCGTAATTCCTTTACTCAGGCAAATGATGTCCGGCTGCACTTGCGCTCGCTTACAGGCAAAATAATCGCCCGTGCGACCAAATCCCGTCATTACTTCATCAAACAGAAGCAAAGTATCGAACTGACGGTTGCTCCAGTGGACTTTTTGGAGAAACTCTTCGGAACACATTCGCATCCCTCCTGCTCCCTGAACCAACGGCTCCATCAGAATACCGGCATATTTCTCCGGATACTTGGTGAGCAAACCTTCTAATTCTTCAATGACTGCATCTTCTTTATTCGCCCGATTCTCATCTCCGATCCATGTTTCCGGATACGGGATCACTTCCACATCAAACATCCAGTCTTTGAATACATCGGTAAATATAGAACGCTCTCCGGCCGACATCGCTCCCAACGTATCTCCGTGATATGCTCCTTCAAAACAAATGAAAGTCTTTCGCTCCTGACCAATATTCTTCCAGTACTGATAAGCGATCTTCATTCCTACTTCCACAGCGGTAGATCCATTATCGGAAAAGAATACCTTGTTTAAATTCTTAGGCAATTCCTGAGTGATCAACTCCGCTAACTGCTCTGCAGGATCGTGCGTAAATCCGGCAAAGATCACGTGTTCCAGCGTTTTAGCCTGCTCATAAATGGCTTTTGCGATATCCGGATGAGAATGTCCGTGCATATTCACCCACCAGCTCGAAATACAATCCAGAACCTCTCTTCCGTCTTCTAAGGTGAGATAAGCTCCCTTTCCGCTCTTTACCTTAAGAGGCTCAGGTGCATCTTTGATGATCGTAAATGGATGCCAAACGTTTTTCATGGTGAAGAATTAAAAATGTAAGATTAAAGATGAAAAATTCCCCTTTCTGTCATATCGAGCGGAGCGAGATATCTAAAAATAGCTTTCAAAGAGATGTTTAGATTTCTCATATACATTCGAAATGACAGAGGTAATTTTTCATCTTTAATTTTTAATTAAAAGTTTGTTTAAAAGCTTTGCGTAATGATTCGGAATCAACATTCTGAAGAGTTTCGATCTCGAATACATCAATCTTTCCAAATCTTTCAATCGTTTCTTTGTTGGATGGATGTTTTTCGCCGTTGAGGACTACTGCAAAGACTTCGATTCCGCGATCTCTGAGTGCTGCCAGTGATAATAAAGTATGATTCAACGTTCCCAAACTACTTCTAGCCACCAGTAAAACCGGAATGTTTAATTGCTCGATCATATCCAAAACGGTGTGTTCCCAGTTAATAGGCACGATCAATCCACCGGCTCCTTCTACGATCAAATGTTTTGTGTCAAATTCAGGCAATTCGAAATCATTCAGAGAGATCTTAACTCCGTCGATGTCTGCAGCGGCATGTGGACTCATAGGCGTTTCCAATCGATATCTCTCCGGGATTATCCTTGAGGGATCAGCTTTCGAAACTCTTTGTACAAATTCAGTATCGGTTTCTTCATCCAGTCCTGCCTGAATCGGTTTCCAGTAAGTTGCATCCAAAGCAGACATCATCATGCCTGAAACCAATGTTTTACCAATTCCGGTGTCTGTTCCGGTAACAAAAAATTCTTTCGGAAATTCCATCACATATCTTTTTTAGCTGCTAAATAGACCACGTGCCATTTTACTTTAACTTCATTGGAAACTTTCTCATCCCAAAACTTAGTTAATAGCTTTAATTGTTTAGCAGTTAATTGTTTACCTGTTTTAGATTTACGAACTCCGATCTCTTTCAAATGCTTGAAAAAATCCATAGAGTTATCAAATTCCTGATACAGATCGTTCTCGTAATAGTCTACCTGAACAGGATTCATCGACAGCTTTATCACCACCTCTTCCACATCCGGAAATGCATTAGCCGTAAAAGGCAGTCCGAGTTCCAAACAGTTGGAATACCATTCTTCAAAAGTATGATTACCGGGGAATGTACAGAGCAGAAGTCCGCCCGGAACAAGCAATTCACTTAGTTTTTCTAAACCTATGGAAGTGTCTTTAAACCACTGAGCGGCAAAATTACTTACGATGAGACTGTATTTGGGTTCTGAATCAGAGACCTCATCCACATTCAATGTTTTGAAAGTGACAGAATCGTTTAACAATCCTTTTTCTGCGAGTTGATTCTCACAAAATGAAATCATTCCCGGAGCCACATCGGTTATTAATTTCTTACGATCGGGAAATTCCTTGATGATCTGTTCCGATAAAAATCCTGTACCACAGCCCACTTCCAGAATATCTCCGGCAGGAAGTGTGTCTTTCCAGGGCAAGAGCGACGAAATGAGTCCGGTCGCTACTTTTTGCTGGATCTCGGCCTTCTGATGATACTGCTCAGCAGCTTCAGAGAACGTTTCGGCAATACTTTTTGATGAAATAGTTTGTTCAGCGGTTATTTTCATAGCGCTCAAAAATAGGAATGATTGAGCACAGATACGACCAACAATCTTTCGGATTTATGAATGGCAATGCATGGCCCTCATTCTCAAAGACCTTTACAAATTTCTTATTGTAATGGCCGTCAAGCATGTTTTCTCCTCTAGGCTCTAAGAGGATCTTGTCTTCTGCACTGTCGATGGCAACCATGGTGGAACCAAAATCCAGATCGATGAGCGGGAATCGGGTATTTCTGAGTTTCTTCAGGTCTTCAAGCAACAGTTCTTTATTCAGATCAGATGGTATCTCCGCTTTGAATTCCGAAGGATGAAAACAGTTTTTATAAAAGTTGTTCAGAACTTGTTCAGGATCAGCTTCAAATCCTTTGATCATGGTTTCAAGACCCTTTATGCTAATAGCATTCAAACTTTTATTCTCAGGGTGAAAGTCTCCGAATCCATTAAAAATGACGAGTAGATCTGCCTTACTTAGCACCGCTGAATTACTCCAATGCAGTCCGTATGAATGTGTAAATACTACTCTGAATTTTGTGTCTGCATCAAACCTTGGATAAAACGGCTTTCCGATATAGCCCCGATTGGCAGGTTTTAAAGGAATGCTATCCGGAATTACAGAAGCTAATTTATTCCAAAAATCCTTATTAATTCCCCATCCGTGATAGGCCAGTATTTCTACTTTCTTTTCCAATCAGCCAGTTCCTTTAAAAGTTTATCCAGATGTTCTTTTGTGTGCTTTACTGAAAGTGTAATTCGTAGTCTTGAAGCATCTTTCTCCACCGTAGGTGGACGAATAGATGAAACCCATAATCCTTTTTCTTTCAACTGATTAGATAATTCAACTGTTTCCTTCTCATCCCCAATAATGACCGGTATTATTTGGCTGTCTGAAGCAGCAGTATCGAAGCCAAGTTTTTGAATTTCAGTCCTTACATACTCTACATTATTCATCAACTGAGTTCTTTCCTGATCCATTTCGGGAATCAGATCAAGAGCAGCATCAATGGCTCCAATCACATTAGGCGGAAGTGAAGTTGAATAAATAAATCCACCTGCAAAATTGATCAGGTAGTCTTTCATTTCTTTTGAACAAAGAGCATAAGCACCAAACGATCCAAAAGCTTTTCCAAACGTGCCCAAGGAAATATCTATCCCTTCCTTTCTGAAGTTCAACCCCAGACCTTTTTCTCCAAGAACCCCAACCGCATGAGCATCATCAGAATAAAGTAAAGCACTATACTTTTCAGAAATCTCAATCAATCGATCGATATCATTTCGATCCCCATCCATACTGAAAACCGTTTCTGAAACGATCCAGATTCGATTGTAACGATCGCTGCCTGCACTCTTGAGTAATTCCTCAAGATGATCATAGTTATTGTGCTCAAAGCGTTTAAAAGCAGCCCTACTGAGGATAGCTCCCTGAATCAGGCTGTTATGGATTTTTTTATCAGCAATGATCAAAGAATTTCGATCTGCTAGTGCGGGAAGGATACTCGTATTTGCCTGAAAGCCCGAATTAAATAGAATGGCTTCTTCTGCATTAAATAATTTAGCCAGTTTTTTCTCCAGTTCTGAATGAATTGAAAGTGTGCCTGTTACTAATCTGGAAGCACCAGAACCTACTCCATACTTAGAAGAATATTCATTTGATCTTTTTATCAACTCAGGATGGTGGCTGAGCCCCAAATAATCATTAGAGGAGAAGTTTATGTACTCAGCATCATCATTTTTGATAATGTGAGCACCTCCCTGATTCTCCAGTGGCTTTAAAGTACGAAACTGATGCTCTTGCTTACGTTTCTCAAGAGCATCGTTTATAAAAGAATGTTTGTCTTTTTTTTCACTCAATTAGCTGGATCGTTGATTCCAGGTTGAATCACTCTCAAATGTTCTACCCATAGCTCTGAATTGACGAATAAAAGGGAGCTTCTTCCTCACCGATGGAGCGAATTGTGAATATTCGATCATAAATAACCGGTTTGTAGCCGGATCATAATAGGTGAAATTTACAAAAGGTCCGCCCATAGCTGCGTTTGTCATTGTCCACCAACCCTGGGTTTCGTAAGCCAAATAACGCCCTTTTTGAAAGCTGTTTACTCTCATTTTAATTCGGTCATTATACTCGGTAGTTACATATTTTTCTTCTGTGCTGCCTTTTATGTATTGCTGATTAAGAGAATCTCGTGTTGCATTGATCCAATCGGAATCAAGAAAATTGATATCTGTCACATCATCTTTCCACCAAACCCAAAACCATCGGTCATTGATCTCGAGATTTCTACGGAATGAAAGAAAGTCACTGGTATCTATTCGGGCTATATAATCATGCTGAACTCTTACCTTAAAGCCGTGTTGAGCCCACATCGAATCGGAATATTGAGTTTGCTCTTTCTTCTCGAAGACATCATAAGTCCATCTGCTGAGTTCTCTTTCCAGCACATCTGCCATCAAGGAACGCTCTGAGTTAATGATCTTTTCTGCAAGTGCTGAATCTGAATTAGAACTTAATATCAATGCGTATTGATCTTTGTACCATTGATCTTTAATTGGAAATGCAAAGCTCTCACCATTTCTTACCTTTTGTTCTACACCTGCATCAAGAAAACCACGAATCGCTCTTGAAACATCAGTAGAATCATCAAGAACCCCTGCAAAGATCACATTCTTCATTCCTTTCAATCGATCTAATTGCGAATTTGAACGAATATCGGTGAATGACAGATCGTAATTTTCTTCAGGATTTAACATGTGAAACTGATACTTCCCGTAAGTAGCTCTGATTGCTTCCGCAGTTTTACTGTCAAATTGAGTAGAATCCATAACTACAATTATTTCGTTTATGGCTCCCTGGGCTCTTGACCTGAAATCTCCTTCACATGCAGTTAATATTAAAGCGGCAATACAAGTGAAAAGTGTAACTGTTTTACGAATAGACATATTTGTAAGATTAATTTCCAAATTTCAATGAATGAACAAATTCATAAAGCTCTTGTTTCCATTCAGCTTTAGGATACGAATTTTTGATGGTATTAATTAAAGCACTTCCAACAATAAATCCATCGGCATTTGATGCGATACGCTGAGCATCTTCATAAGACTTAATACCAAATCCAACCATGATGGGATTTCCAACAATGTTTTGATTTACTCGCTCGATGAATCTATCGACGGAATCAGAAACTTCGTTGCCATCTCTTGCCCCGGTAACGCCTGTAACAGAAACACAGTATACAAAACCATCGGATTTTGAGTCAGCTAATTTCATGCGAATATCTGTGCTGTTGGGAGCTACAAGATGTATGATCGGCAAGTTATTAGCTTTTGCATGGTTTTCTATAATTTCATCTTCATCAACGGGAATATCAGGCAAGATCAATCCATCCACACCTGATCTTGACGCTTTTTCACAAAATTCCTGAACACCGTAACGCAGAACGGGATTCATATAACCCATCAGAATAATAGGTATCTCAGATTTCTTTCTGATCTCTACAACCATTTCAAAGATCTTGTCGATGGTAATTCCGTTTTTGATAGCGATATCACTGGAATACTGAATGGTTGGACCATCGGCTAAGGGATCACTAAACGGCATTCCCAGTTCGATCATATCCGCTCCGTTCTTTTCCATTTCCAAAACGATCTCAACGGTAGATTCCAGGTCAGGATATCCGGCTGTAATGAATAAGCTCATGAGCTTTTCATCAGCTGCTTTTTCTTTAAACTTTTGTGTAATTCTGTTCATTTACTGCTATTGATGCCAGCGAAAACCTGAAGGATTTCGCTTGTTTAAATTTTTCTAGTTGTCATTCAGAGCGATAGCGATGAATCTGCACGTTTACTTATTTGTGAAGATCCGTCTCCCGAAGTTTCGGGATCAGGATGACTTTTCTTAATTAATATTTTTAGTGATTTTGTGTAATTATGTTCAACTAAAGTTAAGTTTTGTCATTTCGAACGGATGTAAGAAATCTGAATATCTTATTAAAGGAAATCTTTAGATCTCTCTTTGCTCGCTATGACAGCAAATTGTTACAAATTTTCTGATATTGTTCCCATATCCTTATCTCCTCTGCCCGAACAGTTTACGATAACTACCTGATCTTCTGTTGTAGTTGGCATCAGGTCTTCTAACCATGCAAATGCATGGGCAGTTTCCAATGCCGGAATAATTCCTTCTTTCTTGGATAGCAACTTCACTGCTTCCATTGCTTCATCATCTGTAACCGCATTATACATTACTCTACCAGTGTCATGTAAATGAGAATGTTCAGGTCCTATACCAGGATAATCCAATCCTGCACTTATAGAATGTGCGAGTTCTATCTGTCCGTTTTTATCATGGAGCAAATAACTCATTGAGCCATGAAGAATTCCCGGCGTTCCTTTTGTGATAGTAGCAGCGGTTTTACCTGAATCAACTCCGAATCCGGCTGCTTCAATTCCTATAATATTCACTGATTCATCTTCAATAAACGGATAAAAGAATCCCATAGCGTTCGATCCTCCGCCCACACAAGCAATCAAGTAATCCGGAAGTTTTCCTTCTGCCTCCATGATCTGTCGCTTTGTTTCGTCGCCAATAACACGGTGAAAGTTTCTAACCATCATCGGGTAAGGATGCGGCCCAACTACCGAGCCGATGATATAAAAAGTATCTTCTACATTAGTCACCCAATCCCGAATGGCTTCATTAGTGGCGTCTTTGAGGGTTTTAGAACCACTTTCCACACTTCTTACCTCCGCTCCAAGTAAATGCATTCGGTCTACGTTCAATTTTTGGCGAACCATATCTTCCGCGCCCATGTATACCACGCATTCCAGACCAAACTTAGCACAAGCTGTGGCAGTAGCAACTCCATGCTGTCCCGCTCCTGTTTCAGCGATAATGCGTTTTTTACCCATTCTCTGAGCTAAAAGTACTTGTCCGATCGCATTGTTGATCTTATGAGCACCAGTATGACAAAGATCTTCTCTTTTCATGTAGATCCGGGCTTTCCCGTAGTGCTCTGTTAACCTGTTTGCGAAAGTTAGCTTTGTAGGCCTGCCTACATATTCATTGAGCAATTCATTTAATTGTGAATTGAACGAAGGATCATTTTTTGCTCGTTCATATTCTTCTTCTAAAGCTTTTACTGCTGGAATAAGTATTTCAGGTACAAACTTCCCTCCGTATTGTCCGAAATAACCTCTGGAGTCAGGTTGTTGGTATATAATTTTGGTTTCTTCAGTCATTGTTAAATTAATTTGTCATGTCGATTGAATCCGATGAAATCGGAAGATTGAGACATCTAAAATTTATTTTGCTTTTTCTAAGCCTGTAAGATTTCTCGGTCATCCTCACTAGGTCAGTTTTCATCTCGAAATGACAAGAAAGGCTATTTATACTATGATTTATATTCATCCTAAATCAGCTCTACAGGTTTAACTGTATTCACAAATATTTCCATTTTCTCCAGGTCTTTTAAACCCGGTTCTTCTTCAATACTACTTGAAATGTCAACAGCATATGGATCCAAAGTGTCAATAGCTTCTTTTACATTATCAGAATTCAATCCGCCGGATAAGAAAAATGGTTTTGAAGTCAGGTCTTTGACAATATCCCAATCGAAGGTTTTGCCTGTTCCTCCCCATTGATCTCCGACTTTAGTATCAAAAAGAAAGAAATCGACCACATCGTTATACTGATCGATCTTTTCCTGTAAAGTTTTCTTTGTTGAATCCAGAGTAATATGAATTGCTTTGATGATCGGTTTTTCGATCAATTCACAATATTCCGGTGTTTCATTTCCGTGAAGCTGAACAAGATCCAATCCTGTCTCCTTTGCTGTGGCATTTACTTCATCAAGCGGTTGGTTGACAAATACACCAACTTTTTCAGGACCTTCCAGCCAGTTAATGATAGCTCCGGCTTTAGCAGGTTCGATAAACCGTGGACTTTTGTTATAAAAAATGAATCCCAAATAGTCTACAAACAAACCGGATGCAAACCTACCGTCTTCGAGATTGGTAATTCCGCATATCTTGATTTTTGTTGATTTACTCATTGATCAAATTCTTTTCAAAAATTTCATTTCCTGACTCAATTAATTCTTTTACAGCGTCTCCGGGATCATTCTGTCTCATAAAATATTCACCTATCAAAGCGGAATGAATACCTTCTTTTCTCAGTAGAGCCATATCTTTTCCGGACGACAAACCACTTTCTGACACTAAAATCGTTTCTTCCGGTGCTTGCTGAAGGATTTTGATCCCACGATGCACATCTACTTCAAAATTCTTTAAATCACGATTGTTGACGCCCAGAATCTCTACCTGGTTAAAGTCTAACCTATTAAAGTCTGCCTGGTCATAACATTCAACCAAAGCTGATAATTCGAATTCTTTAGCAGCCGCTAGTAATTCATTCAATTGACTACCATCCGTAATAGCCACGATAATCAAAACGGCATCTGCGCCAAAAGCTCGGGCTTCTTTGATCTGAAACGGATCAATAATGAAATCTTTTCTTAGCAAAGGAAGGTGAACTCGTTTTGAGATAGCATTCAGATATTCCAAATCTCCCATAAAAAATGGTTTATCTGTCAATACAGAAATTGCTGAAGCTCCGCCTTCCTCGTATCTGAGAGCAATATCAACAGGGTCGAAGTCTTCTCTGATCACTCCTTTTGATGGCGACCCTTTCTTTACTTCCGCAATGATAGAAACTTCGACTTTTTTCTGTAATGCAGACTTAAAGTCGATGCGTTTCTTCTCAAATCCTTCTAAAGAATGCAGATCATTAAAACCGATCTCTTTTTTCCTTTTGATGAGATCTTCAGCTGTTTGTACTACTATTTTATCTAAAATGGTTGCCATAAAATCAGTACTTAAATACTCCCATTGCGTCGTTTGTAGCATCAATGAAGTTATTGAATACTTTTCGGGCATTTCCTGATTCTAAACTTTCTACTGCTTTCTCTTTAGCTTCTTGTAATGAGTTTACCAATCCGGATGCTTTGATTGCAAAAGTAGCATTTATCAACACAATATCTTTCTGGGCATCTGTGCATTTATTTGCCAGTATCTTTTTAAGAATAGAAGAATTCTTTTCAGCGTCACCGCCCATCAATTGTTCCATTTCATAGGTTTTAAAGCCCAATGATGTTGGATCAAATCTGTACGGTTCCGACACCTTTTTATCCTCAAGTTCAAAAACAGTTGAATTTCCTGTGATACTAACTTCATCCAAACCATCATCCGCATTAAAAGTATAAGCGAACTCAGTATCCAGGTTTGAAAGAATTGAGATCATTTTACCGGCTACTTCTTCGCTGAATGCACCGATCACATACTTTTGAACTCCTGCAGGATTTGCCATCGGCCCAAGAATATTGAAAAATGTTCTGAATCCCAGTTGTCGTCTTGTTGGCATTACATATTTCATAGCCGGATGGAACATCGGAGCAAACATAAAAGCCATCCCAACTTCGCTATAAACCTGTTCAACTCCCTCTTTACCGAGTTCTATTGAAGCTCCCAGATGCTCCAGAACATCCGCACTACCGCATTTACTGGATGCACTTCGGTTTCCGTGTTTTATTACCGGAACGCCCGCGCCTGCAACAACAAAGCTGGATACCGTTGAGATATTGAATGTACCGGATTTATCACCACCTGTTCCAACAAGATCAATAGCATTGGTCACATCTACTTCAACTTTTACAGATTTTTCGCGCATTACCTTTACGAAAGCGGTCAATTCGTCCACAGTTTCACCTTTCATTCTCATAGCGGTGAGAAAAGAAGCGATTTGTTCTTCGGGAACTTCACCTTCCATGATCTGAGTTAGCGCCCAGCCAGCTTCTATCAACGTCAGGTCTTCTGAAAATGAAAGTTTGTTTAAAATACTTTTGAATGTCATGATTGGGTTAACCAGTTGGTTATCATTTTAGGTCCTTCGATTGTTAAAATGCTTTCAGGATGAAATTGAATTCCTTCGATCGGATATTCTTTATGTCGAACACCCATAATTACATCTTCAGATCTTGCCGTTATTTCCAGAACTTCCGGGATAGAATCAGGAGCTAAAACCAGAGAATGGTAACGCGTAGCTGTACAATTTTGGCTTACTCCTTTGAATATATTTTTACCGTCATGTTCAACCTGTGAAACCTTGCCGTGCATAAGTTTAGGAGCATAATCTACTTTTGCTCCGAATACCTCCCCAATAGCCTGATGTCCTAAACAAACTCCCAGAATCGGAGTGGTTTTACCAAGCTCCTGAATAAGCTGTTTACTAACTCCGGCATTATCAGGTCTTCCCGGTCCCGGCGAGATCAATATCTTTGAAGGATTCAGGTCTTTGATCTGATCAATGGTAAGCTCGTCATTGCGAATTACTTTATAATCTTCTGTTACAGCTGCAACAAGATGAACGAGGTTGTACGTAAATGAATCGTAGTTGTCTATAATTAAGATCACTGAATAGTTCCGTTAATTTTACCTTTACGACACACCCCTGAATCCCCTCTCAAGAGGGGACTTTTTAATAACCTATATGAATAATCCTTTATCATCTTAAAAACTCCTGATGATTCCTGTTGCTTCACGAATGGGTTCCATTACTGATTCTGCTCTTTCTCTGGCCTTATTTCCACCTTCGCTAAGCACATCTTTCACATAATCCAGATCTTTTTCCAGTTCTTTACGTTTTTCACGAGCTTCACCGAAATAGTTTTCTATCATTTCAAGAAGCTCTAGCTTAGCATGACCATAGCCAAAACCTCCTGCTCTGTACTTATCCGCTATTTCATCCTGCTTTGCTTTATCCCCAAATAACTTTATCAAAGCAAATACATTGTCATTAGCCGGGTCTTTTGGTTCTTCCAATCCTTTGGAATCTGTCTCAATCGACATAACAACCTTTTTAAGAGCTTTACCTTCCGCAAACAGAGGAATGGTGTTGTTATAGCTTTTGCTCATTTTTCGTCCATCGGTTCCGGGAACAACGGCTACTGATTTAAGGATATGATCTTCCGGTATTTTTAATAATTCAGAATCATACGCTCTGTTCAATTTTCCTGCCAGATCTCTGGCTATTTCAATATTCTGCTTTTGATCTTCTCCAACAGGAACTACGTCAGAATGATAAATCAGTATATCAGCGGCTTGTAAGATCGGGTAAGTAAATAAACCGATATTCGGATTCAATCCTGCAGCGATTTTATCCTTATATGAAACTCCCTTTTCCATTAAACTAACCGGACAAAGCGTACCTAAGATCCAGGCAAGTTCAGTAACCTGAGGAACATCAGACTGTGCAAAAAATGTAGCTTTCTCTGGGTCTAAACCCAAAGCCAGATAATCTAAAGTTACGTCGATAGTATTTTGGTATAGCTGCTTTCCATCATTAAGTGAAGTCAACGAATGATAATTCGCAATAAAGTAGAAAGCTTCTCCTTCTTCTTGCATCGCTATATGTTGCCTCATTGCTCCAAAATAATTTCCAATATGGAGTTTTCCCGAAGGCTGTATTCCTGATAAAATTGTTTTTTTACTCATTCTATATCTAATGCTACGCTAAGTGCCTGAACTAAAGCTCCGGCTTTGTTTTGTGTTTCTTCAAATTCTTTAGAGGGATCGCTATCTGCTACTATTCCTGCTCCGGCCTGAATATAAACTTTGTTCTTGGTAACAACCATCGTTCTTATGGCGATACAAGTATCCATATTTCCGGAGAAGTCGAAGTAGCCCACTGCTCCTGCATAAATTCCTCTTTTGGTTGGTTCTAACTCGTCGATAATCTGCATGGCTCTGATTTTGGGAGCTCCGCTTACGGTTCCTGCTGGGAAACATTGCATCAATGCGTCAACTGAAGTCTTTTCGTTTGAAATTTCTCCCACTACATCACTGACAATATGCATTACATGAGAATACCGCTCAATAACCTGATTTCGTTCCATTTTCACTGTTCCCGGCTTCGAAACTCTGGACAGATCATTTCTTCCCAGATCAACCAGCATAATGTGTTCAGCAACTTCTTTGGGATCATTTTTTAAGTCTTCTTCCAGATCGAGGTCTTCTTGGTGAGTATTGCCTCTCGGGCGAGTTCCTGCAATTGGTAAAACTCTGACTTCTTTATCCTGAACCCGAACCAAAACTTCCGGGGATGATCCTACGATCTGGAAATCATCAAAATCCAGAAAAAACAGGTACGGTGATGGATTTACCATTCTCAATGCACGGTAAAGCATGAATGAATCTCCACTCATATTTGCTTCAAAACGTTGTGACAATACTACCTGAAAAATATCCCCTTCGTAAATATAGTCTTTTGCTGTATTGACCATATTTTTAAACTGATCTCTCTCAATATTACTAACAAGAGATTCGGGATCTATGGAAAACTCACGTCGTTTATAATTTCCTGACATCGCCGCACTTTCCATCTCTTCAAGAGATATTAAAGCTGATTCATATTGCTTTTCCGGATCCGATGTTTCATCTGTAAAAACTGTTTTGATAAGAATCACCTGATGCTTCACATGATCAAATGCATAGATCTCATCATAAAAACACCAGACTGCTTCGGGTAAATGAAGATCATCATCCGGTACGTCAGGCAGATCTTCAACTAATCTGAAGGTATCATAAGCTGAGAACCCTACTGCTCCTCCCGTTAATCGTGGCAGTTCAGGAATTTTTGGTTCGGTGTACTTTGTCGTTTGGCTTTTTAGTTCTTCAAAATAAGGTCGTTCTATTTCTACTTTTTCAGTCTTATTTGAAAGCGAAGTAGTAGCCCCATCAAATTGCAGTGTTTGATAGGGATTTCTTCCAATAAAGGAATATCGGGCTAGTTGCTCTCCCCCTTCAACCGATTCCAGCAAAAAAGGATTTCGTGCTCCTTCCCTGATATTCATAAACAAAGAAACCGGCGTAAGTACATCTGCTAGTAACCGCTTATAAACGGGTATCGCTGTATAATCTTTACTAAGTTTTAAAAATTGGTTCTTATTCATGTATTTATTGAAGCCACGAAAACTCAAAAACACTAAAATATGTGCATTCGTGCTTTTGTGGCAAAACTAAAGGTCAAAAAAAAACCCACTCTTCCATAGGAACAGTGGGTGTATGTAATTTCTTAGTTAAAAATCTTTATGCAACAATCCCACTGCTTATGTAAGCGTTGGGCCACCACCAAGTGTTGTGTAGTTGCTTTTTTAACATGGCAGAAAATATAGCAGGGTCAGTATTTAATAGCAACGATAAATCAAAGAAATAAACTTTCAATATTTAAGTTGCTATCTAAACTTTGAATTCCTAATATTTAGCCGAACCAAAAAAACATCGCCTATTTAGCATCGTTACAATTACTATTCACTCAATTAAACGCGATTTTTTTGTCTTATAAATTCTATTCCTTGGTTCTTTTTACAACGATTTGGGTTTTGGCTTTTGCTTCTTGCGATGATACGCTCGCTCCCAAAGATTTTGATGAACAACAACCATATGTACAAAATCTGGTAGTTTCTCCTTCTGAGATTACTTTTGACCCTGAAACAGATGGACAAAAAGACACTACTCTCAACTTAAATATTACTGTAAACGGTTTTAATTTCGGAGTAGATTCAGTTCCCTATTATTCCGTTTTTGTCGGAAATGAAGATTTCCCTTCAATACAGGAGAAATTCCCTGTCAATTTCAGCCCGATTACTACTTTTCAGACAAGTATTCCCATCGTTACAAATACTATTGATTTTGAGACCTATACATTATTGATAACACCTTCCCTTTCGGGAAACAATCAAAACTTTGCTCAGGCAATTATAACTCAGACCGGAGTCCCTATTAATGCTCCTGAGATATTAGAAGTGAATAATCCGGCAGAGGTTGAAATACCAAATGATGATTCTCAAGTAAGAGTGAGATTCACTGCAAAAGTAATTGATCAGGATGGTCAGAATAATATTGACAGGGTTTTTATTGAGTTTGTAAATGAAGATGGTTCGGTATTAATTCCAGACCCTAACATTCTATATGACGATGGAATTAATACATCTAATACAGAAAGAGGAGATTTAGTAGCAAATGATTCGGTTTATACTATTCAGTTCTTTATTAACTCCTCAAACACCCCAACTAATAGAATAGTAAACTACTTTGCTATCGATAAATCAGGCCTCAGAAGCGATACCCTAAAGCTACCATTTAACCTTGTAGATAATGAATAAGATTTCAACTACAATTTTGGCAATTTTATTTATCTGCATTGAGGCAAATGCTCAAGCTGTATACCCGGTTACATCAACTTTCAATAGTATCCGACAAAATGGTGTATCCAATATTCTTGGAGCCGGTGACACTTTATGGATCAGCCCTTCTTTAAACTTTAACGTTGAAAATAGTATTGACTGGTTTCAGCCTTCAGGTATTGACAGCATTACAAACGGTGAAGGAAGAATATTTTCGATGGATATATCAAGTTCTAGCATAGCAGTTGGTTTAGGATTCAGTATTGAACTGGACGGAGAATCTATTCCGTCAGGATTTGGATTCTATATTTCAGATGACAATGGAATCAACTGGTTGTTTAAAGATTTCCCTTTAGATGATAATCCTCCGGACAATTGTGATGATGAAGCTATTCCTTATACCGGGGAATGTGATATAGAATACAACTATGGAGGTACTTCATATTTCAGAATAAGAAACACAGTACGCCAACAATCTCCACCATTCGATATTCAGATTCAAGATAATTATATTTTTACTGCTGCTTTTGGATCAGGTTTACTCAGAAGTAGTAATTCCGGCAACTCTTGGGAAAAAGTAATTCTTCCCCCATCAAACGTATCTATATTAACTCCTGAACAAGATTATTTTTGGACTTCAAATTATAACGGGCAAACTATAAACAGGTTTGATGTTCGATCAGATTTAAACTTACGCGGTTTTGGTCTGCATATAGATTCTAACAATCAAGTCTGGTATGGTTCAGCCAATGGAATAAATATTTCTCCCGACGCACTATCTGCTCCAACAGACAGTATTTCCTGGAAGCACATAAACTTCAATAATAGCAGCAATGGCTTATTAGGTGACTGGGTTATTGAAATTGAAGAAGACCCGACTACAAATACCATTTGGATGACAAACTGGGTTATTGATGGTCAAAGAGGAGAAAGATTCGGAATCGTTTCTACTTCAGATAATGGTGAGACTTTCAGACAACATCTTATTGGCGAAAAAATTAACAGTATTGGTTTTAAAGACGGAGCAATTTTTGCAGCAGGAGAAAATGGACTGTTTATTTCTACAAACGGAGGAAACAGCTGGAGTAAATTCCCTCAAATCAGAAGTGCCAATACTTTTCTAAAAGAAAGTGCTGAATTCCTTTCTGTGAGCTCAACTACAGATAGAGTTTGGGTTGGTTCTGATGACGGACTTGCTTCAACAGATGATCTTGGCCAAACTTGGGAAATTACAAGAGTTAATTTTCCACTCAGCGGAGGAAATGCTTTTGATCCTGATGCAAAAACTGTTCAAACATATGCTTATCCAAATCCCTTCTCTCCTGCTCTGCATGATATTGTTAGAATTAAATACGAGTTAAATGAAAGCGGAACGGTTAAAATCAGAATATTTGATTTTGGAATGAACCAAGTGCGGGAAATCGAAAACGATACGTATTCAGCAGGAACCTATGAAGCCGTTTGGGATGGAATTGATGACTATGGTCGTAAAGTTGCAAACGCTCCTTATATATACGTAATCGAAATGCCCGACAGAACTATTGACGGTAAAATTTTGGTGGTAGAGTAATATGAGAATAGTTTCTTTTATAGCCTTCATTTTTATTACTTCAACATCTGTACTATCACAATCAGGTGGTTTTTCAGGAGCAGCACAACGTGTTGGTTATGGTGCTGAAGCTCTAGGTATGAGCAATGCAATGACTGCCGTTAACTCTCAGGGATCTTATGCTCAGTATAATCCGGCTCATTCTGCCTTTTTTATTGATCATATTCCATTAAACCTGAACGTATCCTCACTTTCTTTTGACAGAATTCATCAAACATTTGGAGCCGTATTTCAGTTACCCCCCTCAGCCGGTGTAACAGTTAGTTTATTGAGGTCAGGTGTCTCCGATATTGATGGCAGATCTGTAAGTGGGTATCCAAATGGTACTTTTGATGCATCCGAATATCAGCTTTTTACTGCATTTGGGTTAAGGTTAAGCGACAAAATGAATATTGGAGCCGGTTTTAAATTGAATTATGCTAAATATCATGACGATCTTGATGCAGCTACTAGTGTTGGCATTGATCTGGGATTACTTTATAAGATCACATCAGATCTGAATTTCGGTTTTGCAATGCAGGATCTCTTTGCTGAATACCGATGGGATTCTGCTGATCTGTATAATCAAAATGAATCCCGGAATGTGATCAATAAATTTCCGGCCAGATTTAAATGGGGATTAGCTTATCAAAAAGAAAACTATACTCTTTCAGCTGATTATGAAATTCAGGCACTTTCATCAGAAATAACAGAAGAAGAGATATTCATCTCAAATGGACGGTCAGCTTTGATCACTACTACATCAGAATTGAAAACCAATGTAAAGCAGTTCAGATTGGGAGGTTCCTGGAATCTTCACGAACGGTTTACACTAAGAGGCGGATATAATTTACCTGATCTTACTGACAGCGATAGTTGGGGAGCAAGTAGCGGTTTTTCGCTTTATCTTCCTTTTGATAAATTTTCACCATCAGTTGGTTATGCTTTCGTTCTTGAACCCAATAGAATATCTAATATGCACGTATTTTCAATCAGCTTAAAACTATGAGATTTTTTTTCTTTCTTTCATTTCTGTTTTTAAGTACCGGTATCTATGCTCAGGATAGCAGCACTGGTTTTCCAATGCTTGAAAGCGCTCCAACTCCTTCCGGTTTAGCTATCAACGATGCAGGCGTGGCCGTTCCGATGGGATCGGCTTCTTTATATCTTAATCCCGCTCTACTGGTTCTTAATCCTGCTTCTTCCATAGATCTTGGTTATTCCAGCTGGATCGAAGATTCTAATTACTTATTTGGAGGAGCTAATTTCTTAAATGGAAATCGTTCTTTTACTTTAGGAATATACAGTTCTAAGAGTGGAGGATTTGAGCAAAGAAATAACCCCGGCGGTTCGAATGGTGAATTTTCAATTTCTCACCTTTCTCTAAGTGCTGGCTTAGCATACAAATTCAATCTGTTATCACTTGGGGTCTCAGGTCAGTTTTTGAATGAAGAAAACGCTCAATACCAATCATCCGGGTATGCGTTCAATTTTGGAGCTGCTGCAACTTTCATTGATTCAAGATTAAAAACAGGGATTTCAATACTTAATATTGGTAAGCTGGACGACCTTAATAATCAACCTACTGAACTGCCTGAATTATTAAGAGCTGGAGTTTCATTTAAAGTTTTAGAATTTGCTCATCCAAAAAATCCTGACTTGCCATTTCTTGTTAACATCGCCACCGACTATGTAAAACCATTGAATGCCAGAGAATCTTTGGGTACAGGTGAACAAGAAAATGACAGCTATTTTAATATTGGTCTCTTTTTAACTGTTGCAGAGGTTCTTGAAGTATCAGGAGGTTATAAAACCGGTGAAAACACCGTTAAACCCTTCTCTTTTGGTGTTGGCTTTATTACTGAATTAGTTACTGTTAACTACGCACTAGTGCCTTATGAAACAGGTTTTGGCACTCTGCATTCCATTGGCTTGCAATATAAATTCTAAAATCTCTTCTATATGAAGAATCAGTCACTAAGTGATATTTATTCGTCTTTAGGGATTATGAATGCTACAGTGTATGTAGTACCTAAAATAAGAGCCGACTTTCCTGCTTCCGATTACCTCTACTTACTTTACGAGCAGTTAATTAAGGATGACAAATACCATATTAAAAGCCTTTCCATATTTGGACATTTCAGATTTGTTTTAAGTTTATTTTTTCAACAAAAATGTCTACTTCACTACCATTGGGTTGAATTTCAGGGTATTAAGTCATTTTTAGGGATGCTATATAAACTTCCATGTATCTATTTATTCAATTTGTTAGGTGGAAAAATTGTTTGGACAGTTCATAATCTGGAACCTCATGGAGGGAAATTTTTAAAAACACATCTTCGAATCCATAAATGGATGGGTAAAATTTCTGATGTAGTCCTTGCTCATTCTGAAACAGCTGCCGAATTGGTAATCTCTAAATTTGATATCGATAAAGAGAAAGTAAAAATTGTACCCCATCCAAAATTCCCTGCTGCTTTTATAAATAGAGAGCAATCTGTGAATTTTCTTAACTCAACTTTCCATTGGAATATAAATCCAGCTCGTCCAATTGCTCTTATAATGGGAAATATTGCCGAGTACAAAAAAGTAGACCATCTTTTAGAATTAGTAGAGAAATATGATCTAGATCTTCAAGTAATTGTAGCAGGTTCAGTTAAAAAAGGAGATGAAAAAATGGCAACAAGAGTTGAGAAATTAGCATCTTCAAATCCTGACTACTATTTGAACGCACAATTTATCGAAGAAGAGCATATCCCCTATTTTTTTGGAGCCTCTGACTTTTGCTTATTTAACTTTGATAAGATTCTTACTTCGGGTTCAGTAGAAATGGCTTTGAGTTACAAAAAAGATGTTATCGCACCCAGAATTAGCTCCCTCAAAGAACTTGACCAAGCTTTCCTTTTTTCGAATAAGAAAGAATTAGTAACACTAATCCGCTCGTCAATCTTTACCTTCTATAATGAGTAAGTTCAAACAAAAAGCATTCTGGATTGCCGCTGGGGATTTAGGTGGCAGAGGTTTAGCATTTCTGACCACAATTTATTTGGCCAGAACTTTGGGAACTGAGTTCTATGGACTTATTACTGTAGCCGTTTCAATTTTGGGATATGCAACATGGGGATCGGACATGGGACTGCTTAATATTGGCGTAAGAGAAATGGCCAAAGAACCAGAAACCAGAACCTTTAGAGCTAAAGAGATCTTTAATACGAAAATAATATTAGCCGTAGTAATTCTCTTGTTATCAACTATAATCCTTTCTTTTATTCCTATTGGTTCACTGCAAAAACAAGTGATCCTGGGATATTTATATGCGTTGATCCCTTTTGCTTTACTTCTTGAATGGTATTACAGCGGAAAACAAAAATTCGGGAAATTGGCATTCTCCAGAATCATTAATGGAGTCGTCTATTTTTTACTTGTGTATTTTTTGATCAAAACACCTGATGATGTTACTCTTGTACCCGTTTTATATACCATTGGAGTTACTTCTGCAGTTGTTGTTCTAGGTACATTTTCAATTTCGGACAAACCGTTTACATTACCGTCAAGGAAACTAAGAACTTACATTGATTTGTTTGTGAATGGTTCTTTGATAGGGTTGGGTGATTTTTTTGCTAAAGTAGTTCAACTTTTACCTCCTATTTTGATAGGTATATTTTTAAGTCTTAAAGATGCTGGGATTTATGGTGCGGCATTTCGCATCATCATGATTGCAATGATGCTTGATAGAATATTTGTAAATCTGCTTTTACCCAATTTGGCATCTCTATGGACTGCAAACAAGGAAGCCGCTGTTCAAAGAGTAAATATGGTACTCAAACTTGTAATGGTAGGCGGTGCCGTTATTTCTATTCTTACAGCTGTTAATGCAGAGCAGATAATTTCATTACTTTATGGATCAGATTTTGTCGAAAGTGTTGAACTATTACAAATACTCTCGGGCTTTATTTTACTCACTTTTATTAATAGCCTGTTTTCTTTTGGCCTAATAGCAACCAATAATGATCAAAAATATTTTCTTGCTACAGCAATAGGCGGATCAGTTTCAGCTGTAATAATCGTATTATTTTCAACTTTGGGGACTCCGAATTTAGTTGCTGTTTCAATATTGATTGCTGAATTAATTCTGATGCTTTCCTCCTATTTTTGGTTCAGAAAAATTATCTCTGTTAAACTACTCCGACCTTTTTTAGTAATTACTCTTTTAATTGGTTTACTATTTATAGCATTCGAACAATTTGACGTTCATCACATTATAGCTTCTGTTATTTCTATTATTGTTATTCCTTTTGTAGCGTGGAATACCAGAATTATAAAAATAGGTGAATTAAGCTGGGTAAAAGAGAAATTAATAAAATGAAACGTAGACTTTGCATCGGTTTGATCTCACCTTCCCCTTATCTGATTTCACTATTAGACAGCATAGGAGTTTGGTATGAAGAAGCGGATTTCAACCATAACCTGTTTGAATCTTATGCCCTTTTGATTTTTGATAGCTCAAAAATCAATGCTAATCAAATGAAGAAAACTGATGTTTTTTTAAATAAAGGTGGTTCAGTATTAGAGATCACAAAAAAGCCGATGTTCTATAGTTCTAAAATTTCGCGATCTTTTTCTAAAACAATCTTTAATCAAAGTTCTAATACTGAATTTGATCGAATTTCTCATCTTGATGTATACTCTAGCTGGGCTTCTTCAATGGACTCTGAACTCTTCTCAGGATTAGTGGATTTTCAGAAGTATCGTTCTGACACAATCAATATAGGCTTTTTTGGGTTGGAATTAAATTCTTTACCTGATACTACAAATTTTACCAGAAAGCGATTTCTAAGCTCAGTAAATGAGTTCCCCGATGAGATAGTAAACAAAGTTAGCAAAGACTCATTAAGTGATCTCTTAGAGCTTTGCATACAAAAGTTATTATATAGTCAGGATTTGCCTTTTCTAAAGAAGTGGCATTCACCACAAATACATCCTGTGTTTGGATTTAGAATTGATAGTGATTTCGGCACTAAAGAGTCTCTTGATGAAATTCATCACTTATTGAAATCTTTTGAGATCAAAGCAACTTGGTTTTTACATATAGAGGCTCATGAAAACTACTTAGAGTACTTTAAAGCATACAAAGACCAAGAGCTTGCTTTACACGGATATAAACATGGCTATAGTTCTTCAATTTCTAACATAATTGAAAATATTGAGTTAGGAATTGATAAACTTAGAAAATCAGATATTCAGGCTAAGGGTTTTTGTGCTCCTTATGGAATTTGGAATTTCAGTTTGGAGCAAGCTTTAGAGAAGTTTGATTTTAATTATACTTCTGAGTTCACTTCCGGGTACGACTCACTTCCATTTTATGTAAATCATTCAAAACATCTTCAGATTCCTATTCATCCGATTTGTACCGGAAGCTTAAAACGAAAGAACTTCACTATTTCTGACATGGAGAACTATTTTTTGGATATTTATCAACAAAAAAACAGCCTATTTAAGCCCGTATTTTTTTACCATCACCCTATGCAAACCGGATTGCCGTTATTTAAAAAAATATTTGAACAGGCACAATCGGATGAATTAACTAACCTTACTTTCAATGAGTTTGCTGAGTTTTGGCATGATCGGAATAATTTTGAATTCACAGCTTTTTTTGAAGATGGAAATATTAGTTTAAAAACGAATATGACAGATAAATATCTTTATATTTCTAATTCGCCGGAAGGATTTGAATTAATTACATCAAAAAAAGAACTCGTTATCAAATCAGTTAATACATCTTTTAAATACGGGACACGTTCTATACCTTTTCTTCAGAGTCTTAAAAAACTTCATTCCAATTCATTTCAAATTATTAAAACCAATATCCTGGACTGGAAAAACAGATACCGACTATGAAAATTGGCTTTATAGCACCACAAAGTATTTCTGTTGTAAACGGAGGAGTACGAACTCAGGCACTTATGACCGCTCAAAGTCTGGTAGAACTAGGAGTAGAAGTGGTTTTTATTTCTCCTTGGGATGACATTTCAGACAACGAATTCGACCTCTTTCATGTATTTACTGCAGGTTATGAAACAATAGGAATCGTTTCAAGGCTTCGTGAACTACATAAAAAAATTGTAGTCTCTCCTGTGATGTTTTCAAACAGAGGTTTTAAGACTATACAACGTGCTTTAACAATTGAAGAAAAACTCTCATCATTAAGTAAAGGAATTCGTTCTGAATTCGGTATTAAAAAAGAAGTTTGTAATCTGGCAGATCGAATTCTTCCAAATACTTCAGATGAGGCAGAGCTAATAAGTAAAGCTTTCGAAATTGATTCTTCCAAAATTAATGTGGTACCTAATGGTGTTGAATTAAGATTTCTATCTTCAAAGCCTGAATTGTTTATTGAAAAGACAGGATTAAAAGATTTTGTCCTTTTTGCAGGACAAGCATCCGCACCACGAAAAAATGTGCTTTCACTGATAAATGCCGTTCAGGAATTAGAAGTTGATCTTGTAATTATTGGAGACTTTGATAATACCGGATATAGTAAAGTGTGTATTGAACATGCCTCTAAAAATAAAAATGTTTATTTGTTTGATTCAATAAGTCATGACTCAGAGTTGCTATCCTCTGCGTATGCTGCTTGTAAAGTCTTTGCTTTGCCTTCACAATTTGAAACACCCGGAATAGCCGCTATGGAAGCCGCTCTTGCCGGAGCAAATATTGTAATAACACAAGATGGAGGGACAAAAGATTACTTTAATGAAAACGCTGAATACGTTGCTCATAACTCCGTAGAATCTATTAAAGAAGGCATTAAAAAAGGACTTGAAAAGCCCCAGACGAAAGAGTTAAGTAAGCATATCTCAGAAAATTATTCGTGGGATAAAGTTGGGAAGCTAACTCTATCTAATTATCAGGAATTAGTAGTATGATCAAGTTAGTTGTCACTTTCGGTACAAGACCCGAAATCATAAAATTAGCTCCTGTTATTCAAAAGTTGGAATCACATAAGGGATTTAACATTGTTAAGATTCATACCGGTCAACATGATGGATTAGCTCAGGATATGCTCTCATTGTTTGGAATAAAGCCTGATCACAACCTAAAAAGCCTCGCTTCTACCAAAGATCTTTTTGAGTTAACTGAATTTCTTCTTCCAAAATTAAAGACGCTTTTTTTAAATGAGCAACCGGATGGCGTAATAGTTCAAGGAGATACTACTTCTTCATACTTATGTGCAATGGCAGCTTTTTATCTTAAAATTCCTGTCTTTCATGTGGAAGCTGGGTTAAGATCATTTGATCTATATAATCCCTTTCCTGAAGAAATAAATCGAAAACAAATTACTACCGTTTCAGAATTACATTTTGTTCCAACTGAAATTGCAAAGCAAAATTTGCTCAATGAACATGTAGACAGTAAAAAGGTATTTAACACTGGAAATACAGTTATAGATGCACTATTTCAAATCCGTAATTCTGAGAAATATAACCGATCAAAGCCGTCGTTTCTTGAAGAAATTGAACCTTCCCAAAAATTAATTCTTGTTACCGCGCATAGAAGTGAAAATATTGGTAAACCTTTAAGGTCAATACTTTCGGGTTTAATTGACATACTAAATAGGGACGATTCCAGATTAGTACTCTTACCTGTTCACCCAAATCCAAAGGTTCGGGAGATCGTTGAAGCTTCTGAATTTTCACACAAACGACTTCGAGTTATCGAACCTCTCGACTATTTATCATTTCAACACGTTTTGGATAGATCTGATCTGGTTCTCACCGATTCAGGAGGTATTCAAGAAGAAGCTGCCGCTTTAGGGAAAAAGTTATTGGTACTTAGAAAAACTACAGAACGTACTGAGTTAATCAATAATGGATATACAAAACTAGTTGGTTCAGAAACTAAGTTGATTGCTAAAGAAGCGAATAAAATGCTTATGAGTTCGGATTCAAAAAGTTCTTTCAATCCTTATGGAAATGGAGATGCTTCTAAAAAGATAGCAGAAATTATATCCTCTGTGTATTACAGTTAATTAGCTGAAATCCTGAAAGACTTCATCTCCTTCTTCTTCATAATCACCAAAGTAATGGATAGCTCCAATTATTAAACCTTTGAAAATAAATATGGTGAAAACTGCCATCAAACCATATTCTTTTAAAGTTAAGATCAGCACAAGATAAAGGAGCAATAAGCCAAGCTTGCCTCTGTTTTCTTTAATGGATTTTCTATCAAATCTTGGAATTTTATCAAATTTGATGGTGCTTACCATTAGGAATGAGATTACAATTACAACCGGTATCAACACAGAATTTATACCTTGTTCAAAGCCCGTAAAAAGATCAAGTTCATTTCTGAATGTTAGAAAAAAGGAACCGATGATAATAGCTTGAGCCGGAATTGGCAATCCAATAAAATGATCGCTTGTAGGTGAAAGGCGTGCATTAACATTAAATCTTGCTAAACGTACGGCTCCACAAAGTGGTGGTATTGCACTGATAATTATTCCCAAAATTCCTAATTCATGCAAACTGAATGTGTAGATCAAAAAACCGGGAGCAACTCCAAAAGAGACCATATCACTTAAAGAATCCAGTTCTATGCCAAAATCACTGGTTGCGTTGGCTAATCTAGCCATCAATCCATCCATAACATCAAACATTCCTGCAATAGCAATTAGCCATGCTCCCCAAAACAGATTTCCGTCTGCAATACTTATAATAGCCAGGAAGCCACTGAAAAGATTCATCAGGGTAAAGAAGCTCGGAACGGCAATACGCCGGTTTACAGGTGGTTTTTGCTTCTTTAAGCGTTCTCTTTTTTCTCTGAAAGATCCGTATGTACGTTGAATTGGATATTTCATGACCTAATCACTCCAATAACTGACTCTCCGGCTACTGTACGATCTCCTTCTTTCACTTTAATATCAACATTAGAAGGAACGATAACGTCCATTCTAGAGCCAAACTTCATCATTCCGAATCGTTCTCCAGCTTTTAAAGTATCCCCTTCTTTAATATGATAAACAATTCTTCTTGCAAGAAATCCGGTTATCTGTTTAAAAAAGAATTTAGTCCCTGAAGGATGAAGAACTCCGAAATCAGCTCGTTCGTTTAATTCAGATGCGTGTTCGTTCCAGGCCATTAAATATTTTCCCGGATGGTACTTTAAGTATTCCAGCTTTCCTGAAATCGGATTTCTGTTAACATGCACATCCAAAGGCGAAAGAAAAATACTGATCTGAGTTGTTTTTTCTTTTATGTACACATCTTCCTGATACTCTTTTACAAGCACAACTACACCATCAGCAGGTGAAATGACTAAGTTTTCGTCAGCAGGAGTTTCTCTTTCAGGATCACGGAAAAAATAGATGACTATTCCGCAACATATACTCACTACAATGTAAATCGGGTAAGCGATCCAGTGTGAAACATAAAGTGCTGTAAGAGTGAAAACAATTGCTGTAAAGATAACAGCAACTGCCATTGTAAAATAGCCTTCGCGTGCAAACATAAATTAAAAGAGCTTTATAACATCATTAAATACAACAAAGATCATCAATGTGACCAATACAAAGAAACCTATATTCTGTGCGATTATCCGGACTTTCTCAGTTGGTTCTTTTCGGGTGATGCCTTCATAGATCAGGAATACTAAATGTCCACCATCCAATGCCGGAATAGGTAAGATATTCATAATTGCCAGAGTAATACTCAATAGTGCTGTGATCGTCCAAAAACCTATCCAACCATTGTTATCGGTAGCCTGTTTGGTCATATTAGCAATGGCAATTGGTCCGCCTAAATTCTGACGAACAGAAATATCACCTTTGATCATTCGTGCAAATCCTTGTAGAATTCCTGTAGTCTGTTCTCCTGTTTCATTCCAACCAGCTGTAATAGATTCAAAGAATCCGTAGTCAATTCTAATTCCTCCGGCTATCTCAAGATCAGGTTGATAAATTCCAATAGCTCCATCTTTCGGAGTGATTTGAACTTCAAAAAGATCACCATTTCTATGGACTTCCACATCCATTGGCTCACCCTCAGGGTTTGCTTGAATTAAGCTTACAAGTTGAATCCAATAGTTTACCTCTTCACCATTAACTCCGATTATTTTATCTCCTCTTTGAAGGCCTGCTTCAGAAGCAGGGGAATTTGAAACTATAGAAGAAGGGGAACTTGGCAAAATCAAATCAGCAGTAATAAACCCTCTGGTTTGGATGCTATCCAAAAAAGATGAAGCGACCGGAATTGTAATTTCTTCTCCATTTCTAATAACCTGATAATTCAAGTTCTCAGTAGTTAACGCCGCTGCTGAAACCAAATCATTAAAATAAACGACATTTTCTCCATTTACTCCTATAATTTTATCGTTATTCCTGAATCCAATTTCGTGCAGAATAGATTCTTCTGTCACATAGATCCCATCAACGTTTTCTACCGGTACAACCACTTTACCATTGGTCATGATCATCCCTGAAAAGATCACAAAAGCCAGAATCATATTGAAAATAACTCCGGCGGTAATAACAACCATTCTTTGCCAAACCGGTTTACTTCTGTATTCCCATGGCTGTGGTTCCTGCTCCAGAAATTCATTGTCCATGCTTTCATCCACCATTCCGGAAATTTTCACATAACCGCCAAGTGGAGTGGCTCCGATACAATAATCAGTATCACCTTTCTTAAATCCCCAAACTCTTGGAGGGAAACCAACTGAAAAGCGTTCCACACGCATCCCAAATAATTTTGCGGCCAAAAAATGTCCCAATTCATGTATAAAAACCAGGATCATTAAAGCACCCATAAAGATGCCGATTGTCGATAAAATTTCTATAAACGTCATATTACTTAATCTGCGCAGCTAAGTCGCGCGTCTCTTTATTGATTTCAATTAACGAGTCAATGTTTACTTCATAACCCGACCCGATTTTTTCAAGACATTCCTCTACAATTTTAGAGATGTCAATATACTTAATTTCTTTATCCAAAAAGCGTTTAACTGCTACTTCGTTCGCTGCATTTAAAACCGCCGGAGCAACCCCTCCTGTTTCTATAGATTCGATTGCGAGTTTCAGACAAGGAAATTTCCCGTAGTCAACGGGCGAAAAAGTGAGTTCTTGTGCCTGAGTCCAATCCATTCTAGGTGTTTCTAACTTTAGCCTGTCAGGATAAGTCAATGCATAGATAATAGGAACTTTCATATCAGGTGGACCAAGTTGAGCTTTGCTGGAACCATCTGTAAAAGTGACAATGGAATGAATTATGCTTTGTGGATGGATAACCGGCTCGATCTTGGAAACAGGAATATCAAACAGCCATCTTGCCTCTATTATCTCGAGACCTTTATTCATCATAGTTGCAGAGTCAACAGTGATTTTAGCACCCATATCCCAGTTTGGATGATCCAAAGCCTCAGATAACGTTACATTTTGCATCTGATCTTTGTTCAGATCTCTGAACGGACCACCACTGGCTGTGATAACAATCTTCTCGATATTTTCGTGCTTCTCTCCTACTATAGATTGAAGCATTGCACTGTGTTCTGAATCGACAGGAACTAATGTGCCCGAATACTCATCCAGAATATTTCTGATGATCTCCCCGCCAACCACCAAAGACTCTTTATTTGCCAGTGCTACTTTCTTTCCTGCTTTTAAAGCTTCAATAGTTGGTACAAATCCTGCGAATCCCACCAAACTGTTTAATACGGTATCACAATTTTCATGAGTTGCGATCTCAACTAAATTCTGAATGCCAGAAAGTAGATTTGTATCGGCATTTACAGCTTGTTTCAATTTTGAATAATGATCTTCATTACAGATCAAAGCAGATTCAGGAGTAAATTCATTGATCTGTTCAGCCAGTAACTTCCAGTTACCGTTGGCTGTGAGCGCCACAATCTCGAACTTGTCCAGATGTTGTCGGACTACTTCCAACACTTGTGTCCCGATAGATCCCGTAGACCCTAAAATAGCCAGTTTTTGTTTATTCAATACTTGATGTGTCTTTGATTTTCAGAGCTGAAATATAGAGCACAATGCGCTTAATTAGAAACCTAATTCGTAATGTATTATCTGTTTTTACCGCCTTGTTAAATTAGCTAGATATTATACCATGCTTAGATTTTTCTATACACAATTCCATCTACTTGGCTTTGCAAAGCTCTTGAAAACTCTTAAATAACAATTGTAATCAAACTCTTATTCATTAAATCGGATTTTAGGTATAGAAAGAAATAGCAGCTGACTCCTTCTAATCCTTGATTTCGAATTGCAAATACTACATTCTTTAAACTCCTTACTTAAACATTTTTGTTACTTTTCTATTTAGGTGATTTATATTTCAACCTCAAATCAAAATCTAACTTTCGGGACATGAAAACTATCAGAATTGCTTTACTACTTGCCTTGTCTAGCTTTATTGCTTGCCAACCAACTCAATCAAAATTTGATAAATTGGGTTTAGAAGAAGCAACTATTAAAGTACTTCATGAAAACTACAAGAATGGCACTCACACAGCTAAAGATGTAGTTGAAGCCTATCTCGAACGCATTGAGGAATATGATCAGAATGGTCCAAATATTAATTCTGTGATCACGGTAAACCCCGATGCTATCGCTATTGCTGAAGAGTTAGATAAACAAATGGCAGATGGAAATATGACCGGTGCTTTACACGGGATTCCGGTTTTACTCAAAGACAATATCGATACAAAAGATAAAATGGCGAACACAGCCGGTTCCAGGGTCATGGAAGGTTCTATGCCTGTACAAGACGCTTACATTGTGCAAAAACTTCGTGAAAGTGGAGCAATAATTCTGGGAAAAGCGAACCTCAGTGAATGGGCAAATTTCCACAGCAGAAACTCCTCAAGTGGTTGGAGCGGTTTGGGTGGGCAAACAAAAAATCCTTATGATATTACAAGAAATCCCTGCGGATCAAGTGCAGGTTCTGGAGCTTCTGTATCCGCCAACTTTACCATGTTATCTATTGGTACAGAAACAAATGGATCAATTACCTGTCCATCTTCTGCAAATGGACTTGTAGGAATAAAACCAACCGTTGGTTTGCTTAGTCGTTCAGGAATAATTCCTATTTCAGAAACACAAGACACTCCCGGGCCAATGGCACGAACCGTTACCGATGCAGCTATTATGCTCGGAACCATGGTTGGTGTAGATGAACGTGATACTTATACAATTGACAGTGAAGGAAACTTTCACACAGATTACACTCAATTTTTAAATCCAGGCGCTTTAGATGGAAAACGACTGGGATTGTATAAACCATCCCTTGGCAGCGATCATAAAACAGATACTTTAATGAATGAAACCATCCGCTTTCTGGAAGAAAATGGAGCTACTATCGTAGAAATTGATAGGATTGGAAATGTTTCCGGTCGAGATGGATATAATGTACTTCTTTATGAATTCAAGGATGGCATTAATAAATATTTAACTTCTTTAGGTGATAACTCCACTGTAGCCGATCTGGAAGAAATCATCGAAAAAACATTAGCTGATCCGGTTGAAATGAAATTCGATCATAACATTCTATTCCAGGCTCAGGAAAAAGGCGATCTTAGTTCAGAAGAATACATTGAAGCTAGAGCAAACATGCTGAAAGCAGCACGTGAAGACGGAATCGATAAAGTGATGGATGAACATGATCTGGATGGCTTTATCGGAATTACCGGAGGACCTGCATGGAAAACCGATCATACTAACGGCGATAACTTCGGAACTTCATCAAGCTCCCCTGCTGCCAGAGCCGGATATGCTGCGATAACTGTTCCTATGGGATTTATTGATGGCTTACCGGTTGGTATCACTTTCTTTGGCGGAGCGTGGATGGAGCCCGAAATGATAGAGATGGCGTATTCATTTGAGCAACTAACTAAGGTTAGGAAAGCTCCTGAGTTTAGAAGCTCTGATTTTTGATTAAAATAAAAAGAGGTCATCTCGCAGCGTATGCCCGGGATCTGTATTTTTTAGAAACTTATTAGTTGTTTAACGAACTAGATTCCTGCCTTCGCAAGAATGACTTTTATCAAAAATAATCAACCTACTTTATCAAGGTCATTGTTTTGGTTTGAACTTCTGAACCTGTCGTCAATCTGTATACATAAACTCCACTAGCAAGGTTGGAAGCATCGAAACTAAGACGATGAGAACCTGATGCATAGTTTCTGTTTGCCAGCGTTTGAATCAATTTCCCTTGAATATCAAAAACCTGCAACCTGACACGTTCTGTTTTGGATAGACTAAATGATATCGTTGTTGTTGGATTAAATGGATTAGGGTAATTCTGATGGAGTTGAAATCTTCCGGGAATACCCTCTGATTCATTTGACACTGTAAATTCACTATTCACAAAAGGAATTTTAGTGAAATCGCCACCAAGTGCAGCCATTGTTTCTGCTTGATCTAATTCAAACCAATCAGACAAAAGAGTGGCGTATACCTCTCTGAAATCATACTCATGAGCCATATTACCAAATTCATCAAGATCTTCCTGGTTTAGTTTAGGATCAGATCCAAAAACTCCACCTTCAACTGCGTCTCCAAAAACCATTAATGGCGCTGCCGTTCCATGATCCGTTCCTGCTGAATTATTCTGATATACTCTTCTTCCGAATTCAGAGAACGTAGCTATCAATACATTTTGAGACTTGCCATCTGAAGCTAGATCATCATAAAAATCGGATACAGCATTGCTCAATTGATTTAATAATAAAGCATGAGCATCAGGTTGGTTTGCGTGTGTATCAAAACCGGGTAAGCTTACCAGATAGATCTTACTTCCTAAATCTCCTTTTATCAATCTGGAAACTATAGCCAATCCGGTACTTAAATTAGTGTTATCAAAATCAGACTGGGTAGAACTTGCATCATAAGACGTCTTAATTGCATCGGCGTATCTGTATGAACTGTTAGCTTGAGTTCGTGCAAATTCAATTTCTGATCCGTAAACAGTATCAGGAATATGTTCAAGAGAATACACAGTTCCTTCTTCTACCAACTGTTGAAGTAAATCCACATCAGAAAGAACCATTCCCATATTTATTTCAGGCCCTTTAAAAAGCAATGAAGATGCCCCACCAATTTGAACAGCTAATGGATTTTCGGAAGGTGCTTCAGAAAAATCAGGGAATTGATTATCCAAAAATCGTCCAACCCAGCCGGTTTCCAGTACTTCTTCTGCATCACTGGCAGAAGTCCATATATCCGTAGAACGAAAATGAGAAAGATTTGAATCAGGATAGCCTACATTTTGAATAACTCCCATCTTACCATCGCTCCAAAGATTTTGTAATGGCGACATCGATGGATGCATTCCTATAGTATCAGTAATTTTAATTGTCTCGGTTTTGGATATGTTAAGCGTTTCACGATAGGTGTTGTAATAAAGATCATTTTCTATGGGTACAAAGGTGTTTAATCCGTCATTACCACCATCTAATTGAATCAAAACTAAGACCCGATCACTTTCAAGTTCTGCTAACTTTTTAAACAATGAGTTACTTTGTAAAGCCTGAACCGGAGCTCCACCAAGCATAAAAGCACTACCGGCTGCAAATAAACCTAGTCGTGATAAAAATTCTTTCCTGTTAATCGACTCACAGTGATGATGATCGTGATGAATTCCGTCTTTTAAAGCACTTCCTTTTATTCTCTTCATGACTCTCTCCTACATTAATTGGTATTCAGGAAGTTTTCGTATGTGAATAATCAGGTTTAAAATTCTACCTGCAGCTCCTTGGAAACCAAGATTCCATTCATAATCCGGAAGTCCACCCAAAAGTACATCCGGTAATTTCGTCAACTCGTCCTCTGGAAGGTCAACAGGAAGTAAAAATTCAGCCAGGTCATAACTCAGTTTATAAGGGTCATTCGGATCTTCAAATTTATTAGCAATGGCGATAGGATCAACTTTATATGGATCAGAAGGATTTGAAGAACTATAATAGCCAACATATTCTGCAATAATCCATCTGTAAGGGAGAGTTGTAGTAGATAACCAAGATCTATATCCGGGCCACCCAGCTACATTTGGTGGATTGAAAAGAAACTGCTCCATCACAAAGAAAAGATATGGCTGTATTTCACTGAATTCCTGATTAGGAAGCAAATCGTTTTCAGCATACATCCCAAGAAGATAATCTACCGGACTTTTAAACATCGCTCCCATCAATTCCTCATCAAAGAAGTGCTCAGACTTCAAAAGTGTTTCTACGACTGGCCTGATCTCAAAATTACTATTTTTAAAAATCTCAGCTAATTCAGATACAACAGAACTATTTGGTGTCTCATAAAGAAAGAATCTATACAGCTTGGAACAGACAAATTCTGCTATTTCATCCGCCCTTTCTTCAAAAATGATGTCGATTACATCATCGTATCCAAAATTCCCTGTTCTTCCAAAAAAAGTCTTTTCACCTGAATCGTGAAATCCTGAATAAAATCCGGCGTCAAAATTAAAGAAATTGACATAAAACCCAGTCAACGCTCTTGAGATGTCAGTAATATCGTTTTGACTGTAGTTCCCGATCCCCATGGTAAACAACTCGAGAAGCTCTCTTGCGTAATTTTCATTAGGACTTCCATTTCTATTCTCTACACTATCTAAATAGATGAGCATAGCATGGTCTTTTCCAATTTTATAAACGAGATCTTTAAAATTACCTAAACAATTTTCTCTAAGAATGGTGAAATGACGAGCTGCAAAAGGCGCTAATTCATATTTCATCTGCTCGGTAGCAAAATGATCATGCCAGAACAAAACCATTTTCTCTCTGAACGGATTTTCAAACATCTCCCTGACCCAATTCTGCTGATACTCAAGAACCAGATCAAAATTCTCTTCAAAATACTGTACAAATTCCGCTTGTGATGATCCCTGTGGTGGCGGATATTTATTGTACCATTCAGGCTGACTTGGTAACTGCCCATTTTGAGCTGAATCCAAAGCTTCTTTTACAATTGATCCGGCAGAGCTGTCCATATAAAGTTCAATATCTGAATAAGAAGCTCCAAAACGTAACCTTCTCATCAGATGCTTTGCCCTTTTTGAGTCCCATGGCGTTGTTGCAGAAGGTGTAAATTCATCTAAATTCGAACTTAAACCTTTCGCTTTCACATTTTCTGTTTTAACAGAATTCTTTTTGCGTGATTTGTGAAGAGATTTAACGTCTTCCTGAGTAAGTTTTTTATCAAAGATGTTGTTATTCATGCTTCAGGGTTTACTCTCTTACACATTTAAACTGGCATACCCCCAATTAATGAAATTATTTTTTAAAAAGCTTATTCAAGAGATTAAATAATCAATGAATCAGCGCATTTGTTTGCTTATCTTCGCTTCAAATTTAATTCCATTTATTACTTTTAATGTCAGACAATAAACGAATTCTAGTAACAGCTGCTCTTCCTTATGCAAACGGTCCTCTTCATTTGGGTCATTTGGCAGGAGCTTATTTAACACCTGATTTTTATACTCGCTATAAACGATTGAAAGGTGATGACATCGTTTTTATTTGTGGTTCTGATGAACACGGGGTTCCCATCACAATTGCTGCAGAAAAAGAAAGCGTTAACCCTCAAGATATTGTTGATCGTTACCATGAAATGAACAAAAAAGTATTTGAGGAATTCGGAATTTCATTCGATTACTATGGAAGAACAAGCTCGAAAGTTCATCATGAAACAGCTCAGGAATTTTTCACAAATCTGAATGACAAAGGTTACTTCAAAAAGAAAAATGAAAAGCAGTTATATGATGCAAAAGCTGATATGTTTTTACCTGACAGATACGTTAAGGGAACTTGTCCAAATTGCAGCTACACAGAAGCTTATGGAGATCAATGTGAGAACTGTGGAACTTCCCTCTCGCCTACTGAATTAATAGATCCTGTATCGGCTCTTTCAGGAGAAAAGCCTGAATTGAAAGAAACTGAGCATTGGTATATGCCACTTGGTGACACTCAGGAAAAACTTGAAAAATGGCTGGATACCAGAAAAAACTGGAAACCCAATGTAATGGGTCAGGTTAAGAGTTGGCTCAATGACGGACTTGCAGACAGAGCTGCCACTAGAGATTTAAGCTGGGGAGTTCCTGTGCCTTTGGAAAATGCAAAAGGGAAAGTATTGTACGTTTGGTTTGATGCTCCTATTGGCTATATCTCTGCAACGAAAGAATGGGCAGAACAAAGAGGAACTCCTGAAGCCTGGAAAGATTATTGGAAGGATGATCACACAGAGCTATATCACTTTATTGGGAAAGACAATATCGTGTTCCATTGCATCATGTTTCCAACTATACTGATGGAACATGGTGGATATGTTATGCCCGAAAACGTTCCGGCTAACGAATTTTTAAACCTAGAAGGAAAAAAACTTTCTACTTCCAGGGGATGGGCCGTTTGGCTTCATGAATATTTAGAAGATTTTTCACCGGATCTGCTTCGTTATGCATTGGGAACTACCCTTCCTGAAAGTAAGGACTCTGATTTTTCATGGAAAGACTTCCAAGCCAGAGTTAATAATGAACTGGCAGCTGTTTTGGGCAATTTTGTATTCAGAGCTCTCTCCTTCACACAGAAATTTGCTAACGGAGAAGTTCCTGAACTTGTTGATCCACAGCAAATCGATCTCGATGCGCTTAAATCTATCGAAACCCAGAGAGAAAAAGTAACCCAAGCTTTTGAAACATTTAAGTTTAAGGAAGCCATTTCCGAAATGATGAATCTGGCCAGAGTAGGAAATAAATACTTTACTGAAACTGAGCCCTGGAAAACCAGAAGTAGCGATCCTCAAGCTTGTGCTAATTCTTTACATGTAAGTTTACAGATATGTGCCGCTCTCTCTGTATTAATGGAGCCTGTACTTCCTGATTCTATGAAGAAGCTACGAAATCAACTTTCTTATTCCGGAAAGGTATCGTGGGGCAGTATTTCTGATTCTATGTTGGAAGTTGGAAACTCGATTGATCCCGGTGAAGTGCTTTTTACTAAAGTTGAAGATGAAGAAATTGAAGCTCAGATAGCCAGATTAGAAGAAAGAGCTGCCGCAAATGACCCAACCTCAAAATTTACAACATTGAAAGAAAATATTGGCTTTGAAGATTTCATGAAACTGGACATACGAGCCGGCGAGATCTTAGAAGCAGAGAAAATTGAAAAATCAGATAAACTTTTAAAACTCAAAGTCGATATCGGCATCGAGATACGAACTATAGTTTCAGGTATCGCCAAACACGTTGATATGGATAAGATCATTGGCCAGAAAGTTAGTGTGGTTGCAAACTTGGCTCCCAAAAAGCTTATGGGTGTTGAAAGTGCCGGAATGATACTGATGGCAGAAGACACTGAAGGCAATCTTAAGTTTGTAGACACTGAAGCTGAATCCGGAAGCACAATAACTTGAGCTTGAATCCCCAAACCGTAGGACCAGAAGATTTCGACATCTATAAGATGGGATATACCATTCTTGAACTAGGTGTGGTTTTCAGAGTCTTCTCCCCTTTATCTGATTCTGTTGATATAATAATTTTCGATAACTATTCAGATGAAGAAGGTTCTGTCTATCCCTGCACTAAAGATGAAAGTGGAATCTGGAACGCTTTAGTTTCCGAAGATCTGACTGATAAATGGTACTGTTACCATATATCAAAAAATGGTGAGTCCGAAAAGGCAGCTGATCCCTGGAGTACATTTGTAACTACTAGAAATCATCATCTCCAGTTTCCAAAAACAAAGATCATTCGATCAAAAGAATTTGATTGGCAGAATGACGACTTTATTAAGGTTGAAGATCCAAGAGACCTTATCATTTATGAGACACACATTAAAGACATGGTTGCTCATTCTTCAGCTAGAACCTATGTGCAAGGCATTTATAATGATTTTAAAGAAGCTGAAGTAGGAGGAATTGCTCACCTTAAAAGATTAGGTGTAAATGCAGTTGAGTTCTTACCTCTCCAGAAGTTTGCTTACTTCGAACCTCCGTTTAACGAGCAAACTAAGAAAGGGATAAAGAATACATGGAATTCCTACTCGAGAAATTACTGGGGTTATATGACCTCATTTTTTCATGCACCGGAAACTATTTACGCTTCAGATGCTAGTTTAAGTGAAGATGAAGTAGTTGGCCAATCAGATAAGGCTATTTCCGAATTAAAGTCTTTGGTTAAAGAGTTACATAAAAATGATATTGCTGTCATAATGGATGTGGTTTATAATCACGCTTCTCATTATGATCAAAATCCACTCAAAATTCTGGCTAGAGAGCATTATTTCAAACTCGATGAAAAAGGAAACTTCATCAACAACAGCTGGACCGGAAATGATATTGACACCTCCTCTGAGCATTCAAGAAAGCTGATCATTGAATCAGTACTGCACTGGATCAGAGAATATCACATTGATGGGTTTAGATTTGATCTGGCAGGAATAATAGATTGGGAAACTATTGATATGATCAAACAAGAGGCTCAAAAGATCAATCCAAATGTAATTTTAATTGCAGAGCCCTGGGGCGGCGAATATAAACCTTCAGGCTTTTCGGATCATGGATGGATCTCCTGGAACGACAAGATCAGAAACGGAATCAAAGGGTCACATCCAATTTCAGATAAAGGTTTTATTTTTGGAGGTTGGAATCATGAAACATCTCGTTTCGCTTTGGAAAATTTTATTCGAGGAACGTTGAAAACCGCTGAGAAGGGTTTATTTAATACTTCAGCTCATTCAATCAATTACATTGAAAGTCATGATGGGTATACACTTGGTGATTTCATCCGGATATCCTTAGATCATTCTAAAAATGAACAGAAGTTTGAAAATAAAAGAGCACTTACTTATCTGTCTCAGCAAGAATCAGCAATTGCTAAGCTTTCTGCATTAACTCTATTCGTAAGCCAGGGAATTACTATGATCCATGCAGGACAAGAATGGGCGCGCTCGAAACTGATATTCGATTCAAGTAATCTGGATAAAAGAGCCGGAATGCTTGATCATGATAGTTACAATAAAGACAATGAGACAAACTGGTTAAATTTCAATGAAATAGAAATCAATAAAGGATTATTTGAATATTATATTGGGCTTATAGAACTGCGAATGAGCTCCCCTGCTCTCAGAAAAGCTTTACCCTCAGATATTAACTTTAAAGTCTATAGAGATCCTCTTCACCTTACTTTTTCAATACAAACGAATGAAGATTTAGACCCTTATGAATATTTCATTTCGTTGAATGGAAATCCCAAAAAAGAACATTCAATTGATCTGCTTCCGGGCAAATGGGAGCTCATGGCAGATAAAAATTCAATCAAACTAAATAAAGCTAAAATAACAATTGAAAATTCTTATACTCTAGCACCTTCTTCAGGTGTTATATTAAGAAGGTTGCGAATAATGTGATCAAGAAATATTTTAGTGATTTAATCAACTCTTAAAGGAGGACATCTTTTGGCAGGTACATCAACAACCGAACGTGGTGCATGGAACTCAAAACTGGGATTTATTTTAGCGGCAGCTGGTTCTGCTGTAGGTTTAGGTAACATTTGGGGTTTCCCTACAAAAGTAGCTACCGAAGGTGGCGCAGCTTATCTTATAGTATATTTGATTTGTACTTTTTTAATTGGTTTTCCGGTTATGGTGGCCGAACTGGCTATCGGAAGAAAATCAAGAAAAAATCCTGTTGGCGCATTTAAAGCTCTTTCTTCCAATAAGTTTTTCCCATTGGTTGGTTTATGGGGAGTTATATGCGGAGTTATGATCCTCTCTTTCTATACTGTAATTGCAGGTTGGGCTTTTGGATTCGCATTCGAAGAAATTTTCTACTATTTCGGTTGGCAACAAGCTGCTGATTTACTAACTGATACAGGCAATGGCTGGAAAAATGCTATTATTGCCTCTGCTTTTATGTTTGGTACTATCAAAATTATTACCGGCGGTATCAGCGATGGTATTGAACGTGCCACTAAATTTATGATGCCTTTATTGATTGGAATTATTGTAATAATGATTGGTTATGTACTAACACAGCCCGGTGCATATGAAGGCGTCCGTGAATATCTGTTACCTGATTTTTCGAAAATTAATACAGATCTGATATTTTCAGCAATGGGCCAGGCGTTCTTTTCACTTTCTCTTGGTATGGGAGCTTTAATCACTTATGGTTCATACTTAAATAAAAAAGAGAATATTCCTCAAGCAGCTGCATTTGTAACTCTTGCCGATGTTGGAATTGCCTTTTTAGCCGGACTTTTGATCATTCCTGCAATGTATGTGGCTAAAAATGCTGGTATTGAAATTTTTGTTGGTGATCAACTGGCTTCTAGTACTGATCTTGTTTTCCAGATTCTACCGGCACTATTTCATAGTATTGGCGGCGCAGTTGGATTAATTCTTGGTGTTGTATTCTTTCTGTTGTTAAGTATAGCAGCTTTAACTTCTACTATATCGCTACTCGAGGTTCCTGTTTCTTACGTGATTGATGAATTCGACGTTAAAAGAAAAAAAGCAGCTTGGAGTGTTGGTCTAGGAGTGCTTGCTATTTCTATAGTGGTCTCTTTTTATCCGGCACTTATTGGTCATTTTGATAACATATTCAATAATCTTGGATTACCAATAGGTGGATTGCTGACTTGTATATTTGTTGCCTTTGTATGGAAGACAGACTCAGCGATTACAGAGATGGAATTCGGTTTTGCAGGCATCAGACAAACATTATTCTCAAAAGTCTGGCCAATATTCATTTACGTAATTTGTCCTCTGGCAATTCTTTATAACATTGTTACCAATTTTCTTTAATTAACTTGTTATCGGAATTCCCTAGCTGTATTTTTGGGCAACTAATTAACGGAGACTTTTTTAATGGCAAAAATTTCTACTTCCGACTTCAGAAATGGTTTAGTTCTGAACATGGATGGCGAATTGTACTCAATTACTGAATTTCAACATGTAAAACCCGGAAAAGGGCCTGCTTTTGTAAGGACAAAGTTGAGAGGAATAGTAAATGGAAAGAATATTGATAAAACATGGCGCTCAGGAGAAAACTCAGAAGCCGTTAGAATTGAAAACAGAGATTATCAATTTCTGTACCAAGACGGCGCTCTTTATTACTTCATGAATAATGATACGTATGAGCAAATTCCAATAAATGAGAATCAGGTAGAAAGAAAAGACTTTTTAATTGAAGGTCAGGTCTGCAATGTATTATTTAATGCAGATGACGAACAAGTTTTATATGCAGAACCACCTGATCATTTGGTATTAACAGTAAGCCAAACAGACCCGGGAGTAAAGGGCGATACAGCTCAAGGTGGTAGCAAACCCGCTACTTTAGAATCAGGAGCTGTTGTTAACGTGCCTCTTTTTATAAACGAAGGCGAAGAAATTAAAGTAGATACAAGAACAGGAACTTATCTGGAACGAGCTAAATAACTTACTATGGACTTAAAACTGATAAAAAATATTCTAAATCTAATTTCTGATAGCGATGTAGACGAAGTAGCTATCGAAGAAGGTGATTTTAAAATAAAAGTAAAAAAAACAGGTACTGTTGAACAGGTTACTTATACACAGCCTATGCAAGCTGCACCTGCTCAACCAGCTGCTCCTGCTCAACCACAAGCACCAGCTGCAGTTGACAACACTGCTTCTGAATCTTCAGGCGGTTCATCAGCAAAAGGAGAAACTGTAAAGTCACCTATCGTTGGTACTTTTTACAAAGCTTCTTCACCTGATTCAGATCCTTTTGTGTCAGTAGGCTCGAAGGTTTCTAAAGGAGACACACTTTGTATTGTTGAAGCAATGAAGATCATGAATGAAATTGAAGCTGAATTCAGTGGAACAGTTCAGGACATACTGATCGAAGACGGCCAGGCTGTTGAGTTCGATCAACCTCTGTTTGTAATCAGCAAAGACTAAATAGTCAGCATGTTTAAAAAGATATTAATAGCCAATCGTGGTGAAATTGCACTTCGAATTATTCGAACGTGTAGGGAAATGGGAATTAAAACTGTAGCTGTTTATTCAACAGCGGATGCCGACAGCCTTCATGTAAAGTTTGCAGATGAAGCAGTTTGCATTGGCCCTCCTGCCAGCAAAGAAAGCTATCTCAAAATCCAAAGTATTTTAGCAGCTGCTGAGATTACTAATGCGGAAGCAATTCATCCAGGTTACGGTTTCTTAGCTGAAAATGCGGAATTTTCTCGTATCTGCTCAGAGCATAATATAAAGTTTATTGGCCCCTCTCCTAGCGCTATTAACTCCATGGGAGATAAAGCGGTAGCAAAATCGACAATGATCAAAAACAAAGTACCTGTTGTACCCGGTAGTGAAGGTGTAGTGGATACTTATGAAGAAGCAAAAAAGGTCTGTGCAGAAATCGGATTCCCTGTAATCATCAAAGCCTCTGCAGGTGGTGGTGGCCGTGGAATGCGTGTTGTTGAAGAAGAAGGAAAGCTAAAGCAAAACTTTGAAATGTGTCGTCAGGAAGCTTCCACAGCGTTCAACAATCCTGAAGTATATATAGAGCGATTCGTTCAAAACCCTCATCATGTTGAGATTCAGATCATGGCTGATTCTCATGGAAATGTAATTCACTTGGGTGAAAGAGATTGTTCTTTACAAAGACGTCATCAGAAAGTTTTGGAGGAATCCCCTTCTCCGCTTATGACTCCTGATTTACGAAGAAGAATGGGTGAAGCTTCGATCAATGCAGCCAAAGCTGTTGATTATGAAGGTGCAGGAACTGTAGAATATCTTGTAGATGATAACGAGAATTTCTACTTCATGGAAATGAACACACGTATTCAGGTAGAGCATCCGGTTACTGAAGAAGTTACAGGATATGATCTTATTGAAGAACAAATTCGTATTGCATATGGCGTTAAAATTGAGGAAAGAGAAATTGAAATGAAAGGTCATGCAATTGAGTGCCGAATCAATGCTGAAGACCCTGAGTTCAATTTCCGTCCGTCTGCTGGTGAAATCACTGTGTTTCATCCTCCTGGTGGACATGGCGTACGTTTAGATACACATGCGTATTCCGGATATAGAATTCCTCCTCACTATGATTCTATGATTGCAAAATTGATTGTTTCTGCTCCAACCAGAGAAGATGCCATCAAGAAAATGAAAAGAGCTTTGCAAGAATTTATTATTGAAGGCATTAAAACAACCATTCCATATCATATACAGCTAATGGATGACCCTAATTTCATAGCAGGGAAATTCACTACAAAATACTTAGAAAATAATTTCAAATTTGACCCGGAGGCAGTTAGATGAGCGTACCAAGCGATTTAAAATACACCAGAGAACATGAATGGATTAAAGATAATGGCGATGGTACGGCGACAATTGGTATTACTGAATTTGCTCAGGGCGAATTAGGTGATATTGTTTTTGTTGAACTCGAAGAAGAAGGATTTGAGTTTTCAGCTGACGATACTTTCGGTACAGTTGAAGCTGTAAAAACTGTGTCTGAACTTTATGCACCTGTTGACGGTGAAGTAGCAGAAATCAACGAAGCTCTGGAAGGTAATCCTGAGATCGTAAATGAAGATCCTTATGGTGAAGGTTGGATGGTTAAAATTAAAGTTTCCGATCCATCTCAACTAGAATCACTTCTTTCTGCTGATGAATACAAAGAAATCATTGCTTAATATTACTAAATTTAATGAACCGACATAACGAATGGATTTTAATCCTTGATTACGGATCTCAGTTCACTCAACTCATTGCCAGAAGATTGCGTGAATTTAATATCTACTGTGAAATCCATCCCTATAATGTCGAGCTGAGTACGGTTTCGAAACCAACACCAAAAGGGATTATTCTAGCAGGCAGCCCAAAGAGTGTTAACGATGATGATGCTCCTACCCTGCAAAAAGATATTTTGGGATGGGATGTTCCTATTCTGGGAGTTTGTTATGGACTACAACTTCTTGCCCATACTCAGATTCCGGGAAGTGTTGAAAAAGCTGAGAAACGAGAATTTGGACGTACGCATCTCATCATTGATAAAAATGATGGCTTATTAAAAGATGTAGAAAATAATTCTGTTGTATGGATGAGTCATGGAGATCATATTCACGAACTTCCTCCCTCTTATGAAATTATAGGTCATACAAATAACGCAAAGGTTGCAGTTGTTCAACATACTGAAAAAGAAATTTACGGAGTCCAATTTCACCCTGAAGTTGCTCATACTGATTGCGGCAAGCAGATACTACACAACTTTGCATTCGACATTTGTGGTCTAACAGGAGATTGGACTGCTAATTCTTTTGTTGAGGAACAAATAGAAGCTATAAGAAAGAAGGTTGGCAAAGATAAGGTTCTGTGTGCACTATCAGGAGGAGTAGACTCCACAGTAGTTGCAACCTTGATTCATAAAGCAATAGGAGATCAACTAGAGTGTGTATTTGTTGATAACGGTTTACTTCGTAAAGATGAATTCAATGAAGTACTTGATCTATATATAAAGGACCTTGAGTTACCAGTTCGCGGAGTAGATGCTAGTGAACTTTTCCTTGAGCGACTTACCGGTGTTTCAGATCCTGAGACTAAGAGAAAGATCATTGGAGTTACTTTTATTGATGTTTTTGAAAAGGAGATTGGAGGTCAATCCGAATTTAAATATCTAGCTCAGGGAACATTGTACCCTGATGTTATTGAAAGTGTGTCTTTTAAAGGGCCATCAGCAACGATAAAATCACATCATAATGTTGGTGGTTTACCAGACAAAATGAAGCTGGACTTAATAGAGCCTGTTCGAGAACTATTTAAAGATGAAGTTCGTGAAGTTGGAAAAGCTCTTGGTATCCCTGAACATTTTATAGGTCGCCATCCTTTTCCGGGTCCGGGATTAGGAATAAGAGTAATTGGAGATCTTAGTAAAGAACGATTAGATTTATTAAGAGAAGCTGATAAGATCTTTATCGATGAGCTTAAAACTCAGAATCTATATAATGATGTTTGGCAAGCTCTTGCTGTTTTGCTACCTGTTCAAAGTGTTGGAGTAATGGGTGATGAAAGAACTTACGAATTCACTATAGCACTAAGAGCTGTTACTAGTTTGGATGGTATGACCGCTGATTGGGCTCATTTACCTTATGAGTTTCTTAGCCATGTTTCTAACCGTATAATTAACGAAGTTAAGGGAATAAACAGAGTGGTTTATGATATCAGTTCAAAACCTCCTGCTACAATTGAATGGGAATAAGTGAGAACAAATCCTTTTATTTTGAGTGTAAGCATATATCAATTAGCAACTCTATGAAATCATTCTATTCACTTTTTATTCTTTTACTAGTTCTGATCTGCTCCGGAACTGTATTTTCTCAATCTATAGAGACTGGAAAAAACCTTTATCAAAATGGTGATTATGAACGCGCTATTAGAGTTTTTTCTCTAATAGATGAACCTGAATCGAATTTATTTACCGGTAAAAGCTATTTTGCTTTAGGAGACTATAAAAAGGCCAATGCATTCCTAAACAAAGTTATTGAAGCTGAGTTGAATTCAAATATAGCATTAGAAGCAACATACACAAAAGCTTTGGTGCTTTTTCAATTGGATGATTTTGCTGCCTCACTAGAACTTTTGCATGAATTAAAATCTACCGGCAGAAATAACCCATATTACACTCGAGCGATTTCATTTTACGATCAACTGTTAAGTTACTTGAGTATTGATCAGATCAAAACTGTGTTCAATCAAACTTCTAATAATAACATCTTGGTTGATGTTATTTCAGGAGCATTGGGAAGGGTTGATTATTCAAAAGCTCAAACCATGCTCACTGCTCTTAAAGCAAGCTTAATTGATAGTAATAGTGTAGATCTTTTTCAAATTGAAGCCGCTTTAAGAGACTCTCTTATTTATGCTTCAAGACACCCTTTTAGAAAATACTCCTTTCCACCAACTGGAATCTCATATCAAATAGGTGTAGCATTACCCTCTTTTGAATTGGGATCAGACAATTACGAAATACCGCAACATCTATACTTTGGAATTCAACTAGCTATAGAAGAATTCAACGCAAATCAACCGGGTAAAAAAGCTTTCATTAACTATTCAAGAACTAATTTAAATTCTGACAAACCTGAAGACATCTTAAATGACTTAATCTGGAATAAAGATGTTGATGCTATAATCGGTCCATTATTTTCAAATGTAGCAAAATCTTTTTCTAACCTTGCCGAGATCTACGAAGTACCTGTAATAACTCCTTTGGCTAATTCAGATTCATTGAACATTGCCAATAACTATATGTTTCAGACGAATCCTACATTTGCTATTCAAGGAAAGAAAATGGCACAATATGCAGTTAACTCTTTAGGTGCAGATACTGTAGCTGTTCTAGCAGAGATGAATTCATTGGGAGAAGCTTCTGCGTTAGCATTCAGACATGAAGCGGAACGTTTGGGAGCCTTTGTTCAACATTTCTTTCTGGAAGATCTAGAATCTAATGGTTACGACATTTCAGAATTCACTGCATATCTATCCAAAACAGATACTCTTATTCCTTCTCCTGGTTTAAAAGCAATCTATGCTCCTTTTACGGGAGCTGCAGCACCAACTTTAATCAGGAATTTGCTAACTGATTTAGAAGCATCTCAAAGTGATTATGTGCTCCTTGGTTCTGAAGAATGGGAAGATACTGATCTTGAAAACACCCGATTAAACGAAACATCTATTCATTATACCAAAAGTTATGAAGTAAGGTATGGCGACTCTGATGTAGAGGAATTTGCTTCTAATTTTAGGTTGCGCTTTCAAACTGATCCGAATAGATTCGCATTTATAGGTTACGATGTTGCCAATCTGGTTCTTTCAACCTTGAACAGAGTGGGAAATCCTGCTTATTTAAAGCAAGGTTTACAAGAACTTAAGAACTACCGTGGTCTAAGTAGCGCGTATGGATTTGACAATGAACACGTGAACCAAAAAGTACTCATAAAATCTATTTTCAAAGAGAATTAAAAATAACCTTTAATCTTCAGACTCCTGAAGTTCTCTTTGACGTTTAATTCTGTATTGTTGTCTCAACCAAGCTCTCCATTTTTCTGCATCTTCTAAATGTTGCTCATAAGTTCTGTTAAAAATATGACCTCCTTCGGGATTAGCAACCATGTAAAGGAATTGATGATCATCAGGGTAAAGTGTTGCTCTTATTGTTTGAAGGCTTGGGTTTGTAACAGGTCCGGGTGGAAGTCCTAAATAGATATACGTATTAAACGGATGCTCAACTTTATAGTCAGCCAATAACAATCTACGCCTCTCTCCTACTGCAAAACTTATGGTTGGATCTGCCTGAAGATGCATTCTCCTTTTTAATCTGTTCCAATATAAACCGGCTACAATTGGTTTCTCGTCTTCAATATTTGCTTCCCATTCTACAATAGAAGCCATCGCTATAATATCATCGATTGAATAATCCAGTGAATCGACTCTGTTTTTGTAAGGGCCAATTACTCTTGATTCGAATTCTGAAAGTACCCTCTCTATAGTTTGTTCGCTACTTAAGGTCCAATAAACATCATAAGTATTAGGAAGCATTCTACCGAACAGTTGTTCCTTAGAAAGTTTTTTTGAGGAAAGAAATAATGAATCATTAAACACACTCATCACCTCTGAGCTGTCAAAACTCATTTCCCTACTTAAATTTCTAGCAAACCTTTCCACCGTAATTCCCGGAAGAATTGTTATTGATACAGGATCTTGACTCCCAAAAGCAAGCTTTGTTAAAAACTCGTTGTAAGAATATTCTCCGTCAAATTTATAGTAGCCTTTTTTGAAATTTCTCCATCCAAGAAGCGGACTTACCCATCTAAGTTCTTCTTCATCGTACTCTATTTGTGAAGACTCTAAAATCGATATTAGAGAATCCAAATTAACATCATCCTGTAGTATGATGTGAGTATTCTTAGTCCCAATAACTGCTTGAGATTTAGAGATTCTTGAAGTCCGAGAAAGAAAAGTTATTAGGAAAATGAAAAATACAATCGCTATTGCATAAACAATATCTCGAGTCCTAAAACTAAAATAATTTTCAAAATTCATACTCAAAGATAATAAGCCTATAGTTTAAACCCACTCATTTAAAACATTTAATTTTCTAATTTTAAAAAACTGAAACTAAAGAAAACCTAATCCGTAGTCGTCACACGAAGAGCAATCGAGCTTTTGGATGCTGCACAAGCACCAAATGCCCTAAAGATAAACCCGAGTTTTGAACGACTCGGGTTTCTTTTATTTCCTTTCTTTTATCATTTTGTGATACTCTTCTCAATCATTATCTACTTATTAGGTTATTAAAATTTAATTTTAGTTACTGGTATTAGGTCTAAATAATTATTAATTACCTGCATCATGAGACAATTTTTCTTTTTTACTTTAGGTTTTCTTGTTCTATCTAATTGTATGTCAAATATTGAAGATCAAGTACCTGAGATCCCAGATGAACCTATCAGCTATGTAAATCAAATTCAGCCTATTTTTAACGCTACTTGTGGTGGTGGATTTTGTCATACCAATGGAGACAATGCAAATAATGTAAATCTTGACTCCTATCAGAATACTGTCAATAGTATGGGTAGTAGCTATGGGAAATTGATTGTGATACCTGATAGTGCTGACGTAAGCCCGTTGGTTGATAAGCTTGGCAATACCCCTGAGTTTGGTTCCAGAATGCCTTTAAGCGGAAGTATTAGCAGTTCTGATGTAGGGAAAATAATAGCCTGGATTAATCAAGGTGCTCAAAACAATTAGTAAATCAATTATTATGAAAAGAACAGTTTTATCGGCATTCTTCGTGTTGTTTACATCTTCATTCTGCTTAGCACAAAGCTTTAAAACAGAGGAAGGTAAAGCCACTTTTTACTCTAAGGTTCCTCTTCATAGTTTTGAAGGAAATTCTGAAAACTTAACAGGACTTATTAATCTTGATGATGGTACCATAGACTTCTACATAGATCTTGAAACCCTTGATACCGGCAATGGGAAAAGAGATAAGGATATGAAACTAACCCTGGAGACGAAAAAGTATCCTTTTGCTGAATTTTTTGGAAAATTGGTTTCCGATTTTGATCCTGAGTCTTTTTCAATTCAAGATGTAACAGTGAGAGGAACCTTTAAAATACATGGTGAAGAGCAGGAAATAGAAGTTAACGGTACTATGCAAATGAGAGAAGATGGTTTGTTTATAACTGCCGGATGGATCTTAAGACTACTAGATTATAATATTGAGCCTCCAAAAATTCTATTCATCAAAGTTGATCAAGAACAGGAAATAAAAATTGAAGCTTTACTAAAACCGGTAGATGGATAAAATATGAGAACAATCACTATTATTATTTTAATCTCTTTCTTCAGTATTTCCACTTTAAGTGCTCAAATGGAAAGAAAAAGAGCTGATCCTGATGGACCTGTTGAAGAAACTTTCCTCACCAAAAATATTGCCGGATTGGGCACCGTACAACTGTTGGGAAAAGGTGATCTCAATAGTATGATTCAACATAATTTTGGTGATATTCGCGGGGGAATAGATACTTTTTTTGGTATTGATGAAGGAGCGAATGTCAGAATTGCTTTTGGGTATGGGCTTACTGACAACCTAAATATTGGGATAGGAAGAACCAGCAGGGAAGATAACATCGATTTTTCATTAGATTATCGTGTTCTACACCAAACTAAGTTAGATAAAATACCGGTCTCAGTTGTGTTCAAAGGTGATTTAGGAATCAGAACCCAGAAAGAGTCATTCAGCCTAACCTTTCAAGAGCGATTAAATTATTTGGGTTCGGTGATGATTGCACGAAAGTTTAGTGATAATTTTAGTTTTCAGGTCTCACCTATGGTTGCCCATTTTAACACAGTTGTTAAAAGAGAGGCTAACTCCGAATTATATAACACTTTACTTGGCCTTGGTTTTGCAGGTCGTATAAAGATCAATGAACGTAAATCAATTTCTTTTGAATATCTGCCTGTAATTGGAGACAGAATTTCAGACACTAAAAACCATGCTGCTTTAGTCTATGAACTAGAAACTGGAGGGCATGTTTTCCAAATGTTTCTTATGTCTGGAAGATGGTTTACAGAACAACACCTGCTAGCCAAAACGGAAACTAATTTCTTTGAACCAAATTTCCGTTTCGGATTTAATGTAAACCGTATTTTTGGTTTATTATAAAAGGGATTTCACTTCCTGAGCTACTTTTCTGTTATATTGAAAAGTAAGGTCTTTGTAGTTTACTAAATCTACAATTACTCCAATAAAACATAATCCAGCAGTAAAGAAATAAAGAATTCCCATCCCAATTTGGTTTAAAATAAACCTGTGTACTCCTGCCAGTCCCAAAAAACCAAGTAAGCAAAGTATCAATACTGTTTGAGGATCTTTACGTCTAGATCGGTACACATTCGAGAATCTTTTTTTATTCTCATCATCTAATGAAGAAAGAAGTTTCGAAAGATAAAGAGCTTCATCTCCTTCTGCTTCAGGTATAAAATCATAAACTTCTGCCATCTGTATGTCCTATTTGTGTAGTAGTATTTGTGTATAGATCTTTCCAGATCTGAATTATTCTTAAGCTCAAAATGATTACGGCAACCGGTCCAAAAAGATTCGCTTGAAGTGCATAACTTAATTCCCCTCTGAACAGCCAAGATATTGAGTGACCTAACCCCTCTCCAGGGCAAAATGAAATACCCAATAATTCAAAAAAGCAGAATGAAGTTCCTTTGGTCATAGGATCCATTGTAGCCATAAGTATTAAACCTATCATAAATGCTACCCACTCAATATGAGGTCTGATTTTTTTCACGAAAGTGTATACGCTTCTAAATTATTTTTGTTTAGGGTGCTTCAAGTTGTTTTTGAAAAAATGCGATATCGTAAAAAATATTCTGTTTGATTGGTAAACACTACTTGTTGAAAACTCGGTACCCACTTTTATTTGCCAGAATTTTTTAAACTTATGCTCTAGATTGAATCGTCCCGTCATAAAATAACCATCACTAGATCCGTGTTTACCCATTAATTCTAGTTCTACCAAAGAATCGTAGTTATAATCATTAGGATTCCTATATCTAACATCGAACCCTAAACCTTTCAAAAAGTAATTGTTTTGTGTAAAGAAAGGATCTGCATTCGGAAAGTCTTTTGAAGCATCTTGCCACCCTAATTCACCAATTAGTCTTGCTCTTAACGGAGTACCCCAAGGCTGAACATAACCACGCCCCGTTAAAGAATAAGTAAATACCTCATTTGTATAAAACTGACCAGTTCCAGATAACGTAGTTAAGAAATTATTTTTGAGCCAAGGATCTTCTCTATAGAACTCTCCTTTCAATTTATATATGTCCTTAACAATCGCTTGTCTTGTAAATTCAGGTTCAATAGATAGATTTAACGCTGTAAAAGTAGAATCATAACTTATAGAATAGGATACAAATGCTTCTCCGAGCAATCCATCTTCCCCATATAAAATGGAAGGACCAAATCTGAAAACACGGCTATAATCTTCTTTTCTGTTTTCAAATTCGTATCCAAATCCTGTGAAATTAGATGAAAAATTCACACTACCTTCTCTATCATTAACAAAAATATCCTCAAGCTTAAATAAATGTGATATATCTAATCTGTTTCCAAATTGAACAGATATTCCCCCTCTTGCAGATTGATTATCAAAGTTATCAGAGAAGTATTCACCGAATAATGACCCACGTATTCCTTCGTTCCATCTTAGATCCGTTTCCAATATCTCTTTTTCATTCTTATCAAAAAAGTTCGGATATCTTCTAAATAAATCTTTTTTATCTCGATAGGTTATAAACTTGAATTCTTCTTCAATTAAACGATGTGCTTGAGTGTCTGTATTTTTTCCTTCCCCAAACAAAGGATACATAATTTCATATCCCTTTTCTTTGAATCCAATATAGTACATAGTGGTTCCAGCAAAAACTCGTAGTGAATCATTACCCGGATTATCCCGGAGATAATCTAATGCTAATGTATAGAATGTGTCATATTCACCCTTTTGTGCGATCCATTCCAGTTTTGTTCGGCTTGATATACTATTGGTTCGTGATGCCCAATACAAAGCTTTGTCATAATTAAATATCTGATAACCATAAATATTGGCGAATTGATCAGCAAACTTATTTAATTGATCGTGTGACCAGTCCGGAAATTCTTCTAATAAAGCTATGCTGCTGTCTGCCGGTTCATAATAAAAGGATCTTTGCATTATATATGCATACAAGCTGTCATTACTTGGATCTTGTTTGATCAAATTTCTTAGCCTTTGCTTTATCTCTGGCCAGTTTTCTTGACTCTCTATGGCTGATGTATAAGCTAAAACCGTTTCATTGGTTTCTCCATAAACCTGGATTTCTCTTAATCTCCATCTTCTTACAAAATCTTGAGAGTATAAACCAAGCTGTTCTACGATTCTATCTTTTAGATCTAATACTTTTTTATCTCCATATTTTTTCCAGAGATCCTCTAAGTAACTTTCTGCACGGACGTAAGCACTTTCAAAGCCATAGTATGTAACCAACCGATCGATGTCCTCTTTTTTCCAATTCGGATCAGATTTTAGTCTGAACTCAAGAATCTGAATAGCCCGCATTACTTCATCATTCTCGATGCTCAGCTCTATCAACTCTTCTTGTGCTTGTTGGTTTTTAGGATCTCTGATATATCGGTCAATTGCATTGGATAATTGCTCTTCCGCTGAAATTTCCGGCTGAACAAATGTACTGGATGCCGTTAAGTAAAATGGATTTGTCAAATAAGTATTGAATCTTTTACTTGCTAAATCTAAACCGGATAACATTTCACGTTCTGTACGCTTTCTTGATTTCGGTTTTGGGATCGAAATAACTTTCTCTTTACTATAAAAATGAAACAAATAACCATCCCAAAGACTTGAAAATGAATAGCCTTCTGTGATAGATGAAAGGTGTTTCTCAATGATGGCCCTTTCTTGTTTTGGAACGTACATGAACCAATATTTTTCTTCTTTATTGCTGGCTGGTGATTGATATTCCTTTGGAGGAATCACTTCCACCAGATATTCATTTTCTGTCTCAAAATATTCCGAATCCGTATTTAGCCAGTCCTGAGCGATTTTTGCTCCATAATCAGCTGATACAAATCTCAAGAAAGGATACTGCTTTTTTGTATGTCTCAATCGTTTTAAAAATTCATTGTATAAAGAAGTAGTTGTATCCGGTGTTGATCTCCATCCAAGGTTATCAGGGTTTCTACTTTCAAAAGAATCTGCATCTCTTTGTACAATTTGGAATACATCATCAGGATGCACAAAATGGTTCCATACACCAGTAAGTAATTGCATGCTATGCTGATTAAATACCGAATTACCATCTATATTAAATCCACTCGATATCCTTGGATAGTTAAAAAGCTTATCAGAATATGGATCAGGTCCAAACCCTCGATCTCCACCAAATTCTTTTTCTCCCAAATACAAAGAACTGAGTACTTTTATCGAAGGCATTGCATTTGTTAGTGCCTGTATACCCGTCGAATCAATAAAATTAGTTGGGGGAACATAAGTTACAGGAAGTGGCCCAAGGTCATCTATTCTCCATCTCTTTTTCACAGAGTTTAAAGCTGACTCCATAAAAGATGAATTTGAATCCCATTCTTCATTGAGCAATGAAAAATGATTATATCCATGAAAAGCCAGTTCGTGTCTTGAATTAGCAATTTCCTGAGCTAAATGTACACTTGCCTTAACAAGTCTGTTTTTTCTTCTTATTGTTGCCGAGGTCCATTCTAAATAATCAAATGGAGGAACAATATTCGCATTATAGTTAAATGCCGTCATAGCTGAATAAGTGATCAGCAGTGAATCCGCTAAGTTTTTCATATCAGGCCACCAAATATTAGCTACAAATTCGGCTTGTTCGATATTATATTCCGTGGCAATCGGTTCCAATTTAGTATTGTAAAGAGGAGCAGGAAAATCATCCAAAAAAATTGTAGCTACGTTCGCATTTCTATACGGAATATGAGGCATCATTTTAACTACAGATGAAAACATCAAACCTCTGTAATCCTTTTCATATAATACATAACTATTGAAAACAAGTACCGTCCCAAGTCCTATGCTATTCTCAAAAAGAATAGGATATTCTTCATCAGTAACACCCGTGGCCAATATCCTGATCTGATCAGTAAAACTGCTTTTCTTTAATCGATTATGAGGAATACTAAAGTTTGAATAGAATTCCATTCCTTTAAATCCCGGAAAGATATTTTCTACTCCTTTTATTCCTCTAACTGTCTGATCAATGGAATAATCTGCACCAGCTCTTATACCCTGTATATAAGCAAAGCGCTCATCTGTTACAGTACCAAAAAAGATCATATTTCCACCCCTGCCCAAATAATCAATGATCTTATTTAGTTCTTTCTCATCTATCTTAGTGATATTGGTACTCGTATTAATTAAAAGGTTTGTACCACTTGGTATTGGTATGGTCGTAACTTCATCAAGGTTTATTATTTCGTACTTGAACTCTGGATATTTGAAAGCTTCTACTAATTCGTTGGTTACTTCGATAGAAAACTCATCACTTGCACTCTGCAAAATAATTATTGGAGAAATTTTAGATTGTGCTCTTACCGGTTGGTAACAAACCAATAGGATCACAAGCACTAGACTTTGTATTCTAAATCTATTTAAAAAGTTTAGCAGCACGTCCTTCCTCTTTTGGGTAAATATTCATCAAAATATCCCCTATATATGATTCGTCTTTTTGATTTATTATCTCATAGACCACAGCATCTTCCGTTTCCCTATATACGAGTACCTCTCTGTTTGGAAGAGAATTAAATCGTTTAATCCAACTTTCTAATGATTCCATCAATTCACCGGGCTGAAATAATATTCCTTGCTGTGCAGATTCATATGGTGGCTTTTGCACAAAAACAAAAATACTAGCCGGAGGAATATTTACAGTATCAGGTCTAAGTTCTTTAGGTATTTCCAAATACTTTTGATAAAGCGAATCGATATTACCATAACTATTTAAGAAAAAATCATAGTTCATAAAATAATGTCTATTCATAGATAAAGTATTATCAATCGGCGGACTAACCGTAGCATATGAATAAGGTAGTCTTTCGTTTATAATTCGATAATAAGCTTCAAAAAAACCATTCGGTAATGTCTGAGGGAGTGTTTTACCAACATTAACTCCACCAGAGATAAATAAACCACTGGCAATCAACACAACCAGCAAAACTGGCTGACTATAAGCAAAAAAGCGATGCTTTATCCCTATTGATACTTCTATTATTGTGTAAAATGCATAAAAGGCTAAACCGAATAAAACACATATAAGAATTGCATAAAAAGCATTCACTTGATCAAGATCAAGATAGTACATATCTAATGAATTGAACTTTGAATACAGAAATGCAACAGTAGCAATCATTGTAAAAAATACCAGTTCGTCAGCGAAATACTCTTTTTTCTGAACAAAATGGATAATCACAAAAATTAAAAACAAAGCTCCGGTTATGTAAAGATAGATTGTACTCAGTGACTCTATATCTGTAATCAAATGAGGGAAGTAACTAAAAATAAGAGTATTTAAGAGCTGGATCTCAAAAAATGAGTTAATATCACCCTCTACAATTAGCAGGTAAATTATATAAGGACTCAAAGCCAGTGTAAATACTACAAATAAATAAAATACTACCTTAATGAGGTTAATCGCGAATCTCTTTCTTGGAATTGCCAACAAGCCATATATTAAAAAAGGAAGCAATACTACACCCAGGACAAAAAGATCAGTTAGAGCCGTAGCTACAATTCCCATTGTTACATAAAACCAAGGAGCTTTATCTACAGATCTTAGATTTCTAACAAATATAAAAGCGGTTGGTAAAGCAAAGCACAATCCTAAAAGAACTGTGTTAATGCCTGTTTCGGCTTCCAGCGTAATAGGAAGTAATAATGTAGGTATTAAAGCAAAAATTCCGGCACCAAACAACGCTGCAATAAGTACTTTTCCTTTTGTGATCTCACGAATCAGCCAATAAATAATAATAGTTAAAAGAAAGCTTGTTAAACTACCCAGTAAACTTAAAGTTAGTTCAGGACCTACTTGGGTCAGTGAACTGAACATAGTTACTAATGAGTGCATGCCCTTAGGAATTGGTAGTTCACCAAAATATTGCTGAAGCCTGATATTCTTGATCTCTTGAAGTTCATAATACCAAGACCTACTATGAGGAGCCGCATTATTTAAAACGGGAATAACGCGTACAATACAAGCAGTTATACCTAGTAATACCGCTGATATATTGAACCTATTATCATAAAATGAAAATTCCTTTTTCTTTACAAACCTTTCTTTCAGTCCTTGATAAGTAAAGACTTTTATAGATTCAATAACTCTGACTTGATTCGCAACAATCTTGTTTTCGATTACCTTGAATATAGATGTTAAAGAAGTACCATTTCTCCACTCATGAAACATCGCAATTAAAATCGGAATCATAACCAAAACCACAAACAAACTAATCAGATCATACATATGCATAATGGTTAGAACAAAGATGGTTACCATTATGGTACCTCCTATTCCTATCCAACTGTATAGCATTTTATCTATACCGTGCAGCTTTTTTGTGTGTGGAAGAAATTTTGGTCCTATCCAGGAAAACAGAATCACGAAAAACAGAACCAATCGGGCTATTGAAAGAAACACTATTAACCAATAAGGCATCCTATGCTCCTTTCTTAAGTTTTGGAGATTTTTTGCTCCAATTTGGCAATCCGTTGAAACCAATGTTGCTTATAAAAAAAGGATAACCTGTTTTCGTAAGCCTTTCCTTTACTATTAAAGACTTCTCAAAGCTTTCAGCAAAATCTATTATCAAAAACGGGATTCCATAGTTACCATACATTGAACCGATAAAATTCAATCTTTCTTCAAATTCTTTCTCCGATTTTAGCAAATATTCATTCTCTTTAAAATCATAGCCTGAAGCCACACCTTCTATCGCAACAGCGTTTACATATTCGGAAGTTTGGTCCAACAAAAAGAACCCAGCATTCTGTATAAGAACTTTATCAGGATTATTATTTCTTATCCCTTGTATCAGCTCAACCATATCTTCCTCCATATCTCTTCTTATAGTATATGGTGCTACTGCATCAATGGTATCCAGAAAAAGACCATCGTACCCTAAAGAAAGTAATTGGGGTACTATTTGGTTCAAAAATTTCTCTTTTACCTCTCTGTTCGAAATATCAATGTAATAAGAGCCATGATTTTCGTTCTTCCCTTTTAAACCGATTTCTTTTAAATCGTTAAAATATCGCCTCGATTCGTTTACTTCTCCCAGAGAAAGATAAGCCAGTACTTTTATACCTCTGGTTTGTAAATCAATTATATCTTGATTGCTATAAAAATAAGGTTCAACAATTAAAACGCTATAGTCTGAAACAGTACGTGGATTAATGGCTGAATATACGACTCCAAAAGAATCGTAAACTGAGTCTTCAGATATCTTTTGTGTAGATGATATACAGTTTATTGAAAGCAAATAAAAAGAAATCAGTGTTAAATATTTGAGCATTAATTAAGCCTAATCAACTCCTAATTGAGCACAGCCCGACCAACCTAACATGGTCAATTGTTGGATAACTGTGGGTATTAAAACCATATCAAATTGAATATCAGCACGTTCGATCAGATTCGATTTCAGTTTTTCCAGCATTTCATCTTCTTTTGATGGATCTATATTCGGATTAGATTCAAAGAAATCGACCACATATTCATACACAGCTATAATTTTTCCTGTCCAAGGAATATCCTCCCCTTTCAATTCATTAGGAGTCCCTTTTCCATTAACCCATTCATGATGAGTTTTAATGCCTTCAATCACATCTTTATGAATAGGTAAATTACTGATCATAGTTGCTCCTGCAATTGGATGTGCGAGTTCTGAACCAATACTTGCAAGTGAACTTATGCCTGCTGCCCCCACATAACCGATATCATGAAGTTTAGCAGTAGTTTTTAGAATATTCATTTCGTTATTGTCTAAACCAAAAAGCATTCCAAACATTTCCACAAAAGCCACCATTCTAGGTGAATGATATTTTGTTTTCTCTCTTTTAACTTCAATTGCTCGAAGCATTTTATAGAACGCTTCCAGTAGTTCATCCGAGAACGCTTTATTTACATCTCTGAATTCGAATAGCTTTGCCACTATTTCCGAAATATCTTCAAGTACAGGGTTTGACTCTTGAGATTTATTTGGTTCTGCTCTGTTTATCCAAATATATCCTTTAATTTCATCCGTGATATAAGGTAAAAATAAAGGTTCAACACCAAGCTGATTTATTAATTCCTTACCTGATCCAGAAACAGTAAAACTATTCCCTGAAAATGTATATGCTGCTTCTCCAGATAAACCTAACAAAGCTTTCAGGTGTGACTCATCCAGATTATTTGAAGCTATTAAATCAGGTGACTCTCCCTTCAGTTCTATAACAGCACCTGATTTTCCTTGAAAGGAATTGATGATATAGAGTAACAATAACTCAGAAATTCCCTTTGTATTTAAAGCTCCTATACCAAGATCTCTAACAAGACCGTGAACTTGCTTCTGGTATTTTTGCTGAGATTCTTTTTCTTGCTCATCTAACTTTATTAACCATTCAGAAAGTAACCTGCTTACAATTGAAAATTTAGGAACCATATTTACAGGACTCTTAATATTAGGTCCGATTACGTAAATACCCCAGAAAGTACCGTTCTTCTTGTATAAGGGTATATGTTCACAATTTCCTATCGTATGAGCAGAAACTCCGTGTTCTTTAAAATCTTCATCCCATTGCCTTTTTTTCTCAAGGTTTTGCATCTGGTTCTCAAAATCCTGAATAAACTGGGTTCTTTGTACATCTTCTTTTTCCGATTTACCGCCCTTATTTTTTTCAGGTAAGAGATTCTCGGATATTAATTGCCGTTTTATAAGTATCAAATGATCTTTGTCGAATTTGTATACAAAATGTACGGGTGCTTGATAAAGCAGGTCAATCCAAGTGATTATATTTTGGAAGGTTGGATTTTCCTTTCTTGACATGTGTTCTGCAGAAAGTGCCCAAAATTCAAGTTCTTCTTCAATTCCAAACGAATCTACTGCAAAAGCTTTTCCAAGCCTGCTCCCTATAATGGTTATATAATCTTTTACGTCTTTGCTCATGGGATGTCCTTAGTATGCAGAGTAATAAAAATAGTCCAAATGTTTAAAAAATCTTTTACCGATTAAACCGGTAACTGCTGCAAATGTTATCGATCCAGCTACCAGACCAATTACAGCGTATTCAAATCCTATTACTCTACTACAGATATAACCTGTTAATGCATTAACAGCTAATGCAGTTAGCATAGAATAAAGTACAAATTCTGGCCTATTCATAGTAAAAAAGAATAGCGAATTCAATAATCCAAAAACCAAAAACAAATAACCTACGCTCCCAATCCAAAAAACTTTAAATGTTAACGGATTTGCGAAGAAATCTCGGATTTCGGGATAGTCGTCTTCAAACACTCTTAAAGTAACTACTCCATAGTAAGTGAGTACTATAGATAGTATTCCTACGAAGAATAAAAGTACCAGCTGAAGCGAATAGAAATTACTGAAATAGAGATTGAATTTTTTAAGCTTGTCTATGTTCGTTTTTTTCTGAGCCGGGATTATCCGGTGTGAAAATAAATGAATGATAAATTCCAATAACGCAATAGTGAAAATAAAGCTCAATAACGCCCAATCCATTCCTAACTCATAAGGAGTGTTGAACCAAATTATATATGGCGGCGGCGGCGGACCTGCAGACCACGCAAGAATTCTATCCATAAACAAAAAGGTAAAGTATGCGAAACCATACAAAAAGTAGCGATAGGTGTTGTAATAGCTCACCTCAAGATTAGGAAGAGATTGCTTAAATAACTGTTGTCTATTCGATCTTATCTTATATTGATAAAAGATAACGATGTAGATAATTTGGATTCCGGTAGTAACTCCGATTCCCAGCCATTGTGAAAGGTAGATTCCCCAATCCAATACCTCCATACCAAAAGCAACAGATAGTGTTCCTGTTAATATACTTACAAGAATTACCATTTTTTGAGATGATGCATATAATACCGCTGCGGATAACATCATACTTGATATAAGTATAAAATAGGTCAACCCTATTGTTATCATTCTTTGGGGATAGAACGGCAGAACAACATTAATTACAAAAATAAGAGCTGCTATTCCTAAAACCAGTGGTATTGCAAAATAAATAACCGCTTTTATAGATTTCCAACTTAAGAAATAGTTGGATTCTCCCATGTACTTAGAAACTAGTCTACCCAAAACCTGAATAAAACCACCTGTAATAATGAAAGCTCCTATAGTTCCCATTGCAATCATAGTAGCTTGAGCAACATTGAACCTAAACCAAGCCCAAAGCGCGTATTCAAAAATAATGATAGCAACGATCTGAGAGATCATAGGCATAGTGAAAAGTACTCCCATGCCAAAGTGTTTAAAAAATAGTTTGAAACTTTCACCAACATCTCCAAGTTCCAGCTTTACTTCTTTTTCACCTTCTTTTTCAACCTTATCCCTAACATGTTTTTTTAGCTTTTTAAATACATCTTCCGCTAAATCAAAAACTGATTCAAAGCCAAAATCTGTTTTGGCATCTATATCTCTTATTCCTAAAGATTCTATAGTTGCAGCAACAGCCCAAACACTTAATGGATTACCAATAAGGTCATACACTTGTTGCGTCAATTCTTCAAAAGTTGACAATTCAGCCTTCTGAGTTATGATATCTCTTTCCTCAGTTTGCATGTACTAATCTCTTTGTCTGTAAAAACTTAAGCAGATTTAAAACCGATTCAGTTTTTACCTTCTCTTTTAGAGGCTTTCTTGGTTTTATTGCCAAACGTTTATATGATTCCAGATAATTCTTTACAGATCTGTCTGTGGTAAAATTCAGAAGTACTTTTTCGCGAGATTTGTTACCAAGCTCAATTCTAAGGTCTGTATCCTCAAGTAATTCTATAACTCCTTCAGCAATTTCTTCTGGTGATCTTGGTTTGCAAAGAATTCCACATCCTTCTAATGCGTCTTTAATTCCTCCCACATCAGTAGCCACAACCGGTCGACCACAGCTCATTGACTCAATAACTGTATATGGAAATCCTTCTGATATCGAAGTTAAGACCGATATATCTCCCTCATTAAATATCATACTTGGATTGTTATGAAACCCGCCAAAAGTAAAGTTATCCTCTAAATCCAATTCTTTAATAAGTTCTCTGCACCTCTCTACATATTCTTTATCAACATCTAAGCTACCATAAACCATGAACTGAACATTGGGTATTTTCTTTCTGACTACTTGACAGGTACGAATCATTGTCTCAATATCTTTTAGAGGAAATACCTGAGCTACAGCTATTACTGTTGGTGTGCCTTCAGTTTTGGTAGGCTTCGGGGTTGGTTTAAAAAGATCCGTATCCACACCGTTATAAATGGGCAGAATGTTATCCTCTTTAGCTTCAAATCGTTCCTCCCACTTCTGGTTGGCAGTAGTAACCGGTGAAATTTGATCAGCAGTATGGTAAACGGCCCTAGTAATTAAGGTTGATAAATCAACAAGCAATTTTTTTGAAAAAAATGTCATGTCAGATCGCCCAACATTTATCAAGCGCTCCCGCATATATACGCCATGATCTGTTACCATACTTGGTATTCCATATTCATACTTTGCCGCAATGGAAGCTAATGCCGGAAATCCTGCTAAAGTGGAATGAGAAATATTAATTTCTTTGGGAATTGGCGAAGCAATAGGCATCATAAAGTGATATAACCATCTCATTCCGAAAGTAATATCTAATACCTTTGGAGTTTCACCTAACTCCGGATCATAGTTTTCTATATATTTTTCGAATAACGATTCTTTAAATACAAGCCATAGCATTGGCTCCTTCATGGTGATTTTATAATCGTAGTATTGAAAAAATTTCCAGAAACCGTATATAACATCACTAATCCGGTCTACATCCTGAAAAGGATCATTCAAACAGGAAATAAAATCCTTAAATAAAGGTATAAACTGTTGTTTTACTATTTCTTTGGTAGTTCTTGCTTTTTTCTCGATTTGTGCAGAAAAAGGAATGCTTTTATCAAAATAATGAACAGGTTCTTCTACTCCCCATAACGGAATATGGATAATATCAGTTACATTCTTGGGGAGTTTATATCTGGGTTCTACAAATGGATTACCAGTTATTGCCATTAGGTGAAAATCCACTTCCTCCTGTAATTCTGTACATAAAATATGCGCCCAGGTACTTACTCCACCCCCACTGTATGGATATGAACCTTCTGTTTCAAAAAGCACAACTGGTTTTACTTCATCCATTACAAAGAATCTTCAATTAAAAGTTCCTTGAAAAGCTTGTCATATTCATAAAAAATTGATTTCCAGGTATGTTTTGAAGAAACAAGATTAAACTTAGATTCCGTCAATTCTTCAAATTTTTCAGAATCATTCCATAACAAAGCAACCTGCTCAACTAGCGTTCGAGTGCTAGTATTTTTAGGTACAACAAAACCAAACTCTGAAGTAAGATCACCGACTTCCCATCCAAATGGTAGTGCTTTGTGCGAAAGAGCCTCAAACATAACCAAAGGTTGTGATTCATTATGGCTTGTAATGCAAATCATATCGAATTCATGAAGATAGTTATGAGCTGGTTCGTTCCAGATCATAGTTACTTCAGGATACTCTTTGGAAAGCTTTTCGACTTCTTCTTCAAGTTCCAGTTCGTTTGCACCACTCAACATCATTAAAAATGAAGGTTCTAGGTCCACATCTTTAAAATATTCTACTACTTCAAAAAAGAGTTTGGGATTTTTCATTTCAGCACATCTTCCAATCCATCCAATTACAGGATTATTGGCTCTTTTCTTTTCAGGTGAGAGAAGTTCTTCCGGTATTCCATTTGGTATATACTTCGGAACTTCTGCTCCAAATTTTATCTGTTCTGGAATATTCACTCTTGAAACGGAAACAACTTCTTCTGCTGAATTGTACACCTCAGTAGCAATTTCTTTAAAGATATCGACTATTTCTGATTTAGCTTCAAAATTATCAGGAATTTGATACCCACATTCTAAAGCAACAGCTCCTTTTTCAACTTCTTTCCAGTATAAGGCGTGTTCCGTTAATACCAACGGAGTTTTAAAGATCTTGGATAATTTTATACCAAGCCAACCTGCAAATCCTGTATTTGTAACATGTACTGTATCAAATCCAAAGCCGGGAACTGATTCTACAATTGATTGAAACCATGTTTCTTTAACGGTATCCCAGTTCGACTTTAAAATTGGTGGAGGAACTCTGGTAAACGACTTTACATTTTGAGTTAGAGGATAAAGTGCATTTTCGGGATCTAATTGTTGAAATTCATCTGTAGCAACCTGAAGAATATGGAAGTCATACAGCTTCATAGCTTTCAAATATTGATAAGTCCATTCGCTTACTCCCCCTCTATACCAAGGATAAGTCCCTTCAATAATAAGTAAAACTGATGTATTACCTAGGTTCATTTATCTTTCTGGTAAAGCCTCCAAAGTATTGCACCGGTTTGTGTTACCAATCTTGAAATTAATTCGAATTCCTTACTTGAAAATAATTTTGATCTCTTAACAATGAGCAAGCCAAACAATTTTGATTCTGTTGGCACATTCAGATTATTCATGAGCATGGCCTTTTCATTTGCTGAGAATAATGGAACACCAATTTCGGCCGGTATCTCATTTTTCGTTGAAAAATCAAGAAAACAACCCAATTCTTCATTATAGATATGGTTGCTTAAATAAGCTTCCTTTTTGGAACTGAGGTGTTCAAATGAATTGGATTGTTTAAAAGAGTTTAGTTCTTCTTCAGAAGGTTTTTCATTTCCTTTTATAATCAGTGGTGATGGAATTTCATTATCGATTATAAAGAAAGACAAAAGATCGGATTTCAAAATATCTGATAAATATGAGCAAAAAGTTTCAACCGTATCACTAAATGAACCTTTAATTGCTGATTCCATTAGCTTCATAACTAATACATTTTTACTCTTTTCAAGATCCTCATCTAATCCTTTGATATTCACATCTGTTAGAATTTTCATTCTAACGAGTTCTAAAACACCTTCCCTATCTGTATTGAAGCGTTCTTTTTTAATAAAATCTACAGCTCCCAAGTCAAGTGCTTTTTGCTCTTTCTCAACAGTAGGCAGGTTGGTCATGATAAGAACAGGAATCTTACTCTTTTCCTCATCATCTCTTATTGATTCCAGCAACTCCAAGCCCGAAAGTCCCGGCATGTGAATATCTGATAAAATTAAATTTACCGGAGTTTCTGAAAGTATATTAATTGCTTCTTGAGAATCCCTAGCGTTAACAAGCTGGAATTCTTTTCCAAGCAAACTCTTTGCCATGATGTGAATTGGCTCATCATCATCTATTACTAAAATTGTGTGAGACATATCTATTTTTAGTTTCCCAATTGTAGTTCAATAAAAAAGGTCGTTCCTTTATTCTCTTCCGATTCCACCCAGATTATCCCTTCATGTGCGTCAACATAAGATTGAACTTCTTCCAGACCAAGTCCTATACCTAAAATACCTTTAGGATTTTTAGCCTGATCTTTATGTGATGATATTAAAAAATTTGGTAGCATAGAATTAGGAATTCCTATACCATTATCTTTTACTTTAACTATAAGAGAGCCCTGTTTTGAACGAGTAAGTTGAACACTTACCTGCCCTTCAGAAATAGTAAATTTTACTGCGTTTGAGATCAATGTATTCAAAGCATAATACATTTTATCTCTATCAATATTCAGCATCAGTTCATCCCAATCAGACATAAAATTCATTTTTATCTTCTTCAGGGCTGCTTTGGCTCTGTTGTTTTGAACAACTTCATTCGCAAAGGCAACTATGTCAGTCTCTTCAAGATTTAAAGTACCAAAATTAGAACCTACAATTTCTTTATCGAGTAAGTCTTTAACCAACTCCAATAATTTCTCACTTCCGGATTTGATCAATTCAAGCATCTCCGTTCTTTCATCTTCTTCTAATGAGTCGTCTTCCAATAAAATTGTTATCAGCCCCATAATGCCAGAAAGTGGATTCTTAAAATCATGGCTTAACATCCTCATCAACTTATGTTTCTTCTGGTTAGCTTCACTGAGCTCTATCTCTCTTTCCTTCAGAATCTTAAGTTGTTCTTCTGTTTCTTCTTTTAATACCTTCAGCATTAAATGATTACGCACCCTGCTTATCAGTTCGTCTTTATCAAATGGCTTATTAACGAAATCAAGCCCCCCTGCTTCAAATGCTTTAACTTTATCAACACTTTCATTTGAACTGCTTAGAAATATGATTGGAATATCTTTATGCTCAGACATTCTTAGGGCATTTCCAACTTCCAACCCTGACATTTTTGGCATCATTATATCTAATAGGATAAGATCTGGTACAACTTCTTCGATCTTTTTTAATGCTTCATCACCGTCATAGCTCTTTTCAACTCTGAAACCTTCACTCTGAAGAACATGTGAAAGTAAAAGTACATTTTGTTTTGAATCGTCCACAACCAGAATCAAAAAATCTAAAGGATTTACTTCATTTTGAGCCATGAATTCTAATTTTTTTCTTCAAATTTTGTATTATTTTAAAAAACGTAAAATAAATTGAAACTATACTAATTTTCGTTCGTCTATTAATCAGTTGAATGATTAATGTACATAGATTAAAGTCTTAAAATGCAATTTTTAAAGTACACATTAATATTAGTTTGCATTCTCGTTTTTAGCAATGGTTTAATTGCAGGTAATAATGATCCTATAAATGATAAACCTGCTGTATTTGAGATTGAAGATAAATACAAAGAAGTTAAACTGTGCCTTACCAAAACTTCAGTGTATATGAAAATTAATAGTACTGTTAAAGACTATATGAATCAGGAAATTGTACACAGGCATAGTATTGAAGCAAGTCAGTTTATAGATTCTGAAGGTCATTTCCTTCTTGGCGATGTCGTTCTTTTAAGCTCGCGAAAACTTGAATACTCGTTTGATGATATCGAAAGTATTTCATTCGAAAATGGTGAATTGATATTCACTTATAATGATACTCAATCCTTTGTTTTTTCTGATATTTTAGGAACAGATGGAAACCCCGCCCTCCAAAACTTCTATTTAGAAGATCTCGAGAAGTTCTTCATAGCCTATAAAAAGCTCACCTCCTGACCTTTTCTGTTTTTTGTAACGCATTATACTCCTGAGACTCTTTTAAGAAAAAGGACAATCAAGGAGAAAAAATGGTTAAGTATATTTTACTTTGTATAGTAATCGGACTATCAATAATCGCGTGGTCAGAGATTCCGATAAACAGAGGCCCTGGAATAATAGCAGACAAATCACCCAAAACAACCAAACTTGCCTCCCCTCAGGAAATTAATTTTGATGGAAACACTTTTTCAGGGTTTAAAAAAATAGAAGCAACCGTTAGAGTATTAGAAAAAGACAGATATTTCTTTGACACCATGTCCGAGTTTTCTTCTTACGATATTCTTGTAGGATGGGGACAAGTTTCCGATCAAAAAAACCTAGACTATATAAATTTTGATCTCAAAGATAGATCTTTCTCTTACAACAAGATCAGATTACCACTAAAAAGCGACTTAATAAGTAGTCAAACTTTACTCTGGCATGTTGTTCCTTCAACCGATGAAATTAGAAAGATCCTTTTCGGGTTAAGAAAGGGACACCTAATCAATGTAACAGGATATATTGTTGATGTTGCTACCAGGGATGGGTTACAATGGAAATCAGCAAGCTCTATCTCTCAGGAAAGTAAGTCTTCTAATAAACATGATATACTCTGGATAACATCTCTTACAAAAAAATAGAAAATACTGTTACTTTTTTGAATTAAGGGCTACCTTAGCTGTCAAAAAATAGTTAATGAACTGGTTTAAAGATTCAATTTTAGACTTGGTATTTATGGGAGTGATAATATCCACTCTGTTTTTTCCAAGTAATACATCATTTATAATACTATGGGTTTATACCGGGCTTCTGCTACTAAGTAAAGTATTGGCTTTATTTATGCCAAGTTTGCAAAAAAGAGCATCTAAAACCAGCACTCCTAACTGGGTATACCATATTATCTATGCTGTTTCATTAGTAACTCTTTTGTTCATTCAAAAATGGTATTTAGCAGGCTCTTGGGCAATTATTTGGCTTTTATCAATCGTTCTCCTTACAAAACAAAATAATAGATCTTGAAGCATTTCTGCACTTCTGTTGTATTCACATTCTTTATAATCTTTTTAACAACAGGACTTTCAACAGCTCAGCAAAAATTGAAAGATCAACCACTTCAATTGCGGTTATGGTCGGGATACTCCTTCAACTCGGTTTATTTTCTAGGGAAAACATCCAATGCCTCCTCAGCAATTCTAGGAATCGGATATCGTAGAGCAATCCGTAGCTATGGTGAAAATACATTAGTGTATTACACTGCTGATTTAATTCCTTATATCTACTTTGATTACCCAAAAAGAGATGAAAATGATAAACCAACTCAAATTTCTGGTGTAGGTTTCTCTCCTATTGGTTTCTTATTAGAAAAAAAATTGAATAACTATTTTACTTATCAGCTGTCTATTTCGGGTTCTTTTATTTTTATGAAAGATGAGTTTCCTACTGACAAAGGAAGAAAGCTAAATTATACTTTTGATCCATCTTTCACACTTCAAACTCATATTACTAAGTCAATAAAACTTGCTTCAGGATATAAGTTCCATCATATTTCAAATGCCCAGACCGGCAGCGAAAATCCAGGTCTGGATTCAAACTTTTTATATATAAGTCTCATAATTAAATAGGTTTCAATGAAAGCAACAATATCAACAAACAAAGGAGATATCAATCTTGAGTTATTTCCTGAAAAAACACCAAAAACAGTAGCAAATTTTGTAAATCTCTCTCAAAGAGGGTATTACAACAACCTTCAATTCCACAGAGTAATAGACAACTTTATGATTCAAGGCGGCTGCCCAAATGGCGATGGTAGAGGTGGTCCCGGCTATACTTTTGAGGACGAATTTGATCCTGAATTAAGGCATGACACTCCCGGTGTATTATCGATGGCGAATGCAGGTCCCGGAACAAATGGAAGCCAATTCTTTATTACTCATACAGAAACGAACTGGCTTGACGGTAAACACTCTGTTTTTGGCAAAGTAGTTTCAGATGCTGATCAGGATGTTGTGGATTCAATTTCTCAAGGAGATAAAATAGAAAGCATCACTATTGAAGGAGATACTGAAGCTTTACTTTCTAAAGTATCAGAACTTTCAATGTGGAATGAAGTGCTGGATGAAAGGTTTCCAAGCTAGACCAGATTAAGATCTTATCGAAATTTTTTCTTCAGAAAAGTAACCTTTTACTTTCAGTTTCGTAATTGGGTTCGAACTTAAAACCGGACCCAGTTATGAAACGTAATTTAGCCTTTTCAATTTTTGCTGTTCTTTTTCTAACCTCATTAATACCCTCTGTATTTTCTCAAAGTTATGGAGATCGATATGGTGATTTAGATTACAGAAAATGGAGACTTACACTGATCAATCCGATTGGTACAAATGGCGTTGCTTCACCTCGATATACAGCAAAATACTCTATCAACTTGATTGGTGGCTACCATGGCGGATTAAATGGCCTGGAAATAGGCACTCTTTACAACTACAACAAAGAGTATAGTTCAGGTTTTCAAATAGCCGGTTTAGTTAATGCCACAGGAGGCTACGCAGAAGGCGTAGGTATTGCGGGTCTGATAAATTATGCAGCTGAAGATCTATCCGGTATTCAAGTTGCCGGTTTTGGAAACTTTAGTAGAAACGATATTGAAGGATTACAAGCTGCAGGAGTACTCAACTATGCACAAGGAGATCTTTCTGGTTTACAAGGTGCAGTAGGTGGAAATATAGCGCGGGGTAATGTTGAAGGAGCTCAAATATCCGGTCTGTTTAATCTTTCTGAGCAAAATATGAGTGGATTACAGATTACAGGTGGTGGTAATGTTGGATTAGAAAACATGGAAGGACTTATGATATCGGGTCTTTTTAATGCTGCAAGAGGTGATGCCAGCGGATTATTCATTACCGGAGGTGCCAACATTGCTACCGATGATATGGAAGGCTTGATGATCTCCTCCCTTTTCAACGTTTCTTCGGAATACTCAAGCGGATTAATGATTACCGGTGGTTTAAACTATTCAAGATATCAGGAAGGCTTGATGATTTCTGCCGGAGCGAACATAACCCAGGAAATGGAAGGAATGCAATTCGGAGGTATTCTTAATTATGCCACAACTGCTACCGGTGTACAAGTGGGAGTCATAAATATTGCTAAAGAGTTTGAAGGGGCTTCTATTGGTTTTTTAAGCCTCTATGGAAACGGTAGAAAGAATTTTGATGTGCGTTATTCCGATGCAGGTTTTACTGACATCGGAATTACAACCGGAACTCATAGGGTGTATAACATGGCTATTCTTGGCTATAACACCTCTCTTGATAGAAATGTATATCGGTTTGGTATTGGTGTTGGTTTAGAAAAGAACATCAACGATTCCTTTAGAAAAATTGAGAGCGATCAACTTTTCGTGAATCAAGAATTCACAGTCTTGCATCATTTTGAAGAAAATTGGAGTAAACAAACTAATCTCATTTTCGCTTATAAATACATGATCGGTAATCGTTTTAATTCCGGCCTGTCTATTTATGGAGGACCAAGTTACAATATTCAGGTTAGCAGAGTTAACACTGCTAATGATTATACTTGGTATAGTTTATGGAGTCCTGAGTGGAATGGACGACAATACAGAATGTGGGTTGGTTTTACTTTCGGCATTCGTTTCTTCAAACAAAAAAACCTACCGTTAATTGATGATTATATTTTTGAATTTGAAAGAGACTGGTAGCTGTAGAATGTTATAAATCTGTGAAACAATTCAGTACGTATTATTGTTATGTTAGGTGAAACTAAAAAAATACAATAATTATGAAAACGCTTGTAATATTCGTTTCAATAGCTCTGATAGGTTTTTTTCTGATGGCAACACATTCTGATAAAGGAATTGAAGAGCATAAGCATAGAGAAAATGTTATGACTACTCAATCACAGCCTGATCCGGATAAAAAATATCCTTATCAAAAAACCGAAGCTGAATGGAAAGAAATTTTGACCGCAAAAGAATTTAAGATTCTCCGCGGAAAAGGAACAGAAGCGCCTTGGTTCAATGAATACAACGATAATAAAGAAGAAGGAATCTATGTTTGCGCGGGTTGTGGACAGAAGCTGTATAGTTCAGAACACAAATATAATAGCCGTTCAGGTTGGCCAAGCTTTTGGAAGCCAATAGCTGATTCTTTGGTAGCAGAAGAAGTTGATAAAAGCTATTTCATGACCAGAACAGAAATTGTTTGTTCTAATTGTGGCGGGCATTTAGGGCACGTTTTTGATGACGGACCGGAACCAACAGGGCTACGGTACTGCATGAATTCAGCAGCTATGGACTTCATTCCTAAAGATGAAATAGCGAGCAAAGAACAATAGTTCTGTAACACATTTTTATTTATAATCTAGGCGAGCTTTTATATGCTCGCTTTTTTTATGTAATCAAATTTCAAAAACATGGCAGAGCCCGCAAAGACATTACTCAAGGCAAGTTTCAATCCAAAGATCAAATCTTATCTTCTTTGGTATGGTGTTCTGATGTGTGTTGTTATGATTTTCACAATTCCCTTCATCCCAATTTGGTTGATCTTTGCATCTTATTTTGTAAATAAATACTTCGACAGGCTGCACTGTGAACTCACCACACGTTCATTGAAATTTAACAAGGGCTATATTTTCAGAACTGAAAAAACCATTCCTTTAGATAAAATTCAGGATCTTACTTTTAAAGAAGGGCCTCTTTTAAAAGCATTTGGGTTAAGTATTCTACAAATTGAAACAGCCGGAAGTTCTGCCTCCGCTTCAGCTGATCTGTCTTTAATTGGAATTGTTAATGCTTCTGAGTTCAGAGATCAAGTATTAAATCAAAGAGATGTAGTTACTGAAAACACATCCTCCTCTCCTTCTTCAATTGTTCAGGATTCTGAAAATGTAATCGAAATTTTAAAAGATATAAGAGATTCCTTAAATCGAATTGAGCAGTCAAGAAATAACTAATAATCAGTTTTGATTATAAAGTCGTATGATCTGGGAATAGCTCAAATCTTCGAGCATGTCCCGATCTTCTAATTCTCTAAGAAACTCTTCGGTAACTCCATTCGAATACATTCCTATTATACCGGAATAGCTAATCTCATCCAGATAATCTATATCTTCAAGAGTTCTTAAATAAGATTCTGAAACTCCGGTCGAATACATACCAATAATCCCTGAATAATTTACTTCATCAAGATAATCCACATCATCCAGCGTTCTTAAATAATCCATTGAAACACCGCTGGAAGACATACCAATAATCCCCGAATAACTTACTTCGTCCAAGTAATCAAGCTCTTCCATAACTTCTATAAATTCTATATCTACCCCGCTACTATGTAATGCTAATGCCTGATTAGGAGTGAGATCACTTAAATAATCCAGGTCATCTAATGCTTGTAAATATTCTACAGGAACTCTGTTCTGATATAAAATTGAAGTGTTATCTAAGGTAGGAGTTCCGTCAAAATTCAGATCTTTAATGGTATCAAAGTATTCAAGTTGAGTATAGTTGATTACTGTAGATTGCGATGTAGTTACTTGATCTGATGACTGGAAAAGGTTACTAATAGAACTACCAATTCCGTAAGCCGCTTTCATTGGACTCCAATCAAAACGCCATAAAATCGCAATTAGAATAAAGATTCCAATAACCCAAGTGTTTCTTCTGGATAAGATATCTTCAGGATCTGAAGGTTTTCGCTTTTCTTTGGGAGCTTCATCGCTATAAAAATCAGAGAAATCTTTTTCTTCTTCACTTGAATCAAGATCGTTGGTAAGTCTGTTTTTATTTCTTTGTCTGCTCATGTCTCTTAATCAAAAGCTGTTTCAGGAAAGTAATGAATCAATTTATAAGTTTTTATTCTTTTCTTCTATCCACTTACTCATATATTTATAGCTTTGAAGTGTATTTTGAAGTAACATTGACCCAATGAAGTTTTTCTTTCTATGTTCTGAAAGGTTTGATGAAATAAAGCTGATCTTGTTTTTTAGATTCTGATGATGCTTATCTCTGGAAAACAAACTGTTGAATACACTAAATCCCGTTTTTTGGGCTGTACTCCATTTCTTGGGATTGTTATATAGATCAATGGCCTTTTTAACAAACTGTTCAGGAGTTTCTGCAACTTCTCCTCCCCATACCTGATCTGTAATCATCCCTTCCGCACCGATTGCAGTAGTTACTGACGGAGTTCCACATTTCATGGCATCTACAAGTTTACCTTTCAATCCGGCTCCAAATCTTATTGGCGCAAGTAATACCTTTGCCCTTCGAATTACTTCTTCTGCACTTTCAGCACGCCCTTTTATGCAGAAACCTTCTTTCTCGTTATGAAGTTGCTCTACTTTAGGTGAAGAATAAGCTCCGTAAATATGCAGTTCGGCTTCCGGAATTTGTTTTTTTATTGACTTCCAGATATCTGATTTTAAGAACTTTACAGCGTCCCAGTTAGGTTCATGTAAAAAATTCCCTATGGAAATAAAATGCTGTCTCTCATCAAACGATGGAAACTTGTTTTGTTGATCAGAGTTGATCTCTTCAAACATAAAAGGGATATAGTGCAATAAATCTGTATCAATTTTGAAGAAACTAGTAAGTAACTCGTACTCAAAATCAGAAATAATAAGAGAAAGATCGCACCGATAAATTGAGGCGATTTCTCTTCGGGCTTTGTCAGAATAAAGATCCCTTTCAGTAAATGTTCTGCCCAGTTTTAAAGCTTTATGTCTTCCATAGCGTAAAGAATGAAGGTCTTCAGTGTCTAAAACTCTGATCGCGTCTGGACATTGCTCTGCTATCCTCCAACCAAATTGTTCCTCAGTCATGAATCTATCAAAAAGTACAACTTGAGGGTTTAGCTTTTTAATGAATTCATCAAAACCCGAATCGTTAATTTTGGTCAATTCAGTTTCAATATCTAACGATTTTAAATCTTCAGAATATTCAAAATTCGATGCAGAACTGGCAAATGTGACAGATGCTCCCTCTTCTTTAAAAAAGGCGATTAATTGCATCATTCTTGACCCGGCAGCAGAAGAATCCGGTTCCGGCCATACAGTTCCTATAATTAGTACTCTTTGATTTGCGAACATTTACACTTCTGATAAAAAACTTATAAAATAATTCTGCTTATTAAAGTACAAACAAATTCAATCAGCCTGTATGAAAAATATATTACTGTTGATCTTCCTTTCTTTTTTTGTTGTATCAATCTCAGCTCAATATGAATATGAACCAAGTATGCAAAACCCTTTTGGAAAACTAAATCCTGCAGCATATCCACAAACTGCTGATTTCGAACCTTTAATTGGAGTTAGTGAATGCATATCTGAAAGCAGAGCAGCAGATGGTAGCTGGAATTCTGAAGTTAATATGCTTTGGAAATGGAAATACATAATGAATGGAATGGCTGTTCAGGATGAAACATTAAAAGAAGATGGATTACATTCCGGCAGCATCCGTCAGTTTAATGCAGATAGTAGCAAATGGTATGTTCATTATTATGCTTCAGCTTCAGCCTCTCCCGCTCTTCCTGTTTGGGAAGGCTCTAAGGTTGAAGAAAATAAGATCGTGCTTTACAGACGTCAGGCAGCCCCAAACGGAACTGATGGTTACTACCGACTCACTTTCTATGAAATTACGGATGAAAGTTTTAATTGGGTAGGTGAATGGGTTGATCTTGGTGAAACATTCTCATACCCCACATGGAAGATCTCATGTATTAAACAAAAGTGATGAGTTTCTGGGAAGAACAGCTAAAGATTAATACCGAACTGAGTGCAAAATGCTCCCGTTTGAACAAAAAGGGAAAGCCATTCTGCCTCAACAAAGCTCCAACGTCTCTTTGGTGCGGTAAAAACCGACTGGCGGACGGAGGAATTAAAAGATTACAGTTGATCTGTTAATTATTTAATTAATTAAACTCTTCTCTCTGTGTCATTCTGAGGATACCTCCGAAGAATCTTACCGAGGCTGTTTTTTCTAATTCCTTCACTAGCTAACCTCATATAGACATTTCTCACTCACAACAAAAATCATAGCCTCTTCGACTATAGGTTCCTTCGGCAGTAGCCTCAGGATGACTTTTTTGTAAGGAATAGAGATCGAAGTTGTCTTACATGATAGCATGAATCATTATTACGTATATATAACAACAAATCCATCCAGAACCACCCTTTATACTGGAATCACCAATGATCTTGAACGAAGACTAATTGAACATTATCAGAACCGTGGAAATAAAAATACATTCGCAGGAAAATACTACTGTTATGAGCTGCTGTACTTCGAAAACTTTCCATCTTCTTATGAAGCTATACAGGCTGAAAAATACATAAAGGGCAAAAGCAGAAAGAAAAAGGAACAGATCATTAGAGATAAGAACCCTTCTTTTGCGTTTCTGAATCGTAAAATATTAGGATACTGGCCTCCGAAGTATGGGGTTTAGTATCTGCTTCAGTCATTCTGAGGATACCCTGCAAAAATCTTACCGTTTGATATTTATCTTCTCTGTCATTCTGAGGATACCTCCGAAGAATCTTACCGAGGCTGTTTT
>TARA_R100001143_G_scaffold4447_4_pt1 | contig 79616 bp, 74 predicted proteins | sample TARA_R100001143 | Tara Oceans TARA_R100001143 (sample SAMEA2621300) | marine metagenome | biome: marine biome (ENVO:00000447); feature: mesopelagic zone (ENVO:00000213); material: "saline water (ENVO:00002010), including plankton (ENVO:xxxxxxxx)" | depth 800 m | reverse complement strand
CGCGTGCTGCGACCCCCGCGGGCTCCTTGTGCCTCGCCGTCCGGGGCGGCCTCGCGGAAGCGCTTGATCCAGGCGGCGCAATCCTTGTCATGACCGGCGATCACATCCGCCCCCCAGATTGCGTGCATTTCCGGCTCGTGCAGCGGGTTCATGATGGCGCTGGTCATACCGGCCCCAACCGCCATGGACAGAAAGGCCCCGTTCAGGGAGTGGCGATTTGGCAGGCCGAAGCTCATATTCGACGCGCCACAGGTCGTGTTGACCTTCAATTCATCATGCAGGCGACGGATCAGGTTCAAGGCGCCCACACCGGCATTGCCCAGGGCACCGATTGGCATCACCAGGGGATCAATCACAACGTCATGGGCGGGAATGCCATAATCCGCGGCGTGTTCGACGATCTTTTTGGCAACCTGGAAACGAACGTCCGGATCTTCGGAAATACCGGTTTCGTCGTTGGAAATACCAACCACGGCACAGCCATATTTCTTTACCAGCGGCAAAACGACTTCCAGGCGCTCTTCTTCCCCGGTCACAGAGTTGAGGAGCGGGCGACCTTCATAGGCCGCCAAGCCCTGTTCCAGGGCTTCTACGATAGAACTGTCGATGCACAGGGGGATATCAACCAGGCTTTGCACCAGCTTGATCGTTTTTGCCAGAATGTCGGGTTCGTCGGCCAGTGGAATGCCTGCGTTGACATCCAGCATATGGGCACCCGCAGCAGCCTGTGCCAGCGCGTCTGCCGTGACTGTCTCGAAATTGTATTCCTTCATTTCCGCTGCCAGCTTTTTGCGGCCGGTTGGATTGATACGTTCCCCAATTACGGTGAAGGGGCGGTCAAACCCGATAATGTGGGTTTTGGTTTTGGATTCGAGAACAGTCCGGGTCATTGAGCAAATTCCTTGATGCGATGTCGTCTCCACAATGTCAGGCGCGACATTGGGTCAGCACGACAGGATTATGGTCCGTCGTCAGATGGACGAAAGTTAACCGAGCGGGCGCAAGGGAACAGCGCGCCCGCGTCTATTAACGTCGGAATCGCGCCGTTCTTGGTTTTCGGTGAACAAAGTCCTGTCTAAAGACCCGTTCACACTGTCGGTTAGGCTGTTTCGGACACCGATTCCGGTGCTTCAACGGGGTCAGGGAAACGGGTCCAACTGGATACCGGTTCCAGATTATCGACCACGCGCTCGTCACGGACCCAACCCAGAACCGGACGGAAGCCATCCTCTGCGCGGTCGCGCAACAAGGTGTCCAGGGCGGCAGTATGTTGTGGCAATGACCCGCCGCCAATCAGATTGACCGTGCCATCGCGCAAGGCGCTGTCCAGCCAGGCCGCGCGGCGGGCATCGCCGGGGCGGAATTGGACAATGCCATCGGCGCTGTTGACGGTGCGTGGACCAAAGCGTGGGCCGCCTTCAATGCGTTGCAGCAGGATCGCAACGCGGCTGTTCAGTTTTTCGCGGGCCTTGTTGGCCCCTTCCAGCATGGCCTGAATGCGCCCAACGCCGGGCAGCACGTCCAACAGAATGCCATCGGCACCCCCGGCTATCAGCCCTTCAACCTGAATGCTGGCGGCGGCTTCGACCTCACCAGGGGGGATATCCCAACCATCATCGCGCACAACGCCCATGACAAAGCGGCGGCGGCCTTCACCGGGCACGCTGTCCACAGCTTCCGCAGCGGCTTCTGCAGCTTTGAAATTGATCAGGAAGGCTTCTTCTTCCAGGCCATAGGCACGCAGGGTAAGAGGGTTTGCGCGCAGGCTGTTGGTCCGCACGATATCCGCACCGGCCTTCAGAAAGGCCTTATGCACATCAACAACCTTGCTGTAGCGGGTCAGGTTCAGCACTTCCGGGCATTCCACGGCACCGAAGAAATCCCGCTCTGCGTCCAGATCCAGTTCTGGCAGTTTAAGTTCTCTGGTGATCGATCCATCGGTCAACAGGACGTGATGGGTCAGGGCTTCTGTAATTGTCCGCATAGGTTTACGCAGCCTCCTCTTTCTGAGTAATCACGGCGGTATCTGTGCCTGTGATGCCAAGCGCCCGGGCGATGGTCAACGCATCCCGCACGCGGTTTAATGTATATAGGTGAATATGGTCGACCCCTTCTGCGATCAGGCGATCTGACAGGGATACAGTGGTCGCAACAGACAAGGTTCGCACGGTATCTGGGTCGTCTTCCAGCCCCGCGAAACGGGCGTCCAGCCATCCTGGCACTTTCGCGCCACACCCGGCGGCGAAACGATGCAACCCTTCCAGGCTGGCAATAGGCAAAAGGCCCGGGATGATGGGCTGATGAATGCCCGCCGCACGGCAGTCATCCCGAAAGCGCAGATAGTCTTCGATGTTAAAGAAGAATTGGGTGATTGCCTCACGGGCCCCGGCATCGAATTTACGCTTCAGATGGTCCATCTCTGCCGCCTTTGAAGCGGATTTGGGATGGCCTTCGGGATAGCAGGCAACGGCGATGTTAAAGCCGCCAATCTGGCTTAAGGCTTCGGTCAGTGCGGCGGCGCAGGGATATTCATCCCCCGTCACGGCGGGTGCATCCCCCCTTAGGGCGACGATCCTGCGAATGCCTTTTGCCTTCCAGTCGCGGGCCAGCCTGTCGATCTGATCCTTGGACTGGCTGGATGCGGTCAAATGGGCGGCGATCTTATTGGCATGACCCTGTGCCACCAGGGCATTGATGGCGGTTTCGCTGCGTTCTCTGCCAGACCCGGACGCCCCGTAGGTCACCGAAACATAATCACCCACGGCGGCTAATGTTGCGACACTGCTTTCAAATGTCTCAGAACTGCCAGATTTGGGCGGAAATACTTCAAAGCCGATGCGGATGCGATGGCTCATGCTGCTTCCTCCGCCTGGGACTGTGCTGATTTCTGCGCCGTCCAGATACAGACCGTCAGGGCACCGCCTTCCAGTCGCGTTATGGATACGTCGCCAAATCCAGCGTCGTTGAGCCAATTCTGAATCTGTTCCTGGGTGAATCCCGGCCAGCGATGCGCATGTTCTGCGCGCAATTCTGCCAGATTATGTTGTTCAAAGTCGACGATCAGAATGCGGCCCGTGTCTGATAATACGCGGGCGGCTTCGGCCAGGGCCTGGGCGGGGTCATCAGCATAATGCAATACCATATGCAAAACCGCTGTGTCGAAATCCTGATCGGCGCTGGGGATTTGGTACATATCGGCCTGGCGCACCTGACAGTCCGTCAGGCCTTCGCGTTCAATGGCGGCACGCGCAACGCGCAGCATTTCCGCAGACAGATCAATACCAACGGCGGAGCTGGCGCGCGGACCCAATAGTTCCAGCAACTTCCCGGTACCGGTTCCGATATCCAGCAATCGACCCAGGGTCCAATTCCGCGTTACGTCAGACAAGGCATTGGATACCGCCAGTTCATCAACATGCAGGGTGCGGATATGATCCCATTCTGCGGCATTGCGTTTAAAGTAATCCGCCGCTTCCGCATCCCATTTGCGGCGCAAGCGGTCCAGCCGATCCATGTCGCGCGCCAGAATGGGGTCTTCCTGTGGCAGCAGGTCCAGGACGGCGGATGCAAAACCGGCAGCATTGTCATCCGCCCGACGGTCTGATGCCAAACGATAGCGTGCCCAGGACCCTTCCTGGTGCCGTTCCAGAACATGACCTTCGACCAGCAATTTCAAATGGCGGGAGAGGCGTGGCTGGCTTTGACCCAGCAAATTGACCAGATCGCTGACGGTCAGTTCTGAATGGGCGCACAGGTTCAGGATCCGAATTCGGGTCGGTTCCGCCACGGCGCGCATTGCCTGAAGTAGTCTGTCCATTTGCTTGGCCTCATAATGTAATGCACACATAACAATATCTTTATATCGTTCTGTCAACAAAAAAGAGAGGCACGCAAATCATTGGATCCTATCTGCATGGCAAAATGCATAATGCCCGCTTTTTATGAAAAGCAGGGCGCTGGCAGAAAATGGGTGAAAAGGGCGGGTAGGGTGGATTGTTACTTTAGGAAGGACAGTTCTATCGCATGAAGGGCTTCATCACTGTGGATGACACCATCGGCCTCAATCAATGTGCGGATGGACTGTTGCAGGGCCTCCAGGGCCGTTTCGCCCTTGGTATCCATGATATCATGGGCGCTGTTCAGCATTGTCCGGGAATCTGGATACAGGCGACGCACGATTTCCCAAACCGTATCGGGCGGGCATTCTGTATGTCCATAATTCTGTTGAATAAAGGACAATACAACAGTCCGTTCTGCTGGATGCAAATAGCCGTCACAGCGAGAGAAGAACATAAGCACAGCAAGTTCATTGCGCGCTGCGCATAACAGGGCGCGGGTTTGATCGCTAATGCTTTCGCCCGTGCCGTCACAGTGAAAGCGTTCCAGAAACTGATAGGCAGAATCATAAGGCATCGCGCCGCCATGCGGGTCGATCACGCGCAGGGGACGGGTCAGGCGGAATCGTCTGACATCCTGGCGCGTATGGCAAAAGGCTGTGAAGCTGGGGTCATCCCCCTTCAGCGCCGCTGACAACAGGGTGACGCGCCGCACGCTCCATTGGTCGTGATCATCCCGATATTCCAAGATCACACCGGCTGGCAGATATGTCCCATCCGTTTCAGGCGTCAGCATGTCCGGGGAATCTTCGACCGGTGCCTCTTCGACCACGCCGCCGGGAAGGGGCGGGCGCGGAGCATTCGCGACTTTCCCGGCGATTCGTTCAAAATCCCGCAGCATGTAATGGCCCCTTGCTTTTATAGGCGGTGTCAATCCGTGCCGGTATTTAACACCCAAAAGGGAGATGGTGCCACGCAATTATATACTGGTATCCACCGTCAGGCGGGGGCCCATTCCCGCGCGCCATCGGCAAGATAGGCCCACAGATAATCAGCAAAGCTCCACCGGATCATAACGTCGAAGGTATCGGCATCGGCCAGTGTGATAAAGATCGTTGCATGATGGAACCCGGTCCCGGTCGCTTGCCCTGGCTTGAACGAACGGGGGTGCAGGTCGACGACGCACCCTTTCGCCAGAAGGTCGCGGCTGCGCGCACCATCGACACGCAGCACGGTATAATAATCACTGACATCGACAACGGATTTGCGAATGCCGGAAAGTGCTGCGTTCAAATCCGTGATCAATTGAATTTGCGCATCTTCGTTGGTCCAGATCAGCCATTCGTCGAATGCCTTCCAGAATACCCGAATGTTGCCAACACGCAGCGACGACAGAGGTTGCGTCGGCAGGTCTGCACCCAGGACAGACTTAACCGCTGCCGCAAAGGCTGGGTCGGCTGCATTGCCCCGCAAAGTGACCTTTCCTAGAAAGGGCAGTTCCGTGATGGTCACACCATCAGCCTGAATGGGGTCTTTGCCTGACAGCGGCGTTTCAATGGTAACGCCTGGATACAGACTGGATGCCTTAGCCATTGGAGCGTGCTCCTTCCTTATCAAAGAAGACTGTATCGGTCAGCGTCACCTTTTCCACATGCCCGTTCATCAACGGCACAGAAAGCGTGTCGCCTTTGCGCTTGATACCATCCGCCACCAGGGCCAGGGCAATCGAGCGACCGACATTCGGGCTGTAATAGCTGGATGTTACATGGCCTAGCGTCTTCATCGGGGGCTTGGGTTTCACATCTTCCACGATATGGGCCCCTTCGGGCAGCACAAAGTTTGGATTGTCCGTCAACAGGCCAACCAATTGCTTGCGGCCTTCCCGTTTCGTATCCGTGCGATAGAAGGATCGGCGGCCCAGGAAATCATCTTTCTTCTTGGACACGATCCAGTCCATGTCCAGATCCATTGGGGTGACCGTACCATCTGTATCTTGACCAACGATGATGAAGCCCTTTTCCGCGCGCAACACATGCATGGTTTCTGTTCCATACAGGCACAGGCCATGGCTCTTCCCGGCGTCCTGTAGCGCGCGCCAGACATGCAGGCCATAGCGGGCGGGGACGTTGATTTCATAGGCCAGATCACCGGTGAAGCTGATCCGATAGACCCGTGCGGGGGCCCCGGCAACCGTGCCTTCCTGCATCGCCATGAAGGGGAAGGTTTCCGGATCCAACGGCATGGATGTCACATCCGCCAACAATGCCCGCGCATTCGGCCCGGTGATGGTGCAGACCGCCCATTGTTCGGTGACAGAGGTCATATAGACTTCCATCTGTGGCCATTCGGTCTGGGACCAGTTTTCCAGCCAGCCTAGAACCCGCGCAGCCCCGCCGGTCGTGGTCGTCATGTGGAAATGATCATCGGCCAGGCGGGTCGTGACGCCGTCGTCAAACACCATGCCGTGTTCATTCAGCATCAGGCCATATCGGGCGCGCCCAGGCTTCAGCGTGTCCCATTTATTGGTATAGACCCAGTTCAGGAATTCAGCTGCGTCCTTGCCCTGAATATCGATCTTGCCCAGGGTGGAGGCATCCAGCATGCCAACGGTTTCACGTACCTGACGGCATTCGCGCAGGACAGCCTCATCCATCGTCTCTGTAACGCCGGATTTGCTGGTTTTGGGGAAATACCAGGGGCGTTTCCAGTCGCCGACATCTTCAAACACCGCGCCATTTTCGACATGGGCCGGATGCATCGCGCTGGTGCGCTCCTGAATGAACAGGTGATTGCGATTCTGTCCGGTAACCGCCCCAAACGTGATGGGCGTATAGGGGGGGCGGAAGGTCGTGGTGCCAACTTCAGGGATCGCGGCGTTGCGGATTTCCGCCATGATTGCCAGCGCATTGACGTTGGATGTTTTGCCCTGATCGGTGCCCATGCCGGTTGTGGTATAGCGCTTCAAATGCTCAACCGACAGATAGCCTTCGCGGGCGGCCAGATGAATGTCAGACGCGACCACATCATTCTGATGGTCGTGGAAATGCTTTGCCTTGCCATGGCCCAGCGGCTTCTTGCCGGGAATGGTCCAGACCATGCGTTCAGGTCCTTCAACCAGGGGCTCGGTTTCGGGTGTCTTGGGCACTTCGCCGCTGCCAAAGCCCGCCGCTTGCGCCGCTGCAGCGCCCTGCGCGAAGCCTTGCGAAAGGCAATTCCCCAGATCATAGGTTCCGGTTCCCGACCCTGCTGCAACAGGCAACCAGGGGCCGGCATGACCGGGAATAAAGCAGTTCTTTTCTGCGTCCCAGGTCAGTTTGCCCCGTGCCTGGCTCCACAAATGGACGGACGGATTCCAGCCATTGGAATTGGCCAGGATGTCACAGCCGATGAAGGTCGTATCAGAGGTCAGGCTTTTGCCATCAGCAGATATTTTCGCGATTTCGCACCCGGTCACGGCATGTTTGCCAAATGTCGCAACGACGGCACTGCCCTTATGGATGCGGATCATCAGGGCTTCGGCCTGTTTCACCAGCGGGCCTGTCGGGTCCACACGCAGATCGACGATATCGACCACAGCCCCTGCTGTATGGGCGTCAATTGCGGTTTTATAGGCGCTGTCATTATTGGTGAAGACAACCACCTGACGCCCAGGCAAAACGCCATAGCGATTGATATAGGTGCGCAAGGCCGCCGCCAGCATGATACCGGGGCGATCATTGTCGGCAAATACCAACGGGCGTTCGATGGCACCCTGGGCCAGCACAACCTTTTTCGCGCGGATTTTCCAGAAGCGCTGACGGGGGATGCGATCATCCGCCTGTGGTCCCAGATGGTCGGTCACCCGCTCCAGCGCAGTCAGATAGTTGTAATCGTAATAGCCAGACACGGTTGTGCGCGGCAAGATGGTCACCTCTTCCAGGCGCGCCAATTCCGCCAGGGATTTTGCAACCCAGTCCAGGGCAGGCTGTCCGTCGATCAGGGCATCGTCGCTGAGCAGCGCGCCGCCCATTTCCTGTTGTTCGTCGGCCAGGATGACACGGGCACCGGTGCGACCTGCTGCCAAAGCCGCAGCAATCCCGGCGGGGCCGCCCCCAACCACAAGCACATCACAGAAAGCGAATTTCTGGGCATAGGAATCCGGGTCTCGCTCCATTGGGGACTTACCCAATCCTGCCGCACGTCGGATAATCTTTTCATAGACCGGCGTCCACCAGGAGGCGGGGAACATAAAGGTCTTATAGTAGAATCCAGCCGGAAACAGCTTGGCAATTTTCTGGTTCACCGATTGCACATCAAACTTCACCGACGGCCAGCAATTCTGGCTGGCGGCGGTCAGCCCGTCATACAAATCCACCACAGTGGCGCGGGTATTGGGTTCCGTGCGCGGTCCTGTTTCCAATTGAACCAGGGCATTGGGCTCTTCGGATCCGGCGCTCATAATGCCGCGCGGGCGGTGGTATTTGAAGCTGCGCCCGACCAGCTTCACGCCATTGGCCAACAGGGCAGAGGCCAGCGTGTCACCACGATAGCCCGTGTAACTCTGCCCATCATAGGTGAAGGTCAATTTCTGGCTGCGGTCCAACCGGCCTTTGTCGGACAGGCGATAGGATTGGCTCATTTTTTAGCACCTTCGGCTAATTTCTTGTGATCGTCGCAACAGGTCAATCCGTCCCAATCCTTGGGCGGCGTGGGCGCGTCTTCTCCCATTTTATAGCTGTCCCACATGACATCCGTGACGGTGTGGCGCAAGGCGTTGAACCACCGTCCGCACGCCTGTGTATGGACCCAGCGTTCCGCATGAATGCCCTTGGTATTGGTTCGGGTATAGATGTAATCGCCCCATTCCTGATCCGAAATCTGGCCAGGTTCCAGGGGGCGGGCGATATGGGCCTCGCCGCCATAGCTGAATTCGGTCTGATCACGCCAGCCACACCAGGGACATTTTACAAGAAACATGGCAGAAGCTCCAAATCTGAAAGGGTGTCGGCTTAGTGGGCGACCGCGGCGGCAGCCGCTTCATCGATCAAGGCACCGGTATGGAAGCGATCCATGGAAAAGGGCGCTGCGACAGGGTGCATTTCACCCTTGGCGATGGAATGGGCAAAGACGTGGCCCGATCCTGGCGTTGCCTTGAATCCGCCCGTTCCCCAGCCACAGTTGAAGAACATATTTTCAACCGGCGTCTTGGTCATAATGGGCGAACGATCCACAGTCACATCGGTGATGCCGCCCCATTGGCGCAGCATGCGAACCCGGCTGAAAATCGGATATAATTCTAGCACGGGACCGACCACATGTTCGATCTGATCAAAGCTGCCCCGCTGGGAATAGGAGATATAGGGGTCGCCCGATCCGCCAATCACCAATTCACCCTTATCGGATTGGCTGATATAGGCATGGATGGCGTTGGACATGATCACGCAATCAACGATGGGTTTCATCGGCTCGCTGACAAAAGCCTGCAAGGGGAAGCTCTCCAGCGGCATGCGGAACCCGGCCATTTCCGCAACGACGGAGGAATGCCCGGCGGCGACAACACCGACCTTGCCAGCGCCGATGCTGCCGCGCGTTGTTTCCACGCCCTTAACGACCCCGCCTTCAATCTTGAAGCCGGTGACTTCACAGTTCTGGATGATATCGACACCCATCGCATCGGCGGCACGGGCATAGCCCCAGGCCACAGCATCATGTCGCGCGGTGCCGCCGCGACGCTGTAACAGGCCGCCCATAACCGGATAGCGACAGTTCAGATTGATGATCGGCACCATCTCTTTGACCTGTTCGGGGGACAGGAATTCACTGTCGATCCCATTCATATAGATGGAATTGCCGCGCCGTCCGATTTCCTGCATGTCGTGAACATTATGCGCCAGATGCAGCAGGCCGCGCTGAGAAAACATGACATTGTAATTCAATTCATCGCTGAGGCCTTCCCACAGGCGCACCGCGTGATCGTACAGGGCAGCGGATTCATCCCACAGGTAATTGGACCGCACGATGGTCGTGTTGCGCCCCGTATTTCCGCCGCCTAGCCAGCCCTTTTCAATGACCGCAACATTGGTAATGCCGCATTCCTTGGCCAGATAATAGGCGGTTGCCAGCCCGTGGCCGCCGCCGCCGATGATCACGACATCATAATGGGGTTTGGGATCAGGACTGCGCCAGGCGCGTTCCCAGTTTTCATGATGGGTGCGGGCGTTGCGGGCGATTGCGAAGATGGAATATTTCTTCATGGTCACAGATCCTCATTGAGTGGCCTTTTGTGTAATACAGCGGCCCATTCCCCCCTTTCAGAACTGCGACAGGCTTAACAAGAAATGCGACGAGACCCGCTTTCCCCCCTATGACGCGGATTGACAAGAATCCCAATCACGCCCATAGCGATGATGACGCATATGTGAAACTTGCCCCCTTAGGATACCTGTGGATGGGCAGCATAAACAAAAGCGGCACTTTCTTGGGAAAGGGCCTGTCGCGTAGACTATAATTCAGCAAGGCCGGCATATAGAAGGATCGGTTACGAATGCGCATGTTGAAACCCGTGGCAGGATCAGGCCCTGATAAGGTCGTGTTCGTGCTGATTCCAAATTTCTCCCTGATCGCCTTGTCTGGCGTGGTGGAACCGATGCGCCTTGCCAATCGGATCAGTGGCAAGACCCTGTATAAATGGGAAACGGCTAGCCGGGATGGTGCGCCGGTTCAGGCCTCTAACGGGTTTCCTATCGGCACGGACCGGTCTGTCGCTGATTTCACATTGCCGCCCAGCAATGTCATTCTGTGTTCCGGCATCGATGCACATGTTTACAAGGACAATGCGGTGTTCGGCTGGCTGCGCCGTTGGGCGCGCGAAGGCAGCCATATTGGTGCAATTTGCACCGGGGCCCATGTGCTGGCCCATGCAGGCCTGTTGAACGGCTATCGCTGTACAATTCACTGGGAAAATTTGGACAGTTTTACAGAAGAATACCCGGATCTGGACGTGCGGGCGGAATTGTTTGAAATTGATCGGGATCGTTTCACATGCGCCGGGGGCGTTGCGGGCCTGGATATGATGCTGCAGGAAATTTCTACCAAACACGGGGCGGATTTGGCTGCGGCTGTGGCTGAGCAATTCATGCATGAGCGGATGCGTGAAGGCCATGATGATCAGCGACTGCCCCTGCAGGCCCGTTTGCGCATCAGCCATCCCAAGCTGATCCGGGCGATATCGGAAATGGAGCGCCATACAGAAGAGGCACTGACCCGGGACGAGATCGCAGATCGTGTTGGCCTGTCCCGGCGTCAATTGGAGCGCCTGTTCCGCCGTTATCTGAATACCAGCCCGGCGCGCTATTACCTGCGTTTGCGGTTGAATCGGGCCAAAACATTACTGACCCAGACCACGATGCCGGTCACTGAGGTTGCCTTTGCCAGTGGCTTTACCTCCGCATCCCATTTCTCAAAATGCTATCGCGATATGTTCGGGCGCACCCCGCGCGCAGAACGGCGCGGTCCTGGCGGCGTTATCCTGGATGCAGAGGATGACGAGGCGGAAGACTTGGACGGTGCCGCTTATTCTGACGAGGATTTCGAGGACGATCTGGATGATGATCTGGACGACGGAATGGACGACGACCTGTTGGCAGAGGGCGGCAAAGCGTAATGCCTGTCGCGTTCAAAGATGCTGCCGTTCAGGCTGTCTTTGATCAGTACGAGGCGGATATTCGTGACAAGCTATTGTCTCTGCGGGATCTGATTTTTGATCAGGCTGCCTCCATCCAATCTATCGGCTCGCTGTCTGAAAGCCTGAAATGGGGACAACCGGCCTATCGTCCCGTTGCAAACAAGATCGGGACAACGGTGCGACTGGATGCTGTTCGTGGATCGGGCGGGGCTGTGGCACTTTATGTTCCCTGCTCAACCACTCTGATTGCAGATATCACAACCCGATATCCTGATGTGTTTGACAGTCAGGGAAAGCGGGCGCTGGTTTTCGCGCCCGATACATCCATTCCGGAATCAGAACTGCGCCACGCGATTGCGATGGCGCTGACCTATCACCGCGCACCACACTAGGACGCGGTGGGGGCAACGCTGGTTGTTTCCAATATTGTGGGCTCCCAATCCTCACCGGCTGCCAGCAGGCAGGTGATGCCATTGCCATTGGTATGAACAAAAGTCCATGTCCCGTTTGGGGAGACGAATAGCTCCACCAAAGACCCCCCATTGGTCATGCCAACGGCAGACTGGCGTTCTTCAAACCGGGCGGCCAGACGTTGGATGATGATGTCTCTTGGCCCACATATCTGGGGATCATCGCCCGCCTGCGCAGCGTGGGGAAGGCTGCTCCCAAATGCTATCAACAGGCTTAGAATAGCAAAAACCGATCCTGATTTCACATACAACGTTTTCATAATGCTCTCCTGATCCAGAAACACAATATGACACTATCATGACAATAGAATGCACCAATTTGCATTCATCCAATATGATTGTTTTGTTACTGTAATATTACGTTGTGCCTTTGAGCATAAAAAAGTAAAGGGCCGGGGGGCTTATGACAGCACCCCGGCCCTTGCATCAGGCGTGAAAGCTTTAGGCTAAAATCAGCCCTTCAGGCTTTTCACGATTTTTTCCACCATCTGCTTGGCATCGCCAAACAGCATTGTGGTATTGTCGCGGAAGAACAATTCATTCTGTACCCCGGCATAGCCCGACGCCATGGAGCGTTTCAGGAACAGGACCTGACCGGCATTTTCCACATCCAGAATGGGCATGCCATAGATGGGGGAGGCCTTGTCGGTCTTTGCCGCTGGGTTGGTGACGTCATTTGCCCCGATCACGAAGGCAACATCGGTGCTGGAGAAATCGCCATTGATTTCTTCCAGTTCCATAACCTCGTCATAGGGAACATCTGCTTCCGCCAACAGCACGTTCATGTGGCCAGGCATGCGACCTGCAACCGGGTGGATTGCGTAACGGACGGTAACCCCTTCGGCTTTCAGCAGGTCCGCCATTTCCCGCAGGGTATGCTGGGCCTGGGCGACAGCCATGCCATAGCCGGGCACGATGATGACACTGTCAGAATTCTTCATCATATAGGCCGCATCTTCCGGCCCGCCTGATTTGACCGGACGGTCGTCATCGCCGCCATCGCCAGATGCCCCGGCAACTTCACCGCCAAAGCCACCCAGAATGACGTTAAAGATGGACCGGTTCATGCCCTTACACATGATATAGCTGAGGATGGCACCAGAGGCACCAACCAGCGCACCGGTGACGATCAAGGCGGTATTGGCCAATGTGAAGCCGATCCCCGCGGCGGCCCAGCCGGAATAGCTGTTCAGCATAGAGACAACGACCGGCATATCCGCGCCACCAATTGGCAGGATCAACAGGAAACCCAGGGCAAAGGCTACCAGCACGATGGCCCAGAAAATCCAGGGGGCCTGCGTCACACATAAGGCGATAATCAAGGCGACTAACAGAATACCCAATCCGGCATTCAATGGATGCTGACCAACGAATGACAGCGGCTTGGACCCAACGATGCCCTGCAACTTACCAAAGGCAACCAAAGACCCGGTAAAGGTCACGGCCCCGATGGCGGTGCCAAGGCCCATTTCGATCAGGGACCCAATGGCAATTTGCCCTGCGGTCCCGATATTATATTCTTCCGGCGCATAGAAGGCCGCCGCGGCAACAAAGACCGCCGCCAGGCCTACCAGGCTGTGGAAGGCGGCAACCAATTGCGGCAGTGCCGTCATTTCGATCTTACGGGCAATAAATGTCCCGATGGCGCCACCAACGACGATCCCCAGAATGATCCATTCATAGGACAGAACATTGGGCATCGCCAGGGTTGTCAGGATGGCAATCGCCATCCCGACGATGCCGAAACGATTGCCATTCCGGGCTGTTTCCGGGTGGCTGAGGCCGCGCAGTGCGAGGATAAAACACACTGCCGCGACGAGATATGCATAACCGGCCCATTCCATTGTCGGTCTCCCTTCCCGCCGCGCTTAGCGTTGCTTCTTTTTGAACATGGACAACATCCGGTTCGTTACAACGAAACCGCCGAAAATATTCACACTGGCCAGGACCACGGCGATAAAGCCGAAAATCTTGGACAGGCTGGCGTCAGTAGGCCCCGCTGCGATCAAGGCACCGACGATGATCACCGATGAAATCGCATTGGTCACCCCCATCAAGGGGGAGTGCAGGGCGGGCGTCACCGACCACACCACGTAATAGCCCACGACACAGGCCAGAACGAAGGCGGTGAAGAGATGCAGAAAGGGCGTTTGCGTCGCGGCTTCCGCTGCTGAGGCCAGCCCGGTTGGATCCATCGCGGTCAGATTCGCTGACAGAAGTTCCGCCTTCGCCGCTAGTGCCTGCGCCTGCTCTTGCAGGCTTTGGGCGGCATTTATTAAGTCTTGCTTGTCCATGGATCAGCCCTCCTTTCCATCAGTGCCGGCGCTGTCATTGGCAGACGACTGTGCCGGGGCTGCCGCCTCTGGTGTCTCAGCAGGCGCCTTTTTGGCAGCGGCTTTCTTCGCGCCAGCTTTCTTTGGTCCAGCTTTCTTGGACGCCTTTTTCGCTGCGGCTTTTTTGGGGGCAGCTTTCTGGGGCTCGGCCTTCTTAGAGGTTCCCTTGCCCAGCGCTTCTTTCACACGGTCCTGAACAATTTCCCCATCCATACAGACCAGGGTGCCCTGAATGACCGCATCTTCCCGGTCGATCTTCATCTTTCCGGTATCTTTGTCGATCATGGGCGTCAGGAAGTTCAGAAGATTGCGCGCAAAAAGCTGGCTGGTCGTTTCGGCCAGACGGCTGGGTACATTGGCATGCCCGACCAGCGTCACATCATGTTTGGTGACAACCTTACCGTATTCGCTCAACGGACAATTCCCGCCCGCTTCTACGGCCAGGTCGACGATGACAGAGCCAGGCTTCATTGATTTCACATGATCTTCCGTCACCAGAACAGGTGCTGGCCGACCCGGGATCAGGGCTGTTGTGATGACAATGTCCATCTTCTGGATTTTTTCAGCGATCAATTCCGCCTGTTGGCGTTTGTAATCGTCTGACATTTCCTTGGCATAACCGCCATCGGACTGTGCCTGTTGGAATTCTTCATTCTCAACCGCCAGGAATTTCCCGCCCAGGCTTTCGACCTGTTCCTTGGTTGCGGGGCGCACATCGGTCGCATGCACAATCGCGCCCAGGCGTTTGGCTGTCGCGATGGCTTGCAGGCCTGCAACCCCAACCCCCATGATGAACACATTGGCCGGATTCACGCGACCCGCCGCCGTGGACATCATCGGTAAGGCGCGACCATAATATTCCAGCGCATCCAGCACGGCCTTATAGCCTGACATGTTTGCCTGGCTGGACAGGATATCCATCGATTGGGCGCGGGTGATGCGCGGCACCAGTTCCATCGCAAACAGGGTAACACCCTGATCGTTCAGGGCCTTGACGGTATCGCCTTCTGTCAGGGCATAGGCATGACAGACCAGTGCCTGGCCTTTTGAAAATAGTTTTATTTCTGATTCCATCGGCCGGGCGATTTTCAGGACAAGATCAGCCCCTTTGACTGTATCAGCCGCAGTCTTGGCGATGGTTGCGCCAGCCTCTTTAAAGGCATCATCCAGGATCGAGGCCGCGTCGCCCGCACCGGATTCTACGGTGACGGAGCAGCCAAGCGAAATGAACTTCGCAACACTATCGGGCGAGGCCGCAACGCGCTTTTCACCGTCGCGTCGCTCCTTCAATACCGCAATTTTCATGGGTTATCCCCCGTTTCCACATCCCAACACACGCCCCTCGATCCCTTTCAGGTTCGTTGGGGCACGATCCGCAATCACAATATATTCTCTCGACGTTATCGATATGGAACAGTCTGGGCAAAAGAAAAGGGGGGATGGATGCAAACTTTCTTTAATGCGACTGTATCTGTCCCTAGGCAACCAGCCCGACTTTCTCAAGGGCGGCGGCCTGCCGCTGTTCCAATTTCGCTGCATCGAAGCCGTCGATCAATTCATGAAATTGCCGGTGCCAGTTCACTTCCGCCTTCAGGTGCATGAAGACAGACCCCAGGCCAATTGCGGCGCGGTCGACCAGCACGAATTCGCGGGGGGGCTGAACCCCGCCCAGGCGCGACAATTCCTTCTGAACCTTTCCAGCGACTTGCGCCCCATACTGACCGTTGTCGGTTTCCTGGATCTTCTGCACCTTGTCTTCCATCAGGGGGCGATACAGGAACCGCGCCCAGACATTCAGGACTTCCAGCAATTCTTTTGAGATATTCTCAAACCCCCAGGATTCATAGGCATGAACGGCCAGGTCCATATCATCATCCCGCAAGGCGCGGTACAGGTCGATCACGCCGGTTACAAAGCTGGGCGGGAAAATCCGGATGCAGCCAAAATCCAGCAGATTGATGCTGCGGCCATCTTCCTGAACCGCGTAATTGCCCATATGGGGGTCGCCATGAATAACGCCATAGTCATAGAAGGGGACATACCAGGCCCGGAACATCGACAGCGCAATCTCATTGCGGGTTTCCAGGGGCGCGTCGCGGTAATTCATCAGGGGCGAACCGTCCAGCCAGGTCATCGTCAACAGGCGCTTGGTCGACAGATCGGTCAGGGGTTCCGGCACCCGGACGCGGGGTTCATTGGCCAGCATATGCTGATACAGCAGCATGGCCTTTGCTTCGCGCTCATAATCCAATTCTTCGCGCAGACGCTCCGACAGTTCCTCATAGATACGCTTGGTGGAGATCGCCTTGTCATAGCGCTCATAGATCGAAAAGATCAGCTTTAGTTGTTTTAAATCAGAATCAATCGCAGATGCCATATCGGGATATTGCAGCTTACAGGCAAGGCGCGTTCCATCTTCCTGGGTTGCGCGATGCACCTGTCCCAGGGAGGCAGCATGGGCGGCCTCTTTTTCGAACTCTGCAAAGCGTTTGGTCCAGCTTGGTCCCAATTCTGTGGCCATACGACGGCGGACAAAGGGCCATCCCATTGCCGGCGCATTGGTCTGTAACTGTCGCAATTCTTCCGCATATTCTTTTGGCAGTGCGTCTGGGATGGTGGACAGGATTTGTGCCACCTTCATCAGCGGCCCTTTCAGCCCACCGATCGCCATTTTCAACTGGCCGGCATGTTTATCCTTGTCCAGCTTCATGCCCAGATAGCGCGACCCTGCCAGGCGCGCACCCAGCCCAGCCATCGCGCCGCCCACCTGGGCCGCACGGCGCACTTGACCGGTGAAGGATGTATCGTCGTTATAGGAATCTGACATAGTGTCTCTTTTACGTGCTGCCAGTCTAGTTGGATTGTTAAAATCAGAAGCGCCCTGACGTCATATCGTTCTCTATCGACAAAGGGACAAGAGATAAAAGCTATGTAAGTTTAGCCAAACAGATCCATGGTTGTTTTCTTGGCCCTTCGTGTGAGCCTATAGCCAGAAGCTTTAAGCTCACAAATGCCATGCATTAATCCGTAGAGAACATTATTCATTTCTTCTTGATCCATGCATTCGACTTTGCTCGCTGTAATCAATTTTGAGACGCTGCTGGGAGGTCTGCTGATATCATTGTTAAAATTTGATTTTTTCTTAGATCGAACGTCATAAATCTGTATGTCTGTAAGAGGAAATTTTCCGAACATTTTTCTAAGTACAGAAAATATATAGGCATAGTCGCCTTCATTCGGTGCTGTATCAGTGCGAAGCTGAGCTATGTGCAGAACAGGTCTGTTTTCTCTCTCTCCTGATATTCCCAAAGTGCTCTTGCATTGTGTTTTTTTATCATTTTCTAGATCGATCGAGTATTGATGCCAATTTAAAGGCCTAAAGTCTGTTAAGAATTCTGATATACTAACAAAACCAATGAACCTACTTCGGACTAAAGTGCGATCATTCGGTGGAAGATTGTATGAACGTATTTGAGATAGGCAGGAATCCTTGTCCAATTTGTTTTCTAAATATTTTTGAAATATCGGGATACATTTTACCGCCGGGGACGTACCTCGGTATTGTTCATAGTATGACTTCAATCGACGGTCTAAACCTGCCCGCCCATCAGCCCAAATTCGATACTGATCATACAAACTTGGAAATGGGAGCTCTTCCATACAATGGAACTCCAAAATCATAGATTTTATGAATGTAACAAAAGTTGCGATTCAATAAAATACACAATTTCGCATTCACATATCGTTTTCAGTCAGCCATTGGGCAAGGGTGTCTGCGGCGGTTTGCCAGGCGTCGTCCAGCATGATGCCATGACCAGTGCGGGGCAGAATATGCGCTGTTTCGCCCAATAGCCGTGCCGTGGACCGAATGAAAGGCGGGGGGATCAGGCCATCATCTTCCGCCCCTAGAACAAGAATGGGCATCCGACCCGTTAACCGGTCCGGTCGCACCTGGATCAGGCCATGCATTTCCGCCACAGCGCGGGAGGATTCACCCCCCATCATCGGCAGATACTTATTTATCAGGGACGCTGGCACATGTTTTGAAAACAAGGCCTGGCGCAGGCTGTTCATGGTCATGGCGTCGGGCCTACCAGACTGCACCCGGCCGATATCCAACATCAGCATCGGGTTCCACATTGCCAGGCTCATCGACGGTCCGATCAGACCTGCAGGCGGGACAGAAGACAACAGCGCCAAACCGGCAATGTCATGATCTTCCGCATATTTCATGGCAACGAAACCGCCCATGGAATGCCCGATTAGAACAGGCGACCGGTCCAGATCTTCCACCACGGAGGAGAGGTCCTTGATATAGTCAGCTATCCCGAACCGGTTGATATCCTGTTGCCCGCCGCTGCCGCCATGCCCCCGAAAGGAGGGCGCATAGCAGGTATAACCATGGGCGGCATAATAGGGCAGGAAGCGTTCGATCCAACACCAGGCCCCGGCAAAAGCACCATGCAGAAATACCAGCGGCACGGGTTTGCTCACAACACCTTCCGGCGGCGTGACGCGAATAATTTCCAAGTTCAGGGAGTCGGTGGTCAACGAGGGTTCCTTTCGAATGGACCCCCTTAGTTAGGCCGACTCACAGTAATAGCAAAGGGTAAGCTGATGGCACGCTATAGCGCAGTTGCCTGAAAGGCGGGAAGCGCCTCGCACCGCGCGGTGAATGCGTCCAGATCGGGGACGTTCAGCGTCAAGGCCGGTCGAACCTTCTTAGCGAAGCTGTGGGCGACGGCAACGCTGATATCGGCCTGGCTGATCGTCTGTGTTCCTGCCATCCACCCATCGCCTGCGGCTTTGGCAAGGCCGTTTAGATATTCCAGCCCTGCGATCACCTGCGCGTCATTGTGATCGATCCAGGGCTGGTGGACTTTTTCTTCGGGATGGAAACGGGTTTCATAAAAGGCCCATTGCGCCTTTTCCATGACACCAACGCCCAGCGCGGCGATTTGCAGGACGGCACGTCTGCTTGGACCGCTGGGCGGCGTCAAGGCGCGGTCGGGACCAGCCATTTGGTCGATTTCGTCCAGGATCGCGCTGCTTTCGATCAGTGCGCTGCCATCCTGCAGCACCAGGGTCGGAACCCGCGCCAAAGGATTGTGTTCCCGCACTACGTCTGGTCTTTCAAATACCCGCACGGCGTTATGCGTATAGGGCATATCCAACAGATTCAGGGCAATTGCGACACGGCGCGTATAGGGGGACAGGTAGACGCCATACAGTTCCATCACGCTTAACCCTTTCCATACAGTGCTTCCAGGCGATCCTGATAGCTTTGTTTAATGATGTGACGGCGGCTCTTCATTGAGGGCGTCAGCATGCCATTTTCAACACTGAATGGTTCCTCTGCAATCAGAATTCGGCGGACCTTTTCAATGATGCTTAACTCTGCATTGGCCCGATCAACGGCGGCCCGAACCGCCTTTTCAAATGCGGCGTCGTCCAGCAGGGATTGCCAATCACCACCGCTGCCTTTCTGGTTATTCTTGCGCCAATCCTTCACCCATTCGGTATCCGGTACGATCAGCGCGACGATATGGGGGCGTTTGTCGCCATAGACCATGACCTGCCCGATTTCGGGTTGCAGGGCGATCACCCCTTCGATGCGCTGGGGGGAGATATTATCCCCACCGGAATTCACGATGATGTCCTTCTTGCGATCGGTGATACGGATGCGACCTTTTGAATCCAGTTCCCCGATATCTCCCGTATGCAGCCAGCCATCCTTGATCGTTTGGGCGGTGCGATCCGGGTCATTCCAATAGCCCAGCATGACCAATTCGCCGCGCACCAGGATTTCGCCGTCATCTGCAATTTTGACCTCGACACCCAACAGGGGTGGGCCCACGGTTGTCAGGTCATTCATGTCCACCCGATTGACCGATACGACCGGGGCGCTTTCCGTCTGGCCATAGCCTTGCAGGATGCGCAGGCCCAGACCCAGGAAGAACAATCCCACATCATAATTCAACGGCGCGCCGCCGGAGACAAAGGCCTTCAACCGTCCCCCAAAGCGCTGTTTGACCTTGCGGCGCACCAGGACGGACAGGGCGGCATCCTGGATCTTCTCCATCAGGGTCAGGGATTCCGGATCCTCATAGCTTTTGCTGCCCAGTTCAATAGCGCGCAGCAACATTTTTTCCTTCAATCCACCGACAGCCGCGGCCCCCCGCAGAATCTTCGCGCGCATGTTTTCATACAAGCGCGGGACGGCAGTCATGATGGTTGGCTGTACCTCGATGATATTCTGGGCCAGCTTATCGATGCTTTCGGCATAATAGACCTGTGCGCCGATAGAAATCGGCACGAATTGCCCCACCGTATGTTCATAGGAATGGCTTAAGGGAAGGAAGGACAGGAAAACTTCTTCCCCTTCTTTCAGTCCGGGCAGGGTGTGCAAAAACTCCTCTGCGCCCATCACATTGCACAGCATATTGCCATGGCTCAGCATAACGCCGGTGGGTTCTGCGCTGGTGCCAGAGGTATAGATGATCGCCGCCAGGGACTCGCGTTTGATCGCCTGGGCATCCTGTACCAAGCTGGCGGGTGTGCTGTCTTTGGCTCGCTCTGCCATGCCCAGCACATCGTCCCAGCCATGCAACTTCAGACCTTGCGGCACAGGGCCAGGCCATTCCATGGTGACAATGGTCTTCAGGTCCGAACCTTCTGCGGCCTGCATGACACTTTGTGACAGGGGCGCCAGGGAGCATATGGCAAGGGTCGCACCAGAATTCTGTATAATATGGCGGTGATTGCTGACCGTATTCGTCGTATAGGTGGGAACAGCGACCGCCCCAATCGACATGATGGCCAGATCCGTGATCATCCATTCAGGTCGGTTTTCCGATACGATCAAAACCCGATCACCAGGCTTCACGCCCAATTGCTTCAGACCATAGGCGAATTTTGTTACCCGGTCTGCGACTTGTTTCCAGGTGGAGGGACGCCAGCGACCATCTAATTTTGCCCATAAAAATGGGGCATCTTTGAATTTTGACGCACGTTCGAAAAATAATGTTGGTAGGTTCGGTATGGACTCATACGCCAGCATCGCCTTGTAATCCCCTGTTTTAGCGTTCCCTGTTTCAAGTGGGCCTATTCAAATGGGTCCGGAGCGAATTATCATATCGCCTTGTTCGAACGACCCTACAGACATAGATACGGATGAATTCAAAGGAGACAAGCATCATGCCAGATACACATATTTCATCCGACCTGCCTGTATGGGATTTAACCGACCTTTATTCCGCGCCTGATTCTGGTGCGTTGAAACAGGATTTATCCGATGCCTTGAATCGGGCGCAAGTCTTTGAAACGCAATATTCGGGCGCTCTCAACGACTTATCGGGTGATGGGCTGGCCCAGGCAGTGGTCGAGTTTGAAGCGATTGATGAAATCCTGTCCCGCATTCTCAGCTATTCACAATTATTGCATGCGGGTGATGTCAGCGATCCAGAAATCGGCAAATTCTCTCAGACAATGCGGGAAAAGGCGACGGAGATTAACAGTCATCTGCTGTTTTTCACCCTGGAATTGAACAAGCTGGAGGATGACCTTTTTGCTGCGAAGTTATCTGAAAGCACAACCTTGACCCGCTACAAGCCGTGGCTGGAGTCGGTGCGCCTGTATCGTCCCTATCAGTTATCAGATGAACTTGAACGTCTGTTGCTGGATATAAGTGTTGCCGGATCCGCCGCTTGGATGCGCCTGTTTGACGAGACAATGGCCAGTTTGCGTTTTCCTTTTCGGGATCAATCGCTGACCATGACGGAAATCCTGCATAAAATGCAGGATCGTGATAGCAAGACCCGAAAAGAAGCCAGCCAATCCATGGGTAAAGTGCTGTCGGAGAATATCTCCACCTTCTCGCTGATCACCAATACGCTGGCTAAAGACAAAGCGGTTGAGGATAAATGGCGCGGCTTTGATCGTCCCATCTCTTCCCGGAACCTGTCGAACCATGTGGAAGACACGGTGGTCGATGCCCTGATTCAGGCGGTACGGGAGAAATACCCTGACCTGTCCCATCGCTATTACCGGTTGAAGGCGAAATGGTTGGGCCAGGAAACGCTGGACTATTGGGACCGCATGGCCCCGCCGCCAGCCGATGATGACCGTACCTTTACCTGGGAGGATGCCAGGAAGATCGTCATGACTGCCTATGGCAGTTTCTCCCCCGATATGGCTGGCGTGGGACAGAAGTTTTTTGACAATGCCTGGATCGATGTCCCCCCACGCCAGGGGAAATCGGGCGGGGCCTTTGCGCATCCAACTGTGCCGTCTGCCCATCCTTACCTGTTACTAAACTTTCAGGGCAAGTCCCGCGATATCATGACCCTGGCCCATGAGCTTGGCCATGGTGTGCACCAGGTTCTGGCGGGTAAGCAGGGGCATCTGTTGGCTGACACGCCCCTGACCCTGGCGGAAACGGCATCGGTATTTGGGGAAATGCTGACCTTCAAAAGCATGCTGGCGGCAACCAAGGACCCGATGGCACGTCGTGCGGTGCTTGCGTCCAAAATTGAAGACATGATTAACACCGTCGTGCGCCAAATCGCATTTTGTGAGTTTGAACGCCTGGTTCATGACGAGCGGAAAGAAGGTGAGTTAACCGCAGAACGCTTGGGCGAATTATGGATGCAAGTCACCCATGACAGTCTGGGTGATGTTTTCCGATTCGATGAACATTATCGGCACTATTGGGCCTATATCCCACATTTCATCCACTCCCCCTTCTATGTGTACGCGTACGCCTTTGGGGATTGTTTGGTGAATGCGCTATATGCGAAATATGAGGCCGAACCAGACGGCTTTCAGCAGAAATACATGGATATGCTGTCAGCCGGTGGAACCTTGGGCCATAAGGAGCTTTTGGCCCCGTTTGGCCTGGATGCCAGCGACCCCAATTTCTGGAAACTGGGGCTTAGTGTGATCGAAGGCTTCATCGACGAACTTGAGGCGACTTTCTAAACTGTTCTTCGGGAGGGGGCGGGCATGATCAAAGGGTATGTCAGCGACAAAGGTCGGCTGGTCAGTATTGACTCCCCAATGGATCATATGGACCAGGTGATCTGGTTTGATCTGTTGCACCCGACCCTGGATGAAGAGCTGATGCTGGGGCGTCGCCTGGGAATTACGCTGCCAACGCGAGAGGATATGGAGGAAATCGAAATATCCTCTCGCCTGTATTTCGAGAATGATGCGGCCTTTATGACCGCGACGCTGCCATCCCAGGTGGAGGGGGATAGCCCTATCCTGGCACCCGTGTCCTTTATCCTGACGGACCATCGCCTTGTGACGGTGCGCTATCATGAGCCCCGTTCCTTTTTCACCTTTGCAATCCATGCCGAAAAAGCCGCCATGGGCTGTACATCCGGTGAGTCTGCTCTTGTCGCCCTGCTGGAAGCTGTTGTGGACCGCCTCGCCGATATTTTGGAACATGGCGCGCGCGATCTGGACAAGATTTCCCGTGATATCCTGCAACAGGATCGCCGGTCCCCTTTAAGAAGCAAGGATTTCCAGCATTTGCTGCGTGAAATCGGACTGTCTGGTGACTTGACTTCTGATATCCGCGACTGTCTGGCAACGATGGAACGGCTTGTCGGCTTTCTGGGACATGCCTTGGGGCAGCGAAAGGTCACGAAGGAGCTTAAGGAGCGCGTCAAAACCCTGTCCCGGGACATTCGCTCTCTGGCAGATTACTCCGGTTTCATGTCCCAGAAGATCACCTTCCTGCTGGATGCCACCCTTGGCATGATCAGTATCGAGCAAAACGGCATTATAAAGATCCTATCCGTAGCCTCCGTCGTGTTCCTGCCGCCAACCCTGATCGCCTCCTTCTACGGGATGAACTTTCAATATATGCCAGAGTTGGAGTCACCCTATGGCTACCCCATCGCCTTTGGCGCGATGGTGCTGTCGGCCATCCTGCCGTATCTTTTCTTCAAATATAAGAAATGGCTGTAACCCGATATTCCAATCCCATGCGATAGAATAAGTCGGGGATGGTGTAAGAGTGGCCCATTTTCTGGAACGATCGTTCTGTAAATTTTATCCGTATCAATCCACCTGCATCATGATCTTGCCAATATGGCTGGACGTTTCCATCAGGCGGTGGGCGTCGGCGGCCTCTTTCAGGGGGAAGGTCTTGTGGATGACCGGGGCAACCTTGCCGGAATCCAATAGGGGCCAGACATCCCGGGCCAGATTCTCAGTAATCGTGGTCTTTTCAGCAATGGTTTGGGGCCGCAATGTCGCGCCCAGGACGGTCAGGCGGTTCATCAGTATCCGCGAGAAATCAACTTCCGCCTTCGGGCCTTTCAGGAAGGCGATGAAATTGTATCGACCGTCGCGGCGCAGCAGTTTCAGGCCGGGATTGATATAGGGGCCGCCCACCATGTCCAGAATAACGTCCAGGCCGGGTCCGCCAGTCATGTCTTTGGTCCAGGCGGCGGCCTGTTCCGCCCAATCGCCTTCCTTGTAATTGATCGCCAGATCAGCGCCCAGTTCCAGGCAGGTCTGGCATTTCTCGTTGCTGCCTGCGGTGATCGCGACCTGGGCACCATAGGCCTTTCCCAATTGAATGGCGGTCGTGCCGATGCCGCTGGACCCGCCATGTACCAACAGGCGTTCGCCCGCGGTCAGTTTGGCGCGCATGAAGATATTGTAATAGACGGTGAAGAACGTTTCCGGCAGCGCCGCAGCGCGGATCATATCATATCCCTGGGGCAGGCGCAGACAATGTCCGGCAGGCACGCGGCAGTATTGCGCATAGCCGCCGCCGGGGGTCAGGGCACAGATCTGATCACCAATGCTCCAGGCCGTGACGCCTTCTCCCAGGGCGACAACCTCCCCCGCGATTTCCAGGCCGGGCAGAGGGGAGGCATCGGGCGGCGGCGGGTATGCGCCGGCTCGCTGGGATACATCCGGACGGTTTACGCCCGCTGCATGCACTTTTACCAGAACCTCGCCCGTGCGGGGCTGGGGCGTTTCGACCTCCGTTAGTTTCAGAACCTCTGGCCCGCCAGGGGTGGTGATTTCGATGGCCTGCATACGGGCGGGAAGGGACATGAGAACTCCTTTCGGGGGGTTGCTGTGAACGCGTGTGACCGCAATACTGACAGCCGTCGTAAGACGCTGCAAGGGAGCCTGAACAGATGTTTGATGAAGAAGAGAAACCAAGGCCCAAAGGCATCCAACCCCTGGACCTGGATATGATGAGTATTGAGGCTTTGGAAGACTATATCACTGAACTGGAAACGGAAATCGCGCGCGTGCGGGTGAAAATTGACAGCAAAAAGTCAGCCCGCGGCGCGGCGGAGAGTTTCTTTAAATCTTAAGAGGTGTGAAACCGCCAAGGACGCAAAGGAGGCGCTAAGGGTGCGGAGATAATGAGTTTGGCTTTAGAGAAACCCCTTGGCGTGCTTCGCGTGAACTTTGCGCCCTTTGCGGTTAAACCTTTTGGAAAGCGTTAAAATTCACCGCCCGTGATGCGGAAAGAGAGGCCTTCATGACCACTGACAACAAGACCTGGATTCTGGATCACCACCCGGACGGCATGCCCACGCTGGATACGTTCCGAATGGAGACAAACGACATCCCCAGAGCAGCAGAGGGAGAGGTTTTGGGCAAGGCGCGCTGGCTGTCGGTGGACCCCTATATGCGCGGGCGCATTTCTGCTCAGGCGAATTACGCTGGCGGTGTTGCCGTTGGGGAGGCAATGCACGGCGCCGCGGTGGCGGAGGTGATCGAGAGCCATCATCCCGATTGGAAGCCGGGCGATTTGTTTGAAACCATTAAATTCGGCTGGCGGGAATATGCCGCCGTGCCGGGCGATGGCCTGACCCGTGTTGATCCGTCCCTGGGGCCCGAACATGCTTATCTCAGCTATCTTGGCATGCCAGGGCTGACTGCCCTGATCGCGTTGGATTTGATCGGGGATGTAAAACCGGGGGAAACAGTGCTTGTCTCTGCCGCGTCCGGTGCCGTGGGGCAGGTCGTGGGCCAGATTGCCAAAATTCGGGGTGCCCGCGCCGTGGCCGTGGCCAGCAGCCAGGAAAAGCTGGACTGGTGTGCGACGCTGGGCTTTGACGCAGGCATCAATTATCGCACACAGGATGACTTAGCCGCCGCAATCAAACAGGCCTGTCCAAAGGGTGTCGATGTGTTTTTCGACAATACGGCGGGCCCGATCCACGACGCGGTGATGAACAATCTGGCCCTGAACGCGCGGATCATCATCTGTGGCACGATCAGCCTGGCTGGTCAGTTTGAACAGCCGGATATGGGCGAACGGTTCCTGCGCAAAATCCTGGTCGCCCGCGCCCGAATGGAGGGTTTCCTGATCTTCGATCACACAGATAAATTCGACGCCGCCCGCCAGCAATTGGCCCAATGGGAAAAGGCGGGCAAGCTGACCTTCAAGACGGATATCATGGACGGAATAGACGCAATGCCCCAGGCCTTCCTGAACCTGCTCACCTCCCAGAATTTCGGCAAACAGGTGGTGCGGGTTTAGGGAGAGAAAGCCGATCCAACGTAACGAATTTCATCTAACTCCATCCTACGAAACTGTTGTGAAAACGCCATGGGAACACATACTATGGTTGTGGTGGTGCTTGAGGGGTGGATGTGATGAATATGCCGGGTTTAAATAGATTTATCGCCTTGGGTGCTTTCCTTTTGAGTGTGATCGCGACCCCGGCCTTGGCGAATGAATTGCCGCGTCTTCCAGAACAGTCGGAACACACGAAAGACATTGCTGGTTCCATCGAAGATGTCATCGCGCTGCAAAAGGCCTATTGGGGGGATTGCGATCCCTTGCTGGATGCCATCCCCGAAGACTCGCTGTCTGCAACAATGGAGCCGAAGACGCGGCGGTTGGCGATTGAGTTGCTAGAGCGGGGGCTGTGCCTGCCCTATGACCCAGAACTATCGCTTCGATTGATTGAAGCGGGCCATGATCAGAAAGACCCACGTGCAACGCTGCTGTTGGGATGGCGATATTGGTATGGCTATGGCGTGGAAACTGATATCGAACGGGCGAAAGACCTAATTGATGAAGCAATGCTGGCCTTCACGCCTTATCGAACCAGTGTGACTGCGGCATGGACGCAGTTTCTGAACGGCCGCCAAGTACCAGACTATGTGCGCGAGTGGGATGGTTGGTTTGCCCGGCAGGTTGATACAGAAGAGAAGAAAGTCCTGTTTGCATACCATTTGCTGGACGGGGCGTTGATCCTGCCAGACGGTCGCTTGCTGGGCTCCAGACCACAGATTGCGTCAAAATGGTTTTCAGTGTTGGCGGTCAAAAATTTTGAGATTCAGTATCGATATGGAATTTTGCTATACGCTGGGCGTTTTGGGGAAGAGGCGCGCAGAGATGCCGATTATATGCTTATGCGGCCAGCAAGATGCCACTTTCTGCCAGCAGTCATGACCATGGCTGAAATCAGTTTTAAAGAAGGCCTAGACGGCGTTCCTGGTGGATGGGAAAACGCTTATATTTGGTACAGAGTCGCTGATGCATTGGGCGTCGATGTAAAGAGCCAGTTAAGGACAGCAAAAATGAATCTATCCCCTTTGGATCTGTACGGGAATGACCCCCATCTAGAAAATATGGTTGATATTTGGATGGACAAAGGCTCTAGCTGCTGAATGCTTTAGTGAAATAACCGGCATTTATCACTGGTTTTACCGGTAACAACAATTTCATCATCTTTATGCACGAGCACCCAAAGTCCCTGTTTTGGGTATGAAAAATACTGTTTGCTGGTATCATGATTTCCCGATTCTGGCTGATGCCCGCTATTTCATCTTAGCTATTATAGAACGCAGCATGGAGCAGACGCGCGACCCATCGCCAGTCGGGCTGTTCGGGCGCACCTGAACCGTACCCAACGTTACGCGCCCAGCTGTCTAAGGCGCGGGTCACTCCCTCCATTCCCTCCAGGTAATCAATGACGCCCTGCTGTTCAAATAGGCTGCGGTTATAAGCATCTAACAGCTTATTAATATAATCCGCCAAATCTTCATGTGAAGTGACCAATTCAGCATCCCTTGCAATTTTTTGATTAGGGGTAGCATCTGTGTTGATCATAAGATGCTCCTTTCTATTAATCATCTAAAGGGTCGTTTGCCCTGATCCGAATATTCATACCGTGATTTTTGTTCCTGTTTTCCAACGATTAGCCTCGACCTCCGCTGATGTCGCCTTGCGATAGTGCAGGTCCGCATCTTAGCTGTGCAAGAATGAAACATGAAGCAAGCGCCCCATCCATTTCCAACTGGGTTGCTCAGGTGCACCGGGGCCAAATCCTACATTTCGCGCCCAATGATCCATAGCTTCCGTGATGTGCAGCATACCTGTAAGATACTCGCGAGCATCTTGTTCCTCGAAATAACCTTCGTCATATGCTTCTAAGAGCTGGTTCATGAAAGTGATTAGGTCCTCGCGTGTTTGAATAGCTTCTTGGGCGATTTTCAATGCCTCACAGCGTGCCTGAATTGAATACTCCATGATCTATTGCCTTTTCTTTGGTGCGTTCGGTTGAATTCGTAATGAGTGACCATCGTTTTCTGAGGTGTTTTTCCATCCATCTCTCGCGATCTCCGCTGCAGTTGCCTTGCGATATTGGAGGTCTTTTCCAGCTTCGCGGGCGGCGATGAGGCGGCGGTGGTCCAGGGTCCAGACTTTGCCATCTCTTTCATATATCCGTATTGGCGGGATATCATCGGCCTTACCAGCCGCAAAGTCGTCGCGTGTTTCTTCCAATGATTTCCCGTCGCGAAATCGCCTCGAAATTGTGTCCTGCATTGTGCGAATACGCTTTGGATTGATCTTGCCATTTTCCGGCAGGGAATCGTACTCTCTTTTTTCCATTGGATTTTCTGTTTTGGATACCGATGGGATCTGGGGTCTTGTCTTGCCCTCAACGACCGGTTGAGTCTGATTTGGGCTCCCTGATTTCTGCCGCCCCTTTTTGTTACCGATACCACCAAAACCCGCGCCTGCGGCGATTGCCATTTCGGTTGCTTTTCGGAAATCGCCACTGTTGTTTTCTGCTGCAAGGCCGAATTGCTGAAAAGCATTCAGGGCTGCTGCATCAGCATGCGCTTTCGTATCTGGGGGCGGTCTGTGATATATGGTGCCGTCCTGGTTGATCACATAGTTCCGACCAATACCCGAACCGCTGTCAGGCGTTTGGTATTCGCCATTTGGCATGCGTAATTCATTGCGGATGTTCTCGGCTGCTCCAGTATCTGCCAGTGGCTTGAGATTGGAGATTTGATCCGCACCGATATTCTGTAATTTCAGAAACCAGTTTTTGTCTGAGTAGAAGTCATTCTGATAGGCATCAGCGATCTGTTTGACGGCATTAGGATCTTCCAGATTTTCCAATATCTGTTCATACAGGCGCGTTCGATAGTCCTCATCACTTTCGCCATCTTGCCTATGCACGCCGGATTGATCTGCTTCTGGCGGAGAGATTGATGTATCGTCAGGGTGTGGATTCGGGGTTCTACCCTGAGCCCCTTTGTCTGATCGGTCCTCCTGGTCGGATCGTTCGGGTAAATCACCTCCACCGCCTTCGGGTGCCCCGGTAGGCGTAGGTTGGTCGCCAGAATTGTGTCCAATGCCGGGCATGCTCCCCTCAGAAGCAGAGGGGTCGTTGCTGTTGATGACTGTTGGGCCAAATCGATAAGGCCAGCGAGGGGCAAGAGAGACTCCTGTGCTCGGCTTGCCATTCGATGCGTCTGGCATGGGAACGGCTGTCGAGGGGCCAAGATCAACGTAAAAACCAGGATCAATGTCGCGTGGGTTTCTATGCTCCTGATTGAAATCAGGCCGTGCCTTTCCATCGCGTGTATTGTGCTCATGCCGCCCGAAAATATGCTCCCAGTCCGGCGGCTGTCCAGGTCTGCGGCTTTGGGCGCCTGGATACTGTGGGGAGATGAGAAGATCCAAAATGCGATTGCCCGTTGGACGCTTTTGCATGTGTCTCAGGCTGGATTGGGTATCAGGAACTTGAACCTTGGTGAGCAGATGCTCCAAGGATAATGCTGGTTGTTCATCCTGAATGGGGCGGCCGGTCGCGTCTGTTCGGGCCGGGTTTGGATAGGCGGTTTGCCAGAGTTTTTGGACTGTGTCTTTCAAGGTGGTTGCGGCGGGGCCTGTCTGCCAATAGTCGTCGCGCTGCATCAGTGATTTGATGTAGCCATCGACGCGGTCTCTCTCTGACTCCAGGGAATCGGCAGGGTCTGGTTGTGGCACGCGAGGTGCCTTCAGATCAGCCGCAGCCTTGCGGCGGGCCTCAATCCGGGCGCGCATATGTTCATTCAATGTGAATGGTTGTTGAATGTCGGTCAATTGCGGCTCTTTGGGCCGTAATGATGTCCCCCCATGCGCGCCGGTCGCGAGCGCGGTGCGGGCAGGCCCCATCCTGCTCGCGGCGTCTTCCAGCGACCGGCGCTTGGTAAAGAAATTAGACCCAAGCTGTTCTGGTCGGTCATAAGGAAATCGCGTCATTTAATTTACCCCCTATTTGTTCTTTTGGTAGGGTTTATAAAACCGGACTAAGATGTCCGGTTAAAATACGCCTTGCCAAAATCACCCCCAAACCTCTCATGCGTCCTTCGGCAGTCTTTCTAGCCTGAAGCCTCTCTTTCACTCATCCTTGAGAAGCGATTTGACCAAAGACTAAAACGCATGATTGTTATTTTTATAAAACACCCTTGACTCCGTGTCAATTATAAAAAGAACAAAAATCGGATAAATATGATAATGCACCACATTAACTCTTTGCGAATGGGGTGGCTGCAAGAAATTAGGACGGGATCGTGACGTTGGACTGACCGCTGCGCTGGCCTGTGACGTTTCGATCGGCAGAATTTTCTGTTGCTTGTTAATTGACCTGGAATGATTAGGTTTTGACTCAGACAAACAGTTCTCAAACAAAAGGACGTCTCTCATGTTGAATGGAAAAGTGGCTCTTGTGACCGGCTCTACCAGTGGCATTGGCTTGGCGATGGCCCGGGCGCTGGCGCAGTCCGGGGCGAAGGTGATGCTGAACGGGCTGGGCGATGCGGCTGAGATCGAGAAGACCCGCGCCGACTTGGCCCAGGAAACCGGCCAGGAAATCGGTTATCACGGTGCCAATATGATGAAAGAGGACGAGATTGTTGATGCGGTTGAACAGACTGTAAAGACGTTCGGCAGTCTGGACATCCTGGTCAATAATGCAGGCATTCAGCATGTCAGCAAGATTGAGGATTTCCCGACCGCGAAATGGGATGCGATCATTGCGATCAATCTGACATCGGCCTTTCATTCCACCAAGGCGGCCTTGCCACATATGCGGAAATCCGGTTGGGGCCGCATTATCAACACGGCGTCGGCCCATGGTTTGGTCGGCAGCCCGTTCAAATCCGCCTATGTCGCGGCCAAGCATGGCATTGTAGGCTTCACCAAGGTCACCGCGCTGGAGGCGGCGGGTTCGGGAATCACTTGTAATGCGATCAATCCGGGTTGGGTGCGCACAGAACTGGTTGAACGCCAGATTGAGGCCGCGGCGACGGAGAAAAACTGCACTGTTGAAAAGGCTGCCGCCGATATCCTGGCAGAAAAGCAACCTTCTATGGATTTCGTGACGCCAGAGCAACTGGGCGGTGTGCTGGTCTTCCTGTGCTCCCCTTCTGCGGATCAGATTACCGGGATTTCCCTGTCGGTCGATGGCGGTTGGACGGCACGATAAGATATCCTTTTCAGGGGCTTGAAAGGGTGTTGTTCTGAGTTTTTCTCGGTTTGGTGTAAAAAATTGAACACTGTCCCTCGTTTGACGCATAAGACTGTTGACCAGATGGAATAGGACCGCTACCGTCCTTTCCCAGTGAGGCAAGTTGAACAGGGGGCACCGGGAGATCGGAACAATTCGACACGGGTGCTGGGATTTCAAAAGAAGGCTGTCGGGGCACCGGCAGCCTTCTTTTGTATTGGCGACGGCTGCTTGTATCAGGGGTGATATTTGAGCGATCAGCCTGTGCTTTCCAGCCTTTGCTGAACGCATTACTGTGGCCTGCCAAAACAGTCCACCAATGGGGGGAGGAATACGGATGAAGCCGGATTTCCTGAAATTTGACACGTTGAGTCTGCATGCAGGGCAACAGCCGGACCCGGTGACCGGCGCACGGGCAGTGCCGATCTATCAGACGACTTCCTATGTCTTTGACAGCACAGACCATGCCGCAGCTTTGTTCAATCTGGAACGCCCCGGTCATATTTATTCGCGTATTTCCAATCCCACCGTTGCGGTGCTGGAGGAACGAATCGCAGCCCTGGACGGCGGTGTTGGCGCGGTGGCGACGGCCAGTGGTCATGCGGCCCTGTTTCTGGCGATCTCAACCCTGATGGGTCAGGGCGGGCACATCGTTGCATCGAAATCGCTGTATGGCGGATCGATCAACATGTTCCTGCACACGCTGCCCCGGTTCGGGATTACCGCGACCCTTGTCGATCCGCGCAAGCCGGAAGAATTTGAAGCCGCGATCCGGTCTGAAACCCGGTTGGTTTTTGCAGAAATTCTGGGCAATCCCAACCTGGAAGTTCTGGATATTGAGGCCGTGGCCGATGTCGCCCATCGCCATGGCCTGCCGCTGATGATCGATGGCACATTCAACACGCCCTATCTGTGTCGCGCCATTGATCATGGTGCGGATATCATTATGCATTCGGCAACGAAATGGCTGGGGGGGCATGGTGTTGCGATGGGGGGTGCCCTGGTTGATGCCGGGCGCTTCGATTGGTTCGCCCAGGCGGAGAAATTCCCGACCCTGACCGAGCCTTACGCCGCCTATCATGGCATTGTCTTTGCGGAAGAATATGGCCCGGCTGGCTTTATTACCCGTGCCAGGGCGGAAGGGCTGCGGGACTTTGGCGCGGTGTTGAGCCCGTCCAGCGCGTTCTATCTGTTGCAGGGGATCGAAACCCTGCCCCTGCGTATGGAGAAGCATGTCGCCAATGCCCGTATTGTGGCGGATTTCCTGGCCGGACATGAAGCGGTGGAATGGGTGAATTATCCAGGCCTGGAAAGCCATCCGGATCACAAGATTGCCCAGAAATATCTGCCAAAAGGGCCGGGCAGCATGCTGGCCTTTGGTGTTAAGGGCGGTCGGGCTGCGGGGGCCAAGTTTATAGAATCGGTGGAATTGTTCAGCCATCTGGCCAATGTCGGGGATGCGAAATCTTTGGTCCTCCATCCGGCCTCGACAACCCATCAACAGATGACGAAGGAACAACTGGCCGCCGCCGGGATCGGGGATGATCTGATCCGTGTTTCGGTTGGCCTGGAAGACCCAAGCGATTTGCTGGCAGATCTGAAACAAGCCCTTCGGCGGGCCTATAAAGTCGCCGCTGCGGAATAAAGGGGGCACGCGTTATGATTATCGATATGGACCATGGTCCAGTTTTCGCCAATACCGGTGGGGCGGCCTTTGACCCAGCCAAACCAACCGCCATCCTGGTCCATGGGGCAGGGGGGGATCATTCCATCTGGGGCGGCCAGAACCGATATCTGGCCCATCATGGCGCATCCGTTCTGGCAATTGATCTACCCGCCCATGGGCGCAGCGGTGGCAAGGCGATCGATAGCATCTCAGGCCTGGCCGATTTCCTGATCGCTTTTATCACGGCGGCACAGGTTGAAACCCCCATCCTGATTGGTCATTCCATGGGGGCACTTGCATCCCTGGAAGCGGCCGCGCGCTTGGGCAAGGACTGTGCGGGGCTGGGCCTGTGCGGTGTTGCGGGACAGATGCCGGTGCATCCTGACCTGCTGGGGGCGGCCCAGCGGAACGAACTAACCGCCGCCCAGTTCATCGCCAGTTGGGGCCATGGCAGCCGGGCTCATCGCGGGGGCAATCCCACCCATGGCGTGTGGATGCTCAGCCAGGCAGTGACCCTGATCAATCGCACGGGGCCGGGCGTGCTGTATACCGATCTGAAGGCTTGTGCTGAGTATAAGGGGGCATTGGATGCCGCCGCCAAAGTCACCTGCCCAACGCAGTTCCTGCTGGGCCAGAGTGATAAGATGACCCCGCTGAAGGCAGCTCAACCCTTGATCAATGCGATTGCAGGCGCACAGGTAACGGTCTTGCCGGCTATGGGCCACATGATGACGGTCGAATCGCCAGTGGATAGCTGTTCGGCGCTGATGGCCTTGTTAGAACGGGTCCAGGCCGCATGACAGACAGCCTGCCCAGCCGTGCCGATTTTTCCACACTATTGGCGATTCCCACCCGGTGGATGGATCAAGACCCCTATGGTCATGTAAACAATGTCGAATATTATTCCTATTTCGACACGGTGGTGAATGATCACCTGATCCGCAAGGCGGGCCTGGATGTCGTCAACACGCCGGTCATCGGGCTGGTCGTTGAAAGTAAATGCCAGTTCATGAAGGAAATCTCCTTCCCCCAGACCGTTCATGCGGGCATGCGGGTGGTGAAACTGGGCAATACGTCTGTCACCTATCAGATCGCCCTGTTCCGGGATGACGAGGACAGCCCTGCCGCCATCGGGCATTTCGTGCATGTCTATGTGGATCGCAAAACGCGGGCGACAGTGCGTGTGCCAGACCAGGTTCGCGATGCCTTGGCTGAATTAATCGCGTGATCAGTCTTCTGTGTCGCCCAGATAGGCGATCTTGATGACTTCCAATTCGTCGATACCATTGGGGGTCTGGACCTTCACCACATCGCCTTCATAGGCCTTCAGCAGGGCACGGGCGACGGGGGATATCCAACTGATCTCCCCCAGTTCCAGCCGCGCCTCGTCAACGCCGACGATGCGTATGGTGATTTCCTCATCCCGCTGGTTCACATAGGTGACGGTGGCCCCAAAGAAGACTTGGTCGCGGTTGGTTTGTAACCGTTGATCCACGACTTCGGCGATTTCCAGGCGCTTGCCCAGAAACCGCAGGCGGCGATCAATTTCCCGCAGGCGCTTTTTGCCATATATGTAATCGCCATTTTCTGAGCGATCCCCGTTGCCCGCCGCCCAGGAGACAATGTCGACAACTTTCGGGCGTTCATCGCGGATCAATTGGCGCTGTTCCGCCTGCAGGCGCTTATGGCCCGCAGGGGTCATATAGTTTTTTGCGCCCCGCGGCAGCGCGGGGGCGTCATCGGGCAGGTCCTCGTCGTCCTCGGACTCGGATTCCTTTGTGAAGGCTTTACTCATTGTGTCCCGTCATCAATCTGCCAGAACCAGCGTGTCCTTTTGACGCCAGCTGATCCAGCGCCGGTCGCCAGGCTTTGCCGGGGCAACCAGGGTCCGTTCGTGGTTGGGAAGGGTGACGGAAAGTGTCAGCCCCCCATCTGTCTTCAAATGAACATGGTTCTCATCTCCATGATACGCAACCTGTAGGACGGTTCCCTCCAGCGCGACACATTCCGTATCGGTGGGCTTGTCCGGACTAACCGTGGTCTTTTCAGGGCGCACCGCAATGCCGATTTCGCCGCTGGCCTCGCCTTCATGGGGCAGGCGCAGGTCACCGATCCCTTCCACAGAAACAGAAACCTCGCCGCCACCACAGGATTTTACCTGGGCCTGGAACAGGTTCATTTTTCCGATAAAGTCTGCCACGAAACGGCTGGTCGGATATTCGTACAGGTCCCGGGGGGCGGCCAGTTGCCGAACGCAGCCAGATTGCATCACCGCGACCCGGTCGGCCATGCTCAGTGCCTCATCCTGATCATGGGTCACCATGACAAAGGTGATGCCAACACTGGCTTGCAAGTTGCGCAATTCCAACTGCATGGCTTCACGCAGCTTGGCATCCAGGGCCGATAGCGGCTCGTCCAGCAGCAACACTTTTGGGCGCTTCACCAGGGCACGGGCCAGGGCGACACGTTGGCGCTGACCGCCGGAGAGCTGGTCAGGCATACGCGCACCATAGCCAGGCAATTGCACCAGACCCAGGGCTTCTTCCACCCGCCCGGCAATCTCCTTGCTGGCGACACCTTCCATTTTCAGACCATAGGCGACATTGTCCGCAACCGACATATGCGGGAATACGGCATAGGACTGGAACACCATATTGACCGGGCGCTTGTTGGGGGACACGCCTTCCATATCCTGCCCATCGACCAGCAATTGACCTTCGCTGGGCATTTCAAAGCCCGCGATCATGCGCAGCAGCGTGGTCTTGCCACAGCCGCTGGGACCCAGCAGGGCAAAGAATTCCCCTTCCTTGATGTCGATTGACACATTGTCCACGGCGATCACATCGGACCCAAATCTCTTGGTGATACCGTTAATGCCGATGATGGTTTTTCTGGTATCGGTCATTTTTTCTTGGCCCCTTTGTTCTGCAGCCACATGGCCGTTGCCGTCAAAAACACAGTGATCACAATCAACACGGTGGAAGCTGCGTTTACTTCCGGCGTCACGGAAAAGCGCACCATTGAATAAACCTTCACCGGGAAGGTCACGGTCTCCGGCCCGGATGTGAAGAAGGTGATGACAAAATCATCCAGCGAGAGGGTAAAGGCCAACAAGGCCCCAGCCACCAATCCAGGCTTCATATGGGGTATGATGACGTCGCGATAAACCTCCCAGTCCCCTGCGCCCAGATCCCGGGCGGCTTCTTCCTCCTCCATATTAAATCCGGCCAGTCGGGCGCGCACGATGACCGCGACGAAGGGGAAGGTGAAACTGATATGGGCGATCGTGATATTGGCCAGGCTGAGCGGCCAGGGAAGGTCATTGGGCCAGCCGATCCGCGCGAAAAAGGCCAACATCGCGACCCCCATACAGATTTCGGGAATAACAATGGGAAGGGCCATCGCCCCTTCATACACCGGCTTGAAGCTGAAGCGAAACCGCCACAACAGAATCGCGACCATCGCCCCCAGGATCAGCGATATGATGGTGGAAACAAATGCGATGGTCAGCGAATTGCCGAATGCGATCATCAGATCGTCATTCTGGAACAGCTTGGCATAATATTTCAGCGAGAAACCGTTCCAGACGATATTGCGACGGCTGTCATTGAAGCTGAACGCCATCAAGGTCAGCAGCGGCACATACAGGAAGATGAAGGTCAGCGCCATGATCGTCAGCAAGGGCCATTTGCGTAGATAGTCCAAAGGACCGGCGGGTTCTAATCCAAAGAGAGATTTCTTTGCCATCGCGTCAGATCCCATCCTTGCTGTTGCGGGCCATGATCGCCCGCAATGCCAGCGCCCCAAAGGTGATATACATCAAAAGGAATGACAGGGCGGAGCCAAAGGGCCAGTCATTGGCGGATTTAAACTGCCGTTCGATGATATTGGCGATCATCGCACTGTCTGGGCCCCCCAACAGGTCGGGCGTCAGGAAGCTGCCAAGGGCTGGAATGAAGGTAATGATAATGCCCGATACGATGCCGGGCAGGGCCAGCGGAACCACAACATTCCAGATCGTGCGCAAATGTCCCGCCCCCAGGTCCAGGCTGGCTTCCAGATAGGATCTGTCCAAACGCTCCAGGGCGGCATATAGCGGCAGGATCATGAAGGGCAGATGCACATAAACCAGCCCCAGAATAACGGCCTTATCATTATACAACAGTTCCAGGGCCTGGAATTGTTCGCCCAGGACGGCTGCACCCAGCCCGCCCAGTCCGACCAGGTCAAACAGGAACCGCATTTTCTGATCGAACCATTCCAGCGTGAAATTCAGAAATCCGCGCTGACGCAAAACCGCGATCAAGGCATAGGTTCGGATCAGCAAATTTGTCCAGAAGGGCAGCATGATCAACAGCAGCAACAGGCCCTTATACTTATTGGGGGCGTAAACAATGCCCAGGGCCACCGGCAAACCGACGAACAGACAGATTATCGTTGCCAGACCTGCAACGCCTAAAGATTTCCAAAAGATTTTTAAGATATCGGGGTTAAAAACACGAATGTAGTTATCCAAAGTCCAGGTGATGTCGATGCCGACAACGCCCTGCTTTTCGCCAAAGCTGAACAACCAGATCAATGCTAAAGGAACAAGAAAAAATAAGACCAGCCAGAATGTCGGTGGAATGCCAACAGCCCAGAAAACCTGCTTAAATTTGCGCCACGATTCCATGCCGGATGCCCCCCATCAGAAACCCCAATCCCGCCGCACGGCCCTTTAGGAGGCCGATTGCGGCGGGCAGGCACTTACTGCATGCGATCAGGCAGCCAGGAAACGGGTCCAGGCTTCATCGCGAATGCGGGCAATTTCTTCGCCGGGATAGCGTTGCCATTCACATTTGGCCAACACGTCTTCCGGTGGGAAGACAGACGGGTTCTTGTTGTAGCTGTCGTTCAACAGACCCCGCGCCGCCTGGTTTGGCGTTGCGTATTGGATGTAATCGGCAACCAGGGCCCCGACCTGCGGGTCCAGAATATAGTTGATGAATTTATGCGCATTCATTGGATGCGGCGCATCCTTTGGAATGCACAGGTTATCCGCCCAGATCAAAGAGCCTTCGGTTGGGATCACATAGTCAATGTCATCATCTTCCAGCATAACCTGACCAATGTCGCCGGACCATTCAATGGTGATGTCGACCTCTCCCGACAACAGCAAATCCTGACCGTTATCTTCAGCGATGGTTTTGAAAGCGGATTTCTGTTTGATCAACAGATCCACAGCGGCGTTGATTTTTTCCGACGTATCGGGGTTCATGCCGGTGCCCAGATACATCGATGCCATGCCGATCATGGCAGAGCTTTCCGACAGGATCGCGATGCGGCCGGCATATTTGTCGCTTTCGAAAATGTCACCCCAACTGGTGATGCCATCCGGGGTTTTGCTTTTACGAATGCCCAGGCCCATTGTGCCCCACATATAGGTCACGGAATGCTTGTGACCGGGGTCATAGGCGGCGTCCCGGAAGGCGGGTGCGATATTCTTTGAATTGGGGATCAGCGAATAATCCAGCGGCTCCAGCATGTCGGCTGCAATCATGCGGGCAACATAGGTATCAGACGGGACAATCACGTCAAATCCCGGATTGCCTTCGCGCAGTTTGGCGAACAATTCGTCATTATCCGCAAACAGGGACATGTTGGCTTCAATGCCAGTCAGGTCATTAAAGTCGCTTAACGTGGTTTCACCGATATAGGTGTCCCAGTTGTAGAAATTGAGTTTTGGTTCTTCGCCATGCGCAGCGGCAAAAGCTTTTGGACCAAAGCTGATGCCTGCCCAGGCAGCGCCTGCACCGGCAATTGTTGATTGCAGCATGCTGCGACGGGTCAAGCCCTTGCGATATTGATCTGTCATTCCCTGTTCTCCTTGTTTGATCGATCCTTAACCCGAACAGTGACTGTTCTCAGTCTTATCTGCCGCGTTATGTAATTCCCCACCGCCGGTTTCAGGCGGCGATGTCTTTCTCCCCAAATCAGGACATTTTCCAATGCGGTCTGTCAATGTGGTTCACGCATTGAGAACCCTAAAATTACATGATTCCCAAATCTTTTGCTGTTGCATCCAGACATTCCCGCAAAATGCCTATAAGTTCATCTATTTCAGCGGGTTTGATGATCAATGGCGGGGACAGGACCATCGTGTCGCCACAGGCGCGCATGATCGCGTTGCGTTTGAAAAAGTGATCGCGACACATAGTGCCAACGCGCCCCGCCGGGGCAAAGCCTTCACGGGTCTGCTTGTTCTTGGTCAGCTCAATACCGCCGATCAGGCCAATACAGCGGACCTCACCCACCAGGGGGTGGTCTTTGATTTCTTCCAGTTTCTTGGCGAGATACGGCCCGGTCTCCATCTTTGTTTTCTGGACCAGGTTTTCACGCTCGATGATTTCAATGTTGCGCAGGGCCACTGCGGCGGCGACAGGATGCCCGGAATAGGTATAGCCGTGATAGAATTCACCGCCATTGTCGATAATCATATTGGCGACGCGATCAGAAACCCCGGTGGCGGCGATGGGCAGATAGCCCGATGACAGGCCTTTCGCCATGGTGATCAGGTCTGGTTCAATGCCAAATGTGTTGGTGCCAAACCATTCCCCGGTGCGGCCAAAGCCACAGATAACCTCGTCGGCGATCAACAGAATGTCGTATTGTTTGCAGATCCGGTTGATTTCCGGCCAGTAGGTTGATGGGGGAATGATCACCCCGCCTGCCCCCTGGATCGGTTCGCCGATAAAGGCGGCGACGTTATCGGGACCCAGTTCCAGGATCTTGTCTTCCAGCGACTTTGCCGCGGCCAGACCAAATTCCTCCCGCGACATTTCCCCACCCAGCTTGTACCAATAGGGTTGCATGACATGGTGGATCGTCGGGATCAGCTTGCCACCCTGTTTGTGCATCGGGCCCATGCCGCCCAGACCGGCCCCGGCGACGGTGGATCCGTGATAGGCATTGTCGCGGGCAATGACAAAGCGCTTGTCTGGCCGTCCGGCGCATTGCCAGTAATGGTGCACCATCCGCAATTGGGTATCGTTCGCCTCAGACCCGGAATTGGCGAAGGTCACATGGTTAAAGCCCTCCGGCAGGATCGACGCGACCTTGGTTGCCAATTCGATCGACGGCGCATGGGCTGTCTTGAAGAATGTGTTGTAAAACGGCAGTTCCTTCATCTGGCGATAGGCGACATCGGCCAGTTCATCGCGCCCATAGCCAACATTCACGCACCACAGGCCCGCCATGCCGTCTAGAATCTTGTTGTTGCTGGAATCATAAAGATAGACGCCTTCCGCCCGCGAAATGATCCGCGATCCGCCTTCGGCCGCCAGGGATTTATGGTCGGTGAACGGGTGCAGATGATGGGCCGTATCCAGCCGAACCAACTCATCTACATCTAAATTGCGTCTGATCTCAGTCATTTACAGGAATCCTTCTGAAAGCGGCAAGAGGCTATTTATCAAGTTTCACGTAAAACTACCAAATGTGATCACATTTTGAAAGCATAGGATTGCCCAGGGATCACAACTTTTTGCGGACCTGCGCGACGCTGCGATAAAATGTTCCTTGTCGCGCAGGCTCGTTTCCAAGAAACTTTGTTGAAAGATATGAGAAAATGTACAGGGGAAACGCAGCATGAGCCAATTGGATGAAATTCATCGCCGCAGTCTTGAGGAACCCGAAGCCTTCTGGGCGGAAGTTGCCTCAGACATTGATTGGATAAAGCCGTGGTCCAGTGTTCTGGATCGCAGCCGCGCGCCGAATTTTTATCGATGGTTTGTGGGGGCTGAATGTAACACATGTTACAACGCCGTGGATCGTCACGCCGATGGTGGTCGCGGGGATCAGGCGGCGATTATCTATGACAGCCCCATCACCGGTCGCAAAAAGACGGTTACCTATTCTGAATTGAAAGAACAGGTGGCGCGATGCGCTGGTGCAATGACCGCGCTGGGTATCACAAAGGGTGACCGGGTTATCATCTATATGCCGATGATTGTCGAGGCCGTGGTCGCAATGCTGGCCTGTGCCCGCATTGGCGCGGTGCATTCGGTGGTCTTTGGCGGATTTGCGTCCAATGAGCTTGCGACCCGCATTAAGGATTGCCGGCCCAAGGCGATCCTGACGGCCAGTTGCGGGTTGGAACCGGGGCGGATCGTTGGCTATCAAAAGCTTATTGAGGGGGCTTTGACCCTGGCACCCGACATTGTGGACTCAGTTCTGGTCTTTAAGCGGGAAGAGGCCGCCTGGGACCTGAAAAGCGGTCGCGACCATGACTGGGATGAAGCCCTTGCGGCGGCGACACCGGCAGACTGTGTGCCCGTTCAGGCGACCGATCCCCTGTATATCCTCTATACTTCCGGGACGACGGGTCAGCCCAAGGGGGTGGTACGCGACAATGGCGGTCATATGGTCGCCCTGAAATGGTCGATGAAGGCCATTTATGGTGTCGATCCGGGAGAGGTATTCTGGGCCGGATCTGATGTCGGCTGGGTTGTGGGGCATTCCTATATCGTTTATGCGCCGCTGTTGCATGGTTGCACCACGATCCTGTTTGAAGGAAAGCCGGTGGGGACGCCAGATGCCGGTACCTTCTGGCGGGTGATTGCGGACCATGGGGTGACAACCTTTTTCACCGCCCCGACTGCCTTCCGCGCGATCAAGAAGGAAGACCCGAAAGGGGAATTGATTGGCAAGTATGACCTGTCTAAATTCCGCACATTGTTTCTGGCGGGAGAGCGCTGTGATACCGATACGCTGGCCTGGGCGCAGGAGAAACTGAAGGTGCCGGTGATCGATCACTGGTGGCAGACAGAAACCGGCTGGCCCGTTGCTGCAAACTGCATGGGGCTGACCCCGTTACCGGTGAAGCCGGGATCCCCGACGCGCGCCGTGGCCGGGTATGATGTCCGGGTCATTGATGATGCGCTGAAGGAACTGCCACGCGGCGAGATGGGGGCGATATGCATCAAGCTGCCGCTGCCACCGGGCTGCCTGCCGACGCTGTGGAATGCAGATCAGCGTTATCTGGACAGCTATCTGGTTGATTACCCCGGATTTTATAAGACCGGCGATGCGGGCTATATGGATGAGGACGGGTATCTGTATATCATGTCGCGCATTGATGACGTGATCAACGTCGCGGGACACCGCCTGTCTACAGGCGCGATGGAGGAGATTTTATCCTGTCATCCAGATGTCGCGGAATGTGCCGTCATCGGTGCGGCGGATGCGCTGAAGGGTCAGTTGCCGGTTGGCTTCCTGGTTCTCAAGTCCGGCGTGACCCGCAGCGACGAAGATATCGTCAAAGATGTCATCGCGATGGTTCGGGATCAGATTGGGCCGGTTGCTGCCTTTAAGGCCGCAACCGTGGTGAAGCGTCTGCCCAAGACTCGATCCGGGAAAATCCTTCGCCGCTCCATGTCTTCTTTGGCCGACGGACAGGAAACGAAGGCACCGGCGACAATCGATGATCCGGCAATCCTGGATGAGATATCCGAAAGCCTGCGCAAGATGGGATACCCCGCAAAAGGATAGATCTGCTTACAGGGTGACATAACTGGCATACAGCAAGCCAACGCTGATCGATCCTACCATCGCGATGGCCAGATACAGCAGGAAGGTCTGGGTGTTGACCAGCGCCTTGACCGCAATCGCGGCGGGGATGCAGGTCACACCGCCTGCCACCATAAAGGCCAGGGCGGCACCCGGTTGCAGCCCGATATCCATCAGGCCACGCACCAGCGGGATAGCCGCATAGCCATTCAGATAGGCGGGCACACCGACGGCGGCCGCAGCGGGGACGGCCCAGACGCCTAAGGTCGATAACTGCGCGGCAACCTGATCCAGGGGCACCCAGGATACCATCATTGCCTCCAGCAGGAAGGCCAGGCTGAGCCACCGGGTCAAGAACCAGCCCATGGTGCCCACTTCGCCCAAAAAGGTACTGCGGCGCTCTGACTCCTGCCAAAAGGTCCATACTGGTTTGGTCTCAGGCAATTTTGATGGGCCGCAAGAGGATGTTCCGCATGTTGGCTTTGCGCGCGCCAGCAGGACATCCCTTAGATATCCCGCCCGCTGTAACAGCATCACAGCGCCCCCGCCCAACAGGCCGATGGCAATGGCTGAAAGTGTCTTGGCGACGGCCATTTCCAATCCCAACACCCCCCAGGTCAGAACCATCATTTCCGGATCAATCACGGGGGAGGCGAGCCAGAATGCCATGACCGGTGCCAAAGGCACGCCCGCAGCCAGCAGCGCCGCAATCAACGGCACAACACCGCAAGAGCAAAAGGGCGACAATGCCCCAAAGACAGCGGCGGTCAGAACAGCCTTTTCCTGGCGTCCTGATAGGGCGCGCGCAATCAACTGGTCGGCCCCGCTGGCCTTGATATAGGCGGCGATCAGAACGCTGATGATGATGAATATCCCGGTATTGACCAGGCTGTTCCCCATTGCCGTTGCGAAATCCAGGGCTTGATTGAGCCCTGTCCAAAGTGCTGTTGCGATTAGCAGGATCAGGATTGTCCACAAAACACGATCCTTGGGCAGGGATTTTATCCAAAAGACGATACTTCTAGAAATATCGAATTTATGGGAAGTCGGGTCCAGGCTGTGATCGACCATCTTTGAGATCCTTATAGACGTTAGGCGCTTAGCTTATGGGCGCGGTGCGGGACCTTGGGCCTTGTGCTGCTGTCTGCGCAGCATTCTTCCGTCAGGAAGGTCAACAGCCAATTCATGGTGTCATAGTCGGCGCGGCAGGTATGGGTTGTCCCTTCGCGATGACGCGACACCAGGCCGACCAGTTCCAGATGCTTTAGGTGATGCGACAGGGTGGAGGCCGGGATAGACAGGCTGGCCTGAATTTCACCAACACTTTTGCCAGCATCCCCCGCCCGCACCAACAGGCGGAACATCGCCAATCGGGTCGGGTTTCCCAAAGCCTCTAAACAGGCGGCAGTTTCATCAAGATCGCTCATGGAACTATCGATACGATGAATCAAAAAGGGAGTCAACGGTATTTCTAGAATTATCGAAATAATGAATCATACTTGCATTCCCTTTCGCACCGTCTTAGCTCAAAGGGAGACTGTGCGATCTTTTGGGGACCAGATATTATCATGGCGCAATTGCCGAATATTCCATCGCCCTGTGTCGGGGTTTGCGTGATGCATCCGACCACCAATCTGTGCCAGGGATGTATGCGCAGTTTGGGGGAAATTGCGGAATGGTCGCGGGCGTCGAATGAGCGTCGCTATGAAATCGTATTGGACTTGAAGCAGCGGCGCATCGCGTCGGGTCGGGTTTCGGAAAGCGACCTGCGCCCCCGGCGGCGTCGCGCAAACCCGTCGACCAGCACCGGATAAACCATCCATGGGCCTGCCCCTTCCTGTCACCACCAAGGATGCGCGTGCGCTTATCCTGAATTTGCAGGGTCTGGGACAATCCCACCGCAGACGTCTGTCGGATGGGGATTTGATGGACCTGATCCGCCAGATGGGATTTGTTCAGGTCGACAGCATCAACATGCTGGAGCGTGCCCACCAGATGATCCTGTCATCCCGTGCGACGGGGTATCGCCCCAAACAGCTGCAACGCCTGTTGGAAAAACAGGGGGCTTTGTTTGAGAACTGGACTCATGATGCGGCCATCATTCCGTCCGACTTCTTTCCCTATTGGATGCGACGATTTGAGAACCGGCGGGCAGCCTTGGCGGATCGGTACAGCCGTTGGCATGGTCCGCAATTTCTGAACGAGACGGAAAGCGTGATCGCCCATATCGAAGCCAATGGCCCGATACTGTCCCGCGATCTGTCACCCGATGAACGCAAAGGGCCCGGCGCCTGGTGGAATTGGCATCCCTCCAAGACCGCCCTGGAATATCTCTGGCGGACCGGGACCCTGGCAGTGGCCCGACGGGAAGGGTTTCAGAAGGTCTATGATCTGACCCACCGTGTTATTCCTGAACCACACCGGGAAACCCCGGCAGCGCATGCGGATCTGGTTGACTGGTCCTGCCGCAGTGCGCTGGACAGGCTGGGATTCGGCACGCCGGGAGAGATCGCCGGCTTCTGGGATCATATCACGGCGGATGAGGCAAAGGCCTGGTGTGAGGCTAATCTGGACAGGGCCGTTATCCAGGCCAATGTGGACCAGACGACGGGACGCCCCCGGCTGTTATATGCCAGACCGGATTTGGAAACTGCTTTGAACCAAGTTGAACCGCCGCCGCCTGGACTGCGCATTCTAAACCCGTTTGACCCTGTCTTGCGGGATCGCAAGCGGCTACAGGGCCTGTTTGGATTTTCCTATCGCATAGAAGTTTTTGTGCCAGCCCCTCAGCGGACCTATGGCTATTATGTCTTTCCCATATTGGAAGGGGATCGCCTGATCGGCCGCATTGATATGAAGGCGGATCGACCCGCTGACTCCTTGCAAATCACGGCTGTCTGGCCGGAACCCGGAATCAGTTTTGGAAAGGGTCACATGAAGCGCCTGGAAGGGGAATTGGACCGACAAAAGAGCTTTGGTGGCCTGTCGACCCTTCGTTTCGAAGACGGTTGGCTACGGGAACCTGTCGTTTCGGCGTAATCTCAATCTGGCGTTACTCAGACGCGCCCGCGCAGTTTTGGCGTTTTCACGGGGCGGACTTTCGCCACGCGGGTTTCGCGGTGGACAATATAGATCCCGCTGGCAATAACGATGGCAGCGCCAATGAAGACACGCAATACTGGAATTTCTCCCCAAATCCAATAGGCCAATAATGTGGTCCATATGATAGCGAGATAATCCAAGGGGGCCAGAATGGCGACTTCTGCATGGCGAAAGGCGATCGTCATTGTCAATTGTGCAATCGCGCCGACCAAGCCGACACCGATCAATAAGGCCCAATCCAACGTTGCCATCGGCATCACCCAGCCATCCAGATAAACCCATATCGCGCCCACGATAGCACCCGAAAGGGTAAGCCAGAAGGTGATGGTAAGGGCGGTTTCGGTAGCGGATAGTTTGCGGGTAATGATCATTGCCAACGCCATGCCTGCGGCTGCCAAGAGCGCAGCCATAGAAGCCCAATCAAACACGCTGCTGCCAGGATTGACGACGATCAACACACCGACAAATCCAACGCAAACCGCAATCCATCGGCGAATCCCCACGCGCTCACCCAGCAAGGGAACGGATAAGGCGGTCATTAGGAGTGGGGCGGCAAACAAAATTGCTATGGCATCTGCCAGCCGCATTTGACTGAAAGACCAGAAGATCAGGCTCATGGTGACGATGCTGATCGTCGAGCGCATCAGATGGACTAATGGCCGTTGCGTCTTGAGCGTCACAAGGCCACCATTCATCATTACTAAGATGAATATCGGTACAAGCGCAACGCCACAGCGGAAGAAGACAATTTGCGATGTTGGGTAGCCATCGCCCAACCATTTTACAGTCGTGTCCATGAAAGCAAATAAAAGAACAGACAGGCACATCGTGGCAATGCCCAGGCCGTTCTTGGAAAGATGCGATGATTTTTCGGAGACTGAAGCGTCAGTCACGACGTGGCGCCCAATTCCTTGGATCGACGGGTGGCGGCGGCAATGGCCTCAACCATCAATGGCCCCAGACCATCTTCCTCACGCATCAGGACTTTCAATGCTTCCAGGGTTGTTCCGCCTGGACTGGTCACATTTTCTCGCAGGGTCGATGGGGGCGTATCGCCGCTGGCCAGGGCCAATTGTCCGGCACCAGCGACGGTGACCAGGGCCAATCGGGCAGACAGGTCTTCGGGTAAACCAGCGGCAATACCCGCCTTCGCCATGCACTCCATCAACAGGAAGGTATAGGCAGGCCCGCCGCCGCTCAGTGCGGTTACGGCGTCGATCAGCGCTTCGTCCTGAACTGTTGCGGCCTCTCCCACAGCGCGCAGCAGGACTTCGGCCAGGGACGCCTGGGCATCGCTGGCAATAGCATTCGGGCAGGCGACCGTGATGCCCTGTCCAATGGCGGCAGGTGTATTGGGCATGGCGCGAATGATTGCGGCCTGGTCCCCCAGATGGGTTTCAAAATACGATATGGTCTTGCCCGCCGCGATGGACAGGAACAGACAATCTGGTCCGGAAAAGCGACGGTAGTCTGCCAGCAATGCATCCATCTGCTGGGGCTTGACCGCCAAGACGATGACTTCCGGATTCAGGTCGTCAGGCACATCATTGGCACCGGCAACAACAGTCACGCCAGCGCGATCCTTGAAGGCATCGCCGCCCACCGGATCCACAACAGTGACGCCCCCAGCCACAATACCGGACTTCAACCACCCATCCAGCATCGCACCACCCATTTTCCCGCATCCGATCAGCAATAGTGGTCTTGATAATGTATCGGTCATTTTGGTCCCCTCGGTTCCCGGTGAATTTTGCTCTAACGGGTGCTCATGCGCTGGAAAAGGCTTTCCGTGTCCTTGATCAACCGTCCCTGACGTTCAGCCAGGTCCATCACGGCGGCAATTTCGCTGGGCGAGAAATTGACCTGCTCCGTGACTTTCATCAGCACGGAGGATTCATTGGGGTGGAAGTTATCATCAACGAAAGCCATGGTCGCCAGGGTCAGGATCAGGACGACCTGTGAATGCGCATCGTCAAAGACAGAAACATCGATTTCGCCAAACACATCCTGAGTCGGTGTGGAAAGATTCGCCCCTAATTCCGCATGCAGCATGCCAAACAAGGCATCTTCTTCGATAACAACTTTTGAATCAGCGATCATCATCCGTTTGGCCAGCGCCAACAGAACGGTCTTTTGTCTCAAGCTCAGTTTATCAAAAACAATCATGGTCGGCCCTCTGTGCAATTGGGCCGTTTTGGCATGTCAGGCCCACGCTTAAGGGTATTCGCCACAGCGCTTAAGGGATGTCAAACCTGAACACAGGAAAACATTTCTTCCAGGACGGAATATCCCAGGATGCGTCTGGGGGTATGCCGACCTTATGCTTCGCCCTGACAATCCAGCAAAGCCGCCTGCACGGCTTCTTCTGGTTTGTATCCACCCCACAGAAGGAATTGGAATGCCGGATAAAAGCGCTCGCATTCCGCCAGGGCGATATCCATCAAATCTTCCAATTGCTCGACCGAAAAACCGCCCATGCCGCGCGTCGGGATGGTATGGCGATAGGTGGGGGAGCCGCTTTCTGAGCACAGATCGAAATGACCCATCCACATTTTTTCATTGATCAAGGCCAACAGTTCGACCACGCCCTTGCGACGGTCCCCTGGGATCTTCAAATCAAAGGTGCATGTGTAGTAAAAGGCGTGCATGTCTTCCCGCCAGACGAACAGCATGCGGTAATCGCACCAGCCACCGGTCGTTTCGACGATCAGTTCCTCGTCGTCTGAACGTTCGAATGGCCATTCGTTGGCTTGAAACATTGCTTCAAGGATATCGAGCGGGTTGGCGAGCTGACTGGAATGATCGACCTGCAAGCTGGTCATGGGTTCTCTCCCCTTCGAAGGCCCGGCGGGGGCGGCGGCCAATTTTGTACCGAAGGCATAGGCACAACGATCAAAACCGAACGGATCCACCATCCACCGTGCCGCGATCCACGCCTCTCTCCACCTCTCTCCAGAGTGTTCCAGACATCGCATCTATATATAGATATGTATGCGATATCTGGTGAGATCAACGCTTCACCACACAAGACCTAGATTGCCATAGGGGGTTTCGCGGCGCAAAGACTTTTTAAAAGAAAGTTTTGTGGCGCTTGGTCAGGGTTATGGGGCGACTCGCGGGATTGCGAAAGTCCTGTAAGCGGTGTTCCGCTTTTTTCCTGTCGATACATGCTTTTAGAATTCGGATCAGTAGGCTAGCGTTCCAGGATAAAATTGTTGCATGGGAGAAAATGAAAACAATGGAACACGACCACAGAGTGCTGATCACCAATGATAATCCTGAGAAGCTGATGCCCCTTTTCAAGGAACGCTACCCGGATTTGGCAATTCGATTCCTCAGTGATGCTGACACGCTGGATGCTACTCTGGCTGAATTCAACCCGACGGTGATTTTCGCCTATCCGGGGGAGCCGGTTCCAAAATCCAAGTTTCCGGTCATGATCAACTATCCTTCCGTGCAATGGATTTCCAACAGCGGTGCCGGTGTTGAACATATGGGGCAGTGGAACCCCAAAGAGAAAATCGTTACCAATGCATCGGGCGTCAATGCGCCCTTCCTGGCGCAATATACAATTGCGGCCCATATGTCGGCGAATATCGGCATGCCCCTGTATGCGCGGCAACAGCGCCAGAAGCTGTGGCGAATGGAAGAATGGCAACCCTTTGATGATCGGCGATTCTGTATCATTGGGCTGGGCAATATCGGACAGGCTGTTGCTGGATATGCGAAAGCGCTGAATCTGCGCGTTGTCGGTACCCGCGGCACCGCCCGCCCAACACCCAATGTTGATGAGGTGTATGATTCAGACAATATCATGCGGGCATTGACGGGGGCTGAATTCGTGTCGGTCCATACGGCGCTGACACCGGAAACCAAAGGCATGATCAGCGACGATGCCTTCGCGGCGATGGCAGATGGGGCGATCTTCTTGAATGCCTCACGCGGTGCAGTGGTGGATGAAGACGCCCTGTTGCGGGCGCTGGACAGTGGAAAGGTAAAAACGGCCATTCTGGATGTGTTCCAGCAGGAACCCCTGCCCAAGGATCACCCCTTATGGGAGCATGAAAATGTGATTGTAACGCCGCATATGGCCGATTCGGTCAAAGACTGGCACGTCAACAATGCGCGCGCCTTTTGCGACAATCTGGATCGGTGGTTGGCCGGTGACCAACTGCAAAACATCGTCGATCCAAAGAAAGGATACTGATCAGACCGGCGCGGGGAATACGGGTTCCTCATCGCCCGCTTGCCAGGCGGGGTACTTTGCCATGATCCCCTCAAACAAGGGGGAGGCAAGGTGACCCGCCAGCCAGCGTTGCAGATGCGCCAAGGGCTGCGTATCAAACCAGTCCCGGTCGGTATTGGCGAATTGACGGATGAAGGGGAACAGGGCCGCATCTGCTAGGCTGATTCTGTCACCAAAGAGCTGATCCGTCTGCGCCAATCGGCCATTCAGTTCGGACAGGATATCGAATCCCGCCTGCCGGTGTTCGGTCGCATCGGTCACGTCCTCGTATCGGTGGGGATATTTGTATCGATCCAGGTGATATTTGAAGGGACCATCATTCCGCGCGATCAGGTCCCGCATAGCGGCCATATCCCCCTGTGGCGGGGATAGCCAGTGATCGGGGTCGTTCTGGTTCAGCGCCCACAGCATGATGTCCAGGCTTTCTTCCAACACATCCCCCTGGGGCAGTTGCAGCACTGGGACCGTTGCCTTGGGGGAAATCTCAATCATCTCCGCGGGCTTGTCGCGCAGCACGACTTCGCGCAAGGCACAGGGCTGGCGACTGATGCTGAGCGCAAGGCGCGCCCGCATGGCATAGGGGCAGCGCCGGAAGCTGTAGAGGACAGGCAGAGTATCAGGCATGGCTTTTCTTGGCGGCTGGTTTGGTGCCAGGCGCGCGGGACTGATCGCCAATATGCATTCTGCCCTTTGCCTGGGCCAGTTCGATCTGGCGCTGTCTCTCCCGAAAGCGTTCTTTGCGATCCTCGTCATGGGCGTCATAACAGGCGGGGCAACTGACGCCGATCACATATTTCCAGGACTGAATCGCGACTGAATCGACGGGTTGGCGACAGGCATGGCAAACCTGATAACTGCCCAATTCCAGATTATGTTTTACCGACACACGCTGGTCGAATACGAAACATTCTCCCTGCCACAGGGAGTCTTCAGCAGGCACAGTCTCCAGATATTTCAGAATGCCGCCTTTCAGGTGAAAGACGTCGGCGATCCCCTGTTGTTTGACAAAGGCAGTTGCCTTTTCACACCGAATGCCCCCGGTACAGAACATCGCCACCTTTTTGCCCGCCAGGGCGTCTGGTGTCAGGTCTGGTTGTGACGCGAACCAGGTCGGGAAATCACGGAATGTCTCCGTCTTTGGATCAATTGCGCCCTGGAACGTGCCGATTCCTACTTCGTAATCATTGCGGGTATCGATGACGATGACATCGGGATCACTGATCAGCGCATTCCAATCTTCGGGCGCGACATAGGTACCAACCGTCTGCGTCGGGTCGATGCCCGGCACACCCATGGTGACGATTTCCTTCTTCAGCTTCACCTTCATACGATAGAATGGGGTTTCCACGGCGTGCGATTCTTTGTGCTCCAGATCGGTGCAGTTCAGCAATTCCCGAATGCTGTTCAGGGCGGCATCGATACCTGCACGGCTGCCCGCGATGGTTCCATTGATCCCTTCTGGCGCCAGTAGCAAGGTGCCGCAGACATCCACCGATTGGCAGGCCTGAAGAATGGGCTGGCGCAGCGCGTCAAAGTTCGGTAAGGCCATGAACTTATACAAGGCCGCCACGATGATGGGGGTTGTGTCTATTTGGGTACGGGACTCGGTGACAGGGGTCACGACGCATTAACTCCGAAATTAGCTAATATTATTCTGCATTGCGACGTGCTGTACCATGCCCTGGCGATAATTTCGAGAGTCAAGCGCCCTGCGGTCCCTATTCAAATCACCGCATCACAAACGGGTTGGACATGGGCGCGTCGGAGATGTTGATCCAGGTTGTACGCGTACGGGTATAATCCAGGATGGACTCCCTACCGGCCTCTCGACCATAGCCCGACTGATTGAAGCCGCCAAACGGTGCGATGGGGGATATGGCGCGGTAGGTGTTGACCCAGCAGATCCCGGCCCGCAGGCGCGATGAAACCCGGTGCGCGCGGGCCAGGGATTGCGTGAAAATACCAGATCCCAGGCCATAGTCGCTATCGTTTGCCAAGGCGATGGCCTCCTCTTCCGTATCGAAGGGGATCAGGGTCATGACAGGCCCGAACATTTCCACCGTCAGGGTTTCCAGGTCGGGCTGGTCATGGGTGACCAGGGTTGGCATAAAATAATTGCCGTCGGTCCCGGCCTTGCGCATGCCGCCAAACCGAATTTCCCCTCCCTGGTCCGTGACTTTTTGCAAGGTTTCCTCAATGCGGGCGATCTGGGCCGTGGTGCATAAGGGGCCGATATGTGTCTTTGGGTCCTGCGGGTCACCCACGATTAGGTCCTGGCACTTCTGCTGCACCAAGGCAGCGACTTTTTCATAAATTGTGCGGTGAACATAGCCCCGTGATCCGGCCACACAGGATTGTCCAGATGCGCCAAAATTGCCTGCGATCAAGCCATTGGCGGCGCTGTCCGGATCTGCATCTTCAAAGACCAGGATAGGGGATTTGCCGCCCAGTTCCAGGGTTGTGACCGCGAAATTCTCTGCGGAATTGCGCACCACATGCCGCGCGGTTTCAGGGCCACCGGTGAAGGCGATGCGGTCCACCTTGGGATGCCGGGTTAAGGGGATGGCACAGCTTTCTGCATCCCCGGTCACGACGGAAACGACGCCCGCCGGGAAACCTGCCTGTTCGATCAATTTGGCAAAATGCAGCATCGGGGCGGGGGCGATTTCTGATGCCTTAAGCACAATGGCACACCCTGCTGCCAAAGCTGGGCCCAGCTTTGTTGCCGTCAGGAACATCTGCGCATTCCAGGGGACGATGGCCGCGACGACGCCGATGGGCGCGCGCTGGGTATAGACATGCATATCTGGCTTATCAATGGGCAGAACCGCGCCTTCAATCTTGTCGGCCAGGCCTGCAAAGTAGCGGTAGTAATCGGCGACATAGCGGGTCTGTCCGACGGTTTCCGTCGCCAGCTTCCCGCTGTCGGTGGTCTCCAACCGGCCCAGCTCTTCCGCGTTTTCTTCAATCAAGGTCGCCAGACGGTACAGCAGCTTGCCCCGCTGGGTCTGGGTCATATCGCGCCAGGCGGGATCATCCAGAACCCGGACTGCGGCGGCGATGGCGCGGTCGATATCCTGCGGCGCGGCGCAGGCGAAGGTGGACCAGACCTGCCCCGTGGCGGGGTTGTGGCTGTCCATAACCTGCCCGTCGGTGCCTTCGCACCAGGTGCCATCAATGAACAATTGAAAATGGGGAAGGCGTGTCATGGTAAATCCTTTAGCTGAAGGCGGGCATCACATCATCGATGAAGCGGGACAGGGAGGCGCGTTTCCGCTCTGCCGTCATGCCGCTGTCGATCCAGAAGGAGAATTCGTCATAGCCCAGATCTTCGATGCGTTTCAGGCGGTCAATCACCTCCTGTGCCGTTCCCATGGTCAGGTCGCGGCGCATATTTGCCGGTGCCATCATGGCATTCCCCGCAATTTCCGACTCGTCCAACGTTTCGATCAGGCCTTGGGAGACCGGCTTTTTATTCTGGAACCAGGCCCCAAAATAGCAATAGAAACGGCTGAATATAGTGGCGGCTTCTTGGGCGTCGTCTTCATCTGCCGCAACATAGGTATGGTGCAGCAACATGACCTTGGGTCTGGGACCGGAATGGGGGGCACAGGCAGCATTGAAGCGCTGCATCAGGCTTTCGATTTCCGCTGACCCCTGCCACAGCGGCGTTACCTGCACATTAAAGCCATTCTGTACGGCAAATTCATGGCTGTTGGGATCGCGGGCCGCAACCCAGATGGGCGGTCCCTTTGGCTGCAAGGGTTTGGGGGAGGCGGTCGTACTGGGGAATTGAAAAAACTCCCCCTCATGGGCGCAATCCCCCGCCCACAATTTCGGCAGCAAGGGGGCGATTTCCCTGAGTCGCTGGCCCGCCTGCCAGGCATCCAGGCCAGGATGCAGGCGTTCATATTCATAACTATAGGCACCACGTGCGATCCCCAGCTCCAGGCGTCCACCGGTGACCAGGTCGGTCATCGCGGCTTCTCCCGCCAGTTTGATCGGGTGCCAGAATGGCGCGACAACGGTGCCGGTCCCAAGGCGCAGGTTCTTTGTGTGGCGTGCAACATCTGTCAGCGTGATGAAGGGGTTGGGGGCGATGGTGAATTCCATCCCGTGATGCTCCCCGGTCCAGATCGCGCGCATCCCGCCGTCATCTGCCATCTGGCATAAATCCAGGAATTCCTGATACAGAACATCATGGGGTTGGTCTGCGGTCAGCCGTTCCATATGGGCAAATAATGAAAATTCCATACTCAACTTCCTTTTTGAACGGGATGGACGGGGTGCAGATCGCCATATTCATCGTCCCCGACATACAGCCCGAATTGCTGGTTCTGACTTTCCAGGATGTATCTCTCGATGATGGTCCGTTCTGCCATGGGGCCGGTCAGCGCCTGTGGTACGCTGCCCAGAGGCAGGAATCTGCCCAGATTGGCGACTTTTACAGAAGGGGCGGTGCCACGATAGAAGGTATAGCTGCGATCCGCTTTGGTATCGGTATAGATTGAATAGACAGCACCGATTTCGATGCCTGTTCCATCAAGCGCATGGGTCAGGGTATCCAGGGCACTTGTGCGGGCGGGCACCCGGAAATGGGGTAAACGCAGTCCGGTTTCTGTGGGGGTCAGCAGAAGCTGGTCCCCGTAAGAAATGATACCACCGACAAAGCGTTTCTCCATTTCCGTTGCGACGCCGGTCTGGGCCTTGTGCTCCAGGGTGCGGCTGAAATATCCACCACTGGCATAGCCCAGTCCCGGCTTGTCATTGCTATCGAAATCCAGAACCTCCCCGATCAGAATATCGTGGTCGCCCGCCTCCACGCGATTATGGACGCGGCAGGAAAACTGTGCGGTTGCACCCTCAATCAACGGGCTGCCCCATGCGTCTTGCGCCCAATTCACCTGGCCAAAGCGATCTTCTGTGCGACTGGCAAACAGGGTGGAAATTGCGGCTTGATCATCGGCCAGTATGTTCACGGCAAATCGGGTGCAGCTGTGAAACAGGTCATAGCTGCTCAAACGCTTTGCAGGACACACCAACAACAAGGGTGGATCCAGGGAGACTGAGGTGAAGGAATTTGCCGTGAAGCCGACAGGAACGCTGTCGGGGCTCATCGCTGTGACAACGGTGACGCCTGTCATATAGCTGCCAAAGGCAGTGCGCAGGGAAATCGGATCCAGGGTCATGGTCACGCATCCCCTCCGGCCATTGCGAAAAATTCGGCAAGGATTTTTGCGATCATCGTGGTATGGGTCATCGGGGCCATATGCGCAGCGCCGTCAATGATATGGGCGCGTCCCTTTGGGATGATCCGGGCCAGAGCCTTTGACATGGCCGGGGTAGAATTCGGGTCATCGGATGCGGTCAACAGCAGCGCCGGACAGGCAATCTGCTCCAAAGCCGTATCATCTGGCCCATCCGAAAAGGCAAAGGCGCGATAGGCCGCCGCATATCCAGGCAGGGACCCGTTGATCAGCCAGTCCCGGCAGGCATCATTCGCGGCTTGATTGGCCGGGGCTGGCGGATTGCCAAACCAGCGTGTCAGGGTCGGCTGTGGGTCCGCATCTTGACCGGACTGTGCCTGGGCCAGGGACGTTGCGCGGGCGCGAACCGCCTGTGCAGAAGTCGGACTGCGCCGATAGATGCTGTTCAGCGCTGCGACCGCCTGAACCATTTCTGGATACCGCGCCGCCAGGTCCAGCGATATCAGCGCCCCCAAGGAATGCCCCGCGATACAGACGGGTCCAGGAAGGTCCCGCAGGCTGGCTGCGATCTGATCGGCATAGTCTGAAACCGTTGGGTTTGTCTTGTCGATCAGGGGGCTGTCGCCATGCCCCGGCAAATCAAGGGCATAGACGCTGTGTTGTTCTGCCAGACCCGGCAGAATACCACTCCAGCTTTCAGCGCGCAGGCCAACCCCGTGGATCAGAACCACGGCGGGCCCCGATCCGCAATGGTGCCAGGCCAGGCCGTTGCTGCTGTTAGACCGCGGCAGGGTTGTCCAGGTCATGTCCCAGATCCTTCAGGTCCTGATAGCGATCCCCAATGCGATGATGGGGCCGTCCCCCGCTGGCACCGCCCAGCACGACGACAATTTCATCGGCGCGGGGCGCATCGGGAATGGCAAATTGAATGGTCAGATAATGGGACCGGCGGCCCGCATCATTCTTATCCATCAAGGGCACGCTGATCGGGGCGTTTGCCCCACCGCGCGTATTGGTGAAGGACAGGTAGGATTTCGCCCCGACCGCCTCCCGGTAATGATTGCCGAAACGCAATGTGTGGATCAGGCCCGATGCGTGTTCGATCTCTCCATCCAGCCCCACGACCGCGGCCTTGCCATAGGCTTCAATCGAAGCACCGCCGCCTGCCATGGCCAAAATGCGTTCTGTCAGCATGGTGCCCAGGATCGGCCCATAGGCCTGTATTTCCGGTTTCAGGTCCTCAACATATCGACCTGCCCAGGGGTTGCGCACAACGGCTGCAACGGCGAACAGCCGCCAGGGTGTCTCGGTGGCCTTGAACCCTTCGATCAGTGTTTCTTCTTCAAAGGTCACTATTTTGCGAATTTCCGGCGTCATTTTGTCTATCCCATTGTTTATTATTTGGCAGTGTCCGGCTCTGGACTGAATTTGACAAATGATGCTTTCGACGTCATAGGCATTAGTATCATTAATGGTTAGGTTTATGCTGATGGCACGCGCATTACCCCCGGTGGCCTGGTTCAGGGCGTTTGAAAGTGCGGCCCGCCATTTAAGCTTCACAGCGGCGGCGGAGGAATTGGGGCTGACCCAATCGGCCATCAGTCAGAATGTGCGGTCTTTGGAACTGCGCTTTTCCACCATCCTGTTTGAACGCAAACCCCGTGGATTGGCGCTGACTGATGCTGGGCGCAGGCTGCTGCCCGATGTGACAGCGGCGATGGGTAGCTTAAGCAATGCAGCGGGCATTTTTGAGGGCGCATCGCAATCGGGCCTATTGACCGTCGCAGCCAGCGTCAGCTTTGCGCAATGGTATTTTGTACCGGGACTGGCCCGTCTACTGGATCCCAATCCAGACCTGTCGCTGCGCGTGATCACGACGGTTTGGCCCGACGAATTCAGTCGGTCTTCAGCGGATGTGGAAGTGCGTTTTGGAACCGAGTCCCATATGGGGAAGGGGGCAGAACGGTTGGGTCCGGATGAATTGATCGTTGTCGCTGCGCCGCATCAGGTCGCCCGCACCGGCCATCCTGTCCTGTCCACAGAGGCATTGCGCCAACAGCGGTTGATACAGGCTGTGGGGACCAGCGATAATTGGAAACGCTGGGCCCAGCATTGTCGCATTGCGCCCCTGCCAGAGCCGGATCTGATGGCGGATTCGCATGGCCTGGTAATAGATTTCGCCCGCGCTGGCCTGGGCGTTGGCGTCACCAGCGCGCTGCTGGCGGCACCCAGCCTGGCCACCGGGGATTTGGTACAAGCCCATACGATGACGGCCCCCGCGAAGGATGGTTATTTTCTGGCGACAAATCCGCGGGCCAATCCATCAGACGTCGACCTGTTCACAACCTGGCTGAAGGCAGAAATCAGCACCGCAACCGCACTGGCTGATGCAAAAAGACAGCATTTAGGATCCTAAACCAAGCTTTCCCGTTTGATCCCGCATCAAATGTTCAAATGAATGTTCACTTGAACGTCACACAATCATGACGTGGTTGTCACACCCGTCGGGTACCTCTTCTCGCATTGAACAGTCATTGAATATGCCAATGACGGGTGGCGGGGGTGTGTATGTATATGACGACGGAACGTCAGGCGGAGATTGCGGAGCGGGTGCGCCAGAGTGGTTTTCAGTCTGTCACGGATCTTGCCCAGCATTTTGGTGTCACGACACAGACCATCCGTCGGGATATCAATGAACTCAGTGAAGCCGGGGCGTTGCGCCGTCGCCATGGCGGTGTGGAACTGCCCATTCCGACGGATAATATCGGCTTTGAAGAACGCCAGACCCTGAACTTTGCTGCCAAACAACAGATTGCGCGCGTCGTTAAATCCTATATTCCCAATGGGGCCAGCATCGCGATCAGCATCGGCACAACGCCCGCCTTGACGGTGCATCAACTGTCCGATCTGCGCGGTCTGACCATCGTCACCAACAATCTGATGGCAGCATTGAATGCGTGCTCCTTGCCCGCTGTTGAGGTTCATGTTCCAGGCGGTGCCGTGCGACCGGAAGCACGCGATATTCTGGGGCCGGAAGTTGAGGCTTTCTTTGAAAGCTTCAAGGTGGATATCGGCCTGTATGGTGTCGGTGGTGTGGATGAACAGGGTGAGCTTCTGGACTTCAGCCGGGATGAAGTCCAGGTGCGCGAAATCATTCGCCGCAATTGTCGGCGCTCTTTCCTGGTTCTGGATGCCAGTAAATTCGGTCGGGCCGCCCATGTTCGGGGTGGCTGGATCAGCGATGCCGATATTGTGTTTTGTGACCGGGAGCCCCCTACACAGATTCGCCAGGCAATAGAGGCCGCCGGCCATGAAGTCGTACTGTGTTCCGATGGCGGTGTGTCATGACCGCCATGGGTAGAAATGCCGCCATTGAAGTGCGGGATTTACGCAAGGCCTGGGGCGATCAGGCGGCGGTCGATGATATCAGCTTTACCGCGCCAGCCGGGGAATTCACGGTGCTGTTGGGACCCTCTGGCTGTGGGAAATCAACCACATTGCGGCTGATTGCAGGGCTGGAAGATGCGACATCCGGCACTGTGATGATTGGCGGAGAAACGGTCACACACAAGGCCCCGAATGAACGCCAGATCGCGATGGTGTTTCAGTCCTATGCCCTGTTTCCTCATCTGAATGTCGCGGAAAACATCCTGTTCGGTCTGAAGGTGCGCGGCGTCCCCGCCGCAGAACGGGCCGAACGATTGCAGCGCACAGCGGCCCTGTTGGGGTTGGATACATTGCTGGACCGCCGCCCCAGTCAGATATCGGGCGGCCAGCAACAACGTGTGGCCCTGGGCCGAGCGATCATTGCAGAAAAACCGATCTGCCTGATGGACGAACCGCTGTCCAATCTGGACGCAAAATTGCGCCATGAGATGCGGATCGAGTTGAAATCGCTACAGCGCAAGCTGGGCATTACCATGGTCTATGTCACCCATGACCAGGTGGAAGCCATCGCAATGGCCGATCGCATCGTGGTGTTGAATGGGGGGCGGATTGAACAATGTGCCGACCCGCGTACCCTGTATGATTGCCCCGCCAGTGTTTTCGTCGCGCGCTTCATTGGCACGCCCCCGATGAATATCCTGACCCTTGCGCCTTGCCCGGGGGGCTTGGCGATCGCCGGGGATGCAACCGCCCTGGTCGCAGGCGATTTGAAGGGGGCGTCTTATTACCAATTGGGCGTCCGGCCGGAAGACATTTCCATTTCTGAAACCGGCGGTGTGTCGGCAACGGTAGAGCAGGTCGAATATCTGGGATCTGACCTGCTGGTCGATTGCCGTATCGCCGGGCAACCGCTGGTAATGCGGGCATCGACCCAGAATGCCGTGCGACCGGGACAGTCGGTGCGCCTCACCTGGTCGAAACAGCGCCAACATCTGTTCAATGGGGATACCGGGGCGCGGATCGACGCGCATGACGGCATTTCCCTATCACCATCCGCGGAATCCGGGGGTTCCGATCCGTGACACAAGAGGGCCACGCCATGCGGGCACAAGGCCCCAAACATCCATTCAAGTTCTCTAACCAGGAGTAAGCTGAGATGACCTTTCTTAAGACAATGACGACGACGTTAAGTGCAGCCGCACTGTTGGCGTCGACGGCGGGATCAGCCCTTGCGGTTGATCTGCAGTTCTTCTTCCCCGTTGCCGTTGGGGGTAAGGCTGCTGACACCATTCAGGCCCTGACCGACGAATATGCCGCCGCCAATCCCGATGTTAAAATCGACGCGGTTTATGCCGGCAGCTATCAGGACACGATCACCAAGACCCTGACCGCAGCAAAGGGCGGCACCCCGCCCCAGTTGTCTGTGATCCTGGCGGTGGACATGTTCAGCCTGATCGAAGAAGACGCGATCATCCCCTTCGATGGTCTGGCAAAAACCGATGAAGACAAGGCCTGGTTGACGTCCTTCTATCCGGCTTTCATGGCGAACAGCATGACCGGCGGCAAGACCTATGGCATTCCGTTCCAGCGCTCCACCCCGGTACTGTACTGGAACAAGGAAGCCTTTAAGGACGCTGGCCTGGACCCTAATACGCCTCCGGCTACCTGGGAAGAAATGGTTGAATTTGGTAAGAAGCTGACCAAGACCGACAGCAATGGCAATGTCACCCAATGGGGTGTGCGGATCCCAAGCTCCGGCTTCCCCTATTGGCTGTTCCAGGGTCTGACGACCCAGAATGATGTGATCCTGGCCAATGATGCCGGTAACAAGACCAATTTTGATGATCCGAAAGTGGCCGAAGCCCTGCAGTTCCTGGTCGATCTGTCGGTGAAGCACAAAGTCATGCAGCCCGGTATCGTTGAATGGGGCAGCACGCCAAAAGCCTTCTTTGAAGGCCAGGCCGCGATGATCTGGACCACGACGGGCAACCTGACCAATGTTCGCGACAACGCACCGTTTGATTTTGGTGTCGCCATGCTGCCTGCCAACAAGCGTCGCGGTGCCCCGACCGGTGGCGGAAACTTCTATATCTTCAAGGACTCCACCGACGAACAAAAGGCTGCGTCCTTTGACTTCATCAAATGGATCACGGCCCCGGAACAGGCTGCTAAATGGACGATTGCAACGGGCTATGTTGCCCCCCGTGCTGATACCTGGGAAACGCCTGCGATGAAAGACTATGTCGCTGGCTTCCCCCAGGCGCTTGTTGCCCGGGACCAGTTGGAATACGCGGTTGCTGAATTGGCGACCTATCAGAACCAGCGCATCACGACCATCTTCAACGATGCCCTGGAAGCGGCCATTACCGGGACGAAGACCCCGGCGGACGCCCTGAAGGAAGCCCAGGCCCAGGCTGAGGCTATCCTGAAAGACTATCGTTAAGCCTACCCGCTGCCGGTCGGTCTTTGGGCTGACCGGCAGCCCTTTTTTACTGGATATTGATCATGACCCACAGACGCGAATGGATCTATGCCTGGCTGCTGTTAAGCCCTGCGCTGGTATTGCTGTTCGCGTTTACCCATATCCCTGCCATTTCCACGATATGGGACAGTTTCTTTTCCACCCCGCGCGGCATTCGCCCGTCCAAATTTGTCGGCTTGGAAAACTATGAAAAGCTGCTGATGGATGACACCTTCTGGCAGGTTTTCTGGAACAGCATCTGGTATGCGGTTGTCACCATCCCCGTTTCGGTCGCCCTGGCTTTGCTGATGGCAATATGGGTCGATGGAAAACTGTCGGGCCGAAGCTTCGTGCGGTTGGCCTATTTCGCGCCGACCGTCCTGCCGCTGATCGCGGTCGCCAATATCTGGATGTTTTTCTACACGCCGGGTTTCGGCCTGATCGATCAGATCAGTGGGGCGTTGGGGTATCCCAGCGTCAACTGGCTGGGCAATCCAGAGCTTGCGCTGGGCTCCATCATGGTGGTGTCGATCTGGAAAGAGGCGGGGTTCTTTATGATCTTTTACCTGGCCGCCCTGCAATCCATCCCGCCCGTCCTGCGCGAAGCCGCCGCCATAGAAGGGGCCAGCCGCTGGACCTTTTTCCGGCGCGTAACCTTTCCGTTGCTGATGCCGACAACACTGTTTGTTTCGATCAATGCCGTGATCAATTCCTTCCGTATGGTCGATCATGTGTTTGTGATGACCGAAGGCGGGCCGAATAACGCCAGTTCGCTGTTGCTGTTCTATATTTATGAAACAGCCTTCAAATTCTGGGACACCGCCTATGCCTCGACCCTGACCGTTGTGTTGCTGGTTCTGTTGTCAGTCATTGCGCTGGGTCAGTTTCTCCTCCTCGACAAGCGGGTGCATTACCGATGATGGCGACACGGTTTGATCGCTGGTTGAATACGCTGGGTGCCTGGACCTTGGCGCTGATATGGTTTCTGCCTTTGATCTATGCGGTCTGGACCGCCATTCATCCCGGTGCCTATGCAACCCGGTTTGAGCTTTTCGCGCCGCTGACATTGGAGAATTTCTCCAACGCCTGGAACGCGGCCCCGTTTGCGCGGTATTTCCTGAACAGTTTTCTGCTGGTGACCTTCATTCTGATTGGACAGTTCGTTCTGTGCACGCTGGCGGCCTATGCCTTTGTGCGCTTCACCTTTCCGGGGCGGGGAATTCTGTTCGCGCTGGTCCTGCTGCAGCTTCTGGTCATGCCCGATATTCTGATTGTGGAGAATTATGCGACGATGCGGAAGCTGGGGCTGGTCGATACGATCGCTGCCATTGGCCTGCCCTATATCGCGTCGGGCTTTGGCATTTTCCTGTTGCGCCAGACGTTCAAGACCGTGCCCAAGGAATTGGAAGAAGCCGCCCGGATCGAAGGGGCCGGGCCGCTGACGGTTCTGTGGCGGGTCTATGTGCCACTGGCAAAACCAACCTATCTGGCCTATGGCCTTGTTTCGGTCAGCCACCATTGGAACAATTTCCTCTGGCCACTGATCGTCACCAATTCGGTAGAAACACGCCCGGTGACCGTGGGCCTATCGATCTTCTCCTCAGTCGATCAGGGCGTAGACTGGTCCATCATCAACGCCGCCACCCTGATGACCTCCGGCCCCCTGCTGATCGCCTTCCTATTGTTCCAACGCCAATTCGTCCAAAGCTTCATGCGCGCGGGGATACGGTAGTTTGGCTCCACATCCATGTTAAGCGTATCCTGGTGTATAACGGGGTTAGGGAGCGATTCATCGCTCCTCGCTTTGCAGGTTATCTCCTTACCGCGCTGGCCATACCGATCAGCCGTCAGATACGGACAACCAACAGCGTCGCACTGCCGCCGGTGGAGAGTTCCCATTCTTCGCGCGCGACTTCTTTTCCGTCTTCGGTTTTTACCCAGAAAAGCGCCGTGTTCTCGCCACTGCTTCCCTGATTGAGCGCTTTGATCTCGATTACATTGTCGCCGATCGAGAGCGGCATCTGGATCTCTTGGACCGCATGTGCCAGCGTCAAGGTCTCCACGGCCTGGCCGTTGAGTAAAATCGTCACGCGATCACCATCCTCAGAGCCATGATCTGAGGCATAGATCATGACCGAGGTGGCATCGGTTTCGACGTGCCCCAAAAACTGCTGGCTGCTTCTGCGCAGCGCATCAATCTTTTCCCGCTGCGCCTGACGCTCTGCAGCAAGGGCAAGCGCGTTGGCAACGCGTTCCTCGCCAGAGGCCTTAGGCTCGTCGGAGGTTGCTGCAGACGGTGCGGGAATGGTCGGCGGGGACGCACCGGGATCGTCACCGAATGCCGACTCCAAGGTATTTTCCAGCGCGGTGACATTGGTTGGTGGTGGTGCATTCTCCGCCGGTTTGGCGGCCGCAGACAGACGCGCCAAGCCCTCGCGGCAAAGTGCTTCCATTTCCCGAGAGATCGCATTTACGTTGAACTCGGGTTCTAGCAGTTTCAGGTTTTCGACGTCGAAGCCGACGGCGAAAACCCGCTTTGCGGTCGCTTCGTTATAGAAACTGCCATCTGCGCGTTGAAGCAGGGCATCCCAATCAGGGCTGCCGCTCACAGACAGTCCATAGTCTTGCGGTGCCTTGACCATAGAATCTGGACGGAAGCGCACATGCATGCCGGCAACCTGTACGCGGTCGCCAGCGATCATGATCGCCTCGTTCGGCACTATGTCGAGGGAGAACTGTGAGTTGGACAAAAACGCGCTTTTCTCAAAAGCAGTTGCGAAACGCTTCGTCTTGCGGATGTTCACAAGCGGCTTCTCTATCGCCGTCAGCCCATCCTCTTCATTGTTCCTCAGATATTCCCAGCATTTATCGGTTGCGTTTACAACTGCGACATCGGCAAGGGTGTATCGGCCACGGAATGCCATCAGCGGTTCTTGCGCCAGCAGGCCAAAGCGGTACTCCATGGTCAGATCGAAAAAGGAGATAGCACCGTTTCGAGGTCCCAACCCTGCCGCCATCACAGACAGGCGGGCCGACGGGTCCAGCAGCGACAGCCGTCCTTCGCGTAGATTCGCTGCCTGGGCGGAATATGCCAACGAGCAAAGAAAGAGAAAAACCGTTGTGAGAATGTATTGCAGCGGCTGATACTGCCAGGACAACATTCGGATCATAGGAACACACTTTCGACCGCAGAAATTCAACGCCAATGCTCAGGATTGCGGTCATGGAACCACATAATCCCTATGAATAATCTTGCATACAAATTCAGAATAAATATTTTGAATAGCCAGTAAAGGAATTTGTTGGAGAGTGATTCATGATGTTAGTACGCCTTGCCGCGCCGTTTTTCGCGCTTTTTCTATTGCTCGCGGCGCCACCTGCGGTAACGGCTCAGAACCTGCCTCCGGAGGTTCAGTTTGATTTGCTGGTCCAGAAGCTGGCCAGCGAGATCAAGAATGAGCGCTGGAACTCAGCACTTGCGACCGTCGAAGAGTTGAGGGACAGCAACACCGATCTTCCCGATAGTTTCCTGCATTTTGAAGCGCAGGCCAATCTGAATGCAGGCAACCCCAACGCGGCGGAGCAGGCATGGATCGCCTATGTCAGTGCAACCGGACGGCAAGGCAAATATTATACTGAAGCCCTTGCCGGAATCATTGAGGCTCAGCAGTCGGATTCCTATGTGCAAATGGCTGAAGGAGAGTTCATGGACTGCGGCGGCTGTCCGATAATGGTTCCCTTGAATCCGGGGGTCGGTGCCCTCATCAAAGACGATAGAAAAACTTCATCGTTTGCGGATGGACTAGACGAGCGAACCATAAGGAAAATAAACATCGAATATGCATTCGCGATCAGTAAATTTGAAGTTACCTATGCCCAATATAAAAGGTTCATAGAAGAATCTGGATATGAACCGAGTTCAAACTGTTGGGTCTACGTCAGTGGAGACAAACATAAGGTAATATCAGAAAGTATCCCTGGACGATCATGGCGCAATTCCTTCAGAAAGGTATTTGATAACCAGCCAGTCGGGTGCATAAACTGGCACGAAGCGAAGGCGTACACTGCGTGGCTCTCCGAGAAAACGGGGCACGTCTACAGACTACCAACGTATGTTGAGTGGGAATACGCCACCCGGTCCGGGACGGATTCAATATGGTTTTGCGGTAATAATCCAGACTGCCTGGATAGCGTTGCATGGCACCGGGGCAACTATTCCGAATTCTCTGCCCCGGCCGTGGGCACCAAGAATCCCAACCAATGGGGCTTGCACGACACGCTTGGCAGCGTGTGGGAATGGGTTGAGGATTGTTACGTTGGATTTGACAAATTCCCAACCGATGGCAGTGCGCACTCTGCAGAACCGGAATGCAGTCGTATCATTCGCGGTGCAGGTTTTGTTAATCCGTTGGTGGAAATGCCCATAAGCCGCGTGATCGATTTTAAACCGACAAACAATAATTGGATTGTCGGAATCCGCGTAGTGCGGGAGCTTCGCTAAAAAGAATGCAAATAGACGGAACTGTGTACATTTTCACTAGAGTCGATGCGCACGGATATGGGCAGCCCCGACGCGCCTCTTTGTCCTTTTTAAATCAGAGGTTCCTAGTGACCTGACAAGTTCACCAGTCTAAACTGTGCGACTTGGTCCGATGTTTCAAGAATGCCGTCACGCATTTCTGTCTTTTCTCTGGATCAAAGTGTTGGACCCGTGGTCCAAAACGCTCTTTTCTGTGCATTCGAAGGTTAAAACGCTACCGCATTGAAAAAAATAAAAATGGTGTCCCCGACAGGAATCGAACCTGTGGCCTTAGGATTAGGAATCCTACGCTCTATCCTACTGAGCTACGAGGACACGCGACCGGGGCTATAGCACAGGTCGGATTGGCTTACCAAGCGCCAGTTTTTGCAGGCCCGGCCTTACCATGATCCCGTATTGGGCATGGAGCCCCAGGGTTCTTCGACGGCCAGTTTTTCGCCCCGTTGCAGCAATTCGATGGAGATGCCGTCGGGGGAGCGGATGAAGGCCATATAGCCGTCGCGGGGCGGGCGGTTGATGGTGACACCCTGATGCATCAGGCTTTGGCAGGTCTCGTAAATGTTATCGACGCGGAAGGCCAGATGGCCAAAATTGCGGCCGCCCTGATAGTCTTCCGGATCCCAGTTATAGGTCAGTTCCAGCAAGGGCGCGCGCTGGGCATCGGCATTGGCCTTGTCGTCTGGTGCACACAGCATAACCAGGGTGAAACGGCCCTTTTCGCTTTCCGTGCGGCTGTGTTCCTGCATGCCCAGCTTGTTGCAGTAGAAATCCAGGCTTTCGTCCAGGTTGGAGACGCGCACCATCGTGTGTAGATATTGTAGTCCCATGAGCCAAAAGCTCCTCTTATCAGCATGAGTGTCTGGGGCATTAGGTAGCGGTGCGACCCCTTCAGGGCAACCCCATGGCGGGTAAATCCTATCGCAAGTGACCAAACAACAACAGACAGGCCCCGACAGCAGCCGCAATACCGGCGGCATCTGCGGCGAGCGCAGCAAACAGGGCGTGCCGGACGCGACGAATCTGAACCGCCCCGAAATAGACTGCCAGGACATAGAATGTCGTTTCGGTCGATCCCTGCAATGTCGTGACCAGATAGCCCGTATAGCTGTCGGGCCCGATCATCGGGTCGGTGATAATGGCGACCATGATGCCATAGGCACCAGAGCCGCTGAGCGGACGCATCAGGGCCATGGGCAGGGCTTCGGCTGGCAGGCCAAAGGGGGCGGTGATCAGGCCGATGGGCTCGATCAACAGCGCCATGGCCCCCGACGCCCGGAACATGCCAACCGCCACCAGGATGGCGACCAGATAGGGGATGATCTTGATCGCAACGCCAAAGCCGTCTTTCGCGCCCTCCACAAAGCTTTCATAGATCGGCACGCCGCGCAGCATGCCGAAGCTGAGAAAGGCGATCATCAGGCCCGGAATGATCCAGGGGGCAATGGCGGGACCAAAGAAGATCGTCAGGGGGACGAAACCGATCAACGCGCCCAAAGCCAGGGCGGAGGCCCAAAGCGGATAGGCCGCACTGGCATCGGCGGGCAGGGCTTCTTGTGGCTCGATCGGGTCTTCTGGCTCAGTCAGCGCATCGTGTGCTGGGGCCTTGAACCGTCCTTGCAGCAGTTTCGCGGTGACAATGGCAATTGTGGTGGAACAGATCGTCGCGATCAGGGTGGTGGCGACAATGCCAGCCGGATCGTTGGAGCCAGAGGCCGCACGGATCGCAATCACCCCTGTGGGCAGCAGCGTGACGGAGGATGTGTTGATCGCCAGGAACAGCGCCATGGCATTGGTGGCGGTCCCCTTATGGGGGTTCAGGCGGTCCAGTTCCTGCATTGCGCGAATGCCAAACGGGGTGGCTGCATTGCCCAGACCCAACGCATTGGCGGAGATGTTCATGATCATCGCACCCATGGCCGGATGGTCGGCTGGCACATCTGGAAACAGGCGCACCATCAAGGGGCGCAGCAGTTTCGCGATGATGCGCAACAGGCCCCCAGCCTCCGCCACCTTCATCAGCCCCAGGAACAGCGCCATGACGCCAATCAGACCCAAAGCCAGGGTGACGGACGATTCCGCCGTGCCGATCATGGACAGGCCCAAATGCTCCATCGGGGCCTTGGCGGCTTCTTCGCCTGCGGCCACAATCGGGGTCACCCAGGTCACCTGTTGATAGGCCGCGACCACAAATGAGATAGCGACCATGGCGAAGAATATATAGTTCATTGACGCCCCATCCTCTGTTTACATCAGCAACACGCGATTCGAAGAATTTGTCGAGCAGGTCACATCTGTTTTACCTGCGGTCGGTCAGATAGGGGGGCATTTCCACTTGCATGACTGCGCCAGTTCACGCTCAATCCTCCTGTGTTTTGTGTTCCGTCGGGTGGCACGATTGGGGGGCGTTATATGCGAATAACGACAATTGTCTGGGGAGTTCTGCCCTGTATCGCCATTCTGGGGCTGACCCCATCGGCCTTCGCCCATACGTCAGAAAGTGGCTATATCCTGTTATTGCCCACCGAATATTACCTGTTGGGCGGCACCTTGTCGGTTGCCTTGTCCTTTCTGATCCTGTCGCTGACAGCCCCGAAAGCAGTGGTTGCGGGGTATCAGGGCTACCTCTCGCTGCCCTGGATTCCAGCGGGAGTGTTCGACACCGTGCTGTCAGCGGTCGGGTTCATTCTGTTTGCCGGATTGTTGTATTGCGGGGTTGAGGGCGCGCGAGATCCCCTGACGAATCCTTTACCCATGGTGATATGGTCTGTGGGATGGGTTGGTGTGACGGTTGCCCATGCGGTGTTTGGGAATTTCTGGTCCGTGCTAAATCCCTGGCGGTTTCCGGTGCGGATGCTGCGCCGCCTCGCGGGGGCTGCGGCAGAGGGAAATGGGCCCGTTGCCCTGCCTGATTGGGTTAAGGGATGGCCCGCTATACTGCTGTTGATGGGGATCGCCTGGTATGAATTGGTGTCTTTATCACCAGAGGACCCCGATCTTCTGGCATTTTGGGTTTCGGTCTATTGGGTCATTGGATTCATCGGCTGCCTGATCTTTGGTGAGGCCGTCTGGTTGCGTTCCGGCGAACCGCTTTCGGTTCTGTTTCGCTATCTATCGCTGTTGGCACCGTTTTCTGTGGAGACGAAGGACGGGGGGCGGCGGGTTCTGTACCTGTCGAAGCCGGGCAGGCGGGTGCTTGAGGCATCGCCGCCAACGGTGCCCTTCATGCTGTTTCTGCTGCTCAGCCTGGCAACGGTCAGTTTTGATGGCCTGAGCATGACATTCTGGTGGCTGGGCCTGAATGATATAAATCCGTTGGAATTTCCTGGGCGTTCTGCGGTGACAGGGATCAACACGGTTGGATTGGTGTTGGCCTGGACCGGACTGGCCTGTCTGTATTGTGCAGCAGTCTGGACGGGGGAGCGGTTGCGCGGTGCCCAGGATGTCCGCGCGGCGCTTGGATTGATGGTCTTGTCGATCCTGCCTATTTCTCTGGCCTACCATTTTGCGCATTACCTGACCTATTTTCTGGTAAACGGGCAATGGGTGCTGATCGCACTGAATGATCCGCTTGCCACCGGCGCGAACCTGTTGGGCTTACAGGGCTTTCGGGTGACGACATCCTTTCTGAACATGCCAGATACAGTGGAGAGACTCTGGCAGGCTCAGGTTGCTGCAATCACCATCGGTCATATCTGGGCGGTCGTGCTGGCCCATGGCCTGAGCCATCGTCTGGCTGGTGGGCGGGCCTCACGCCATCTGATCGGGCAAATTCCCCTGGGTGTGTTGATGGTGGGCTATACTTTGTTTGGATTGTGGCTTCTATCCTCTCCCACAGGGGGATAATGTGGCAAAATCGATCACAGACACTAGACACAAATTCATTTGTATGCGTACGATTTTTCCAAAGACCGTCGCATGCTTGGGGAAAGCCGGTAGACGAGTCTATAAACATCAAGTCTGAACAGGAGACTTCGCGATGACTGAACAGAAGACAAACAGCACCAAGACAAAGCATTTTACGCGTCGGGACACGCTGAAAACACTAGGGGCTGCGGCTGGTTTGGCCGCCGGGTCCCACCTGATGCCGCTGTCTGGTCGATATGCCCAGGCACAGAGCAGTGAGCCGATTAGAATCGGGTTCCAGGCCCACCGCACCGGCATCGGTGCATCCTATGGCCGCTGGTACGAGCGCACCACGATGGCGGCTGCACAATTGATCAATGACGCGGGCGGGATCAATGGTCGCCCGATTGAAATCGTGACCGAAGATGATGGCACCGATCCCAAGCGCGGCGCGGAAGTGGTCGAAAAATTCGCCATTCAGCATAAGACAGATATCGTGTTTGGTACCTTGTTCAGCCATGTCGTGATCGGGTCCGCCCCACGTGCAGGCGAATTGAAGATCCCGTATTTTGTGGTCAGCGAGGGACACCATGTCGCCAGTGGCAAGCTGAACCGCTATGTCCTGCAGCCCGGTATTACGGATGTGAAAAGCCAGGTTCAATCCATGGCACCCTGGGTTGGCAGCAATCTGGGTAAAAAGGTCACGATGATCTACCCGGACTTTGCCTTTGGACATGATCACCGCGATTACTTCTCTGCGGCCATTGCGGCGCAGGGTGGTGAGGTGATTGAGAAAATTGCAATTCCACCGACGGAGCAGTCTTTCTTCAAATACTTCCCCCGCATCCCCAAGGAAACCGAAGTCCTGTACCATGTCATGGTCGGGCCGGGCGTTTTGACCTTTGTGAAGGAATTGGGTGAATTCTTTGGCAGCGACCGTCCGCAAATCTTCGGCTTTATCGACAGTCTGGAAGCCGTTGATCTGGCCAATCCGGGCCTGGAAGCACTGGAAGGAACCTATTTCTGGGAAGGCTTCCCGCGCTATGCCCAGAATGATGGGGCCAATCCGCATGATGCCTTCTATCGGGAAAAGGTCGGCGTTGATGCCAATGGGGCCAGCCTGAGTGATCCAAAGGATATCTCCACCTATGCCCATATGTTTGGGTGCTGGGAGACCCTGTATATCATCAAACAGGGTATGGAAGCGGCAGACTATAAAGGCCCAGCGGATCGCGCCAAATTGATCGAAGCCGTTGAGAGCTTCACGGACTTCCCGGAAGGACCGGAACATCCGCAGGGTGCGAAAATCTTCAATGGTCAAACCCACCAGGTTTTTGGCATTCAGAATATCAGCCAGGTTACCGATGGGAAGCTGAAGGTCGTTCACCGCACCTCCATCGAAGACAGCCTGTACGAGCCGGAAGTCGATTATACGAAGATGGCATTCTAGGGACCTTAGAAAGCCCCTGTCACCCCGGACGTGTTCCGGGGTCCAATGCGATTGGCAGGAAATGCCCAGGTTGCTCTGGAGTCCTGACTGCGCGGAATGACGGGACATGGTGTGGTTTCCTCTCTCCCACCGTGGGAGAGAGGAACTTCAGAAATGAAGCTTCGGAATTCTATCCGGCAAGGACATTTTGATTCCATGGATTTTGGACCTTATTTGCTTCTCGCCACGCTGGAAGGGGCTGTTCAGGCGGCGGTTCTGGCACTGACAGCCCTAGGCCTGTCGCTGGTGTTTGGTGTCATGCGCGTGGTCAATGTCGCCCATGGCGAATTCTTTATGTTAGGGGCGGTGCTGGCCTGGTGGATTTCCAGCCTGTTGACCGGAACGCCGCTTTTCGGATTTCTGGCGGCGCTGATTTTTGCCCCCTTGATTGTCGGGGGGCTGGCAGCTGTCGCAGATCGCCTGATCTTGAAGCGCCTGAAGTATGACCCGGAGGCGACAATCGTCGCGACGATAGGGCTGTTGTACATTATTCAGCAGGGGGCCCTGACGCTGTATGGGCCTGATGCACGCCCGGTCGCAGCCCCGTTTGATTTTCGTGTCAGCTTCCCGTGGTTTGGCTATTCCGGATATAAGATTTCGGTGATCCTGACCTGTATGGTGATGCTGTTGGGGGTTTGGGCCTTGTTGACCCGAACCCGCATCGGCCTGATCATGCGGGCGACCCAATATGACAGGGAAACCGCCCAGGCTTTCGGCATCCCTGTTGCGCGGGTCTATACGGGTGTTTTTGCCTTCGGGGCGATGCTGGCCGCCGTGGCGGCCGTGTTGATCGTGCCGACACAACAGGCCTATTACCTGATGGGGCTGGATCCATTGTTGCTATCTTTCATCGTGGTGATTATCGGCGGGTTGGGCAGTTTGAAAGGGACCGTGCTGGCCGCCGTTGTGATCGGGTTAAGCGACGGCATTATCACGATCTTCTTTGATCCGACCCTGGCAAAGATCCTTTCCACAATACTGGTTGCGATGATTCTGGTCTTCCGACCGACAGGCCTGTTTGGGACGGCAACACGATGAGCGGGATCTTTAACAAGGCACTGATGGTGCATTTGGGCCTGATCGTTGTGCTGCTGGCGTTGCATTTCATCCTGCCGGCCTATCACCATGTCAGTCTGGCGCGAATCATGGTGCTGGCTGTCTATGCGCTGGGGTTCAATCTGCTCTTTGGCTATACCGGATTGCTCAGCCTGGGCCATGCACTGTTCTTCGCAGCGGGTCTGTATGGCGCAGGCCTGTCGATGCAGTTTTTCCAATGGACGGCGGGGCCAGGTTTCGTCTTTGGCCTGTTCTGTGCCATTGCGGTGGCAACGCTGATCGGCATGTTGGCCCTGCGGACGGTGGGTGTATCCTTCATGATTGTGACCATGATGTTCGCCCAGGTCGGATATCTGCTGATCCTGTATTACAACGAATACACAAGGGGCGATGAAGGCTTCGTGATCCTGCGGGAATTGCGGGTCTTAGGACCCCTTGATCTGTCGGCGGAAGATATACGCTATCTGGTGGCCTTGGCCCTTTTGGCGGCGGCGATTCTGATCAAGCTGGCACTGGTTCGGTCCCCAACCGGTCGTATCCTGATTGCTATTCGTGAAAATGAGGAACGCACCCGGATGCTGGGCTATGACCCGTTTCGGTACAAGTTGATGGCGATGGTGATTTCCGGGGCCTTTGCGGGGGCAGCAGGGGCGGCCTATGGCATTCTGTTTGGCTATGTCGGGGCCAGCTTCGCGTCCATTCAGTATTCTATTCTGCCCCTGTTATATGTCCTGATGGGGGGGGCGGGCGTCGTGCTGGGGCCATTATTGGGGACGATTGCAATGTTCTATCTGATTGATATCGCCAGCGGGATGACCTCTGCCTATCTGTTTTTTGTGGGGCTTGCTCTGGTGTTCCTGATCCTGGTCGCCCCAAAGGGCCTGTTGGGAACTGTGCGAGAACGGTGGGCACCGTGGCTGCCATGACGACATTATTGCAAACCAGAAACCTGTCGAAGAATTTTGGCGGCCTTGCGGCGGTCCAGTCCGTTGATTTTGATCTGCAGCAGGGTGAAATCCGGGCCATTATCGGGCCGAATGGGGCGGGGAAATCCACCCTGGTTGGGCTGATCAGCGGACGAATTGCGCCCAGTGCTGGAACCATCGCCTTTCAGGGGCAATCCATCACCAAATTGCCCGCCCATGCCCGTGTTGCGCGGGGAATTGCCTATACATTTCAGATCACCAGCATTTTTGCCAATCTGACATGCCGTGAGAACATCCTGTTGCCTGCCCAGCGCGCGGCGGTGGCGGCATCTGGACTGTTCGGGCGCGTGGATGAGGCAGCGCTGATCACCCGCGCGGATGAGATATTGGCCCGGGTCGGGCTGGGCGATCAGGCCGATACCAAGGCGAAAGAGATGGCCTATGGGCATCAGCGTTTGCTGGAAGTCGGGATGGGGCTGGCATTGCACGCGAAATTGCTGATCCTGGATGAGCCGACACAGGGCCTGTCGGATTCCGAAATTGCCAATTTTATTGATCTTATCCGAACCGTGTCCAAGGAGACGACCATCCTGTTGATTGAGCATAATATGACGGTCGTGATGGATCTGGCCCAACGGATCACGGTGATGAATTTTGGTCAGGTTCTGGCCGAAGGCACGCCGGAAGAAATCCGCGCCAATCCCGCTGTTCAAACCGCGTATCTGGGGGGATAGGCGATGCTGACAGTCACAGATATCGATTGCTTCTATGGCGACGTGCAGGTGTTGCGGAAATTTTCACTATCGGCGGCCTCTGGGGAAATCCTGTGTCTGCTTGGGCGCAATGGTGCGGGGAAGACGACGGCGCTGAAAGCAATCATGGGTCTGGTGCCGCCGCGTTTGGGCACAGTGCTTGTCGATGATGTCGATCTGACAAAACTGCCCGCCCATGCCGCCCCGAAATACGGATTGGGCTATGTCCCCCAGGGGCGACGGCTGTTTTCGGAACTGACGGTCGCGGAGAATATTGAAATTGGCCTGATGGCGACCGGGCAGGGTAAGCCGACCCGTGATCGGGTGCTGGACCTGTTTCCGGTCTTGCGTGAACGGCTATCTCAGGTGTCTGGCAAGTTAAGCGGGGGGGAACAACAGATGTTGGCCATGGCCCGCGCCTTGTGCACGGAACCCAAGGTTCTGTTGATGGACGAACCGACGGAAGGATTACAGCCATCCATGATTTCCAAGATTCGAGAGGTCGTCCTGTCCCTCAAGCAAACAGGCGTTGCCGTTGTTCTGGTGGAACAGCGCGTCGATGCCGTCCTGCCGGTCGCGGATTATGTCGCCTTCATCGAAAACGGTGTCAATCGTGAGAGCGTGCCCGTGCAGCAATTGCGCGACGACCCAAGCCTGCTGCACCGTTATGTCGGTGTTTGAACGGTCAGTCTGTAGGAATATTGTCATTTCCGCGCAGGCGGAAATCCAGAGATATAGGCAAGAATGATGAGTGCCGCTCTGGACCCCGGATCAAGTCCGGGGTGACCTTGAATGCTTGATCCGTTATGTCGGTGTTTGAACGTGCATGTATTTGTCTGCGCCCGTGACGGAGGGGGTTTGACAATTCGCACATTTCTCATCCTGAGGAGCGGCGACGCCGCGTCTCGAAGGAGGGATTGTAAGTCGGGTGCTTTCAGGGGGCGCATCCTTCGAGACGCTGCGCTCCTCAGGATGAGGGTGCTATGACTTCCACCTGACAGAAGAGTGCAGCCGTTTTTGTTCACGACATCCGGTTCTTGCGAAGGTCCATTGGGATGTGGAAAACTGGTGGCTGGTTCCAAAGAAAAGAGGTTTCCGATGATCCCGGCAGATACGGCCTTTGTGGCGATTGATGTGCAGAATGACTTTTGTCCGGGTGGCGCGCTGGCCGTGGCACAGGGGGATCAGGTCGTGCCATTGATCAACCGCATGATGCCGCAGTTTCCAGTTAAGGTTCTGACACAGGACTGGCATCCGGCGGATCATTTTTCTTTCGCAGCCAACAGTCCAGGGGCGGAGGCTTTCAGTGTGATCGATGCGCCCTATGGGCCGCAGGTAATGTGGCCGATCCATTGCGTTCAGGGCAGTGCAGGCGCTAAATTTCATCCTCAGTTACAGACCGATTGCGTAGATCTGATCATCCGCAAAGGCTATCGCAGTCATATCGATTCCTATTCCGCCTTTTTTGAGAATGACCATACAACGCCCACTGGGCTGGAGGGATACTTGCGGGAGCGAGGTGTAAAATCCCTTGTCATGGCGGGGCTGGCGACAGATTTCTGTGTTCGGTTTTCTGCCGTCGATGCGGCGAAGCTGGGATTTGATGTGACGGTCTTGGAAGATGGCTGTCGCGCGATTGATATGGATGGGTCCTTGGCGGCAGCCATGGCGGAAATGGCAGACCATGGCGTGGCTGTAATTTCCAGTGCGGATTATCGGGTGTAATTTCCCTTTTCTCTTGTGTGAAATACTGCTAAAGCCCCTTTCACCCCGGACGTATGACTCCTGACCGGGGGATTGGTCTTGCGACAAAAGGATGATGTGATGGGCGCTGGATATGCCGGGGACATAACGCCAAAAGAGGCGTGGAACCTGTTGAGCGAAGAGCCTGATGCGGTTTTGGTGGATGTCCGCACAGCGGCGGAATGGCAGTTTGTGGGTGTCCCTGTCCTGAACAGTTTGTCCAAGCAGCCGGTTCTGGTCGAATGGATCCGGTTTCCCGGCGGTGCGCCAAATCCGGAATTTGTTGCACAAGTGAAAGAGGCCGTGTCTGAAGCGACAGGCAAGGTGGATCCGGCAATTGTGTTTCTGTGTCGATCCGGTCAGCGCAGCCAAGGCGCTGCCGCAGCCCTGACTCAGGAAGGGTTCAGCCGTTGTTACAATATCCTCGAAGGGTTTGAAGGGGATAAGAATGCGGATGGTCAGCGGGGCCATTCCGGGGGATGGAAAGTGGCGGGCCTGCCCTGGGCCCAGGGTTGATTTATTTACTTTGAAAGAGATCATGATGGATAGCGGAAAACCTGAAATCGGTGCGGGACGGCGGTATCGCCAACAGACGGAATTGGTGCGGGGCGGCCTGGAGCGCACTGATTTTCGGGAGACCAGTGAAGGTCTGTTTCTGACCTCTGGCTATATCTATGATAATGCGGAACAGGCAGAAGCCTCGTTTAAGGGCGAAACCACCAATTTCATGTATTCCCGCTATGCCAATCCCACCGTTGGCATGTTTGAAGAGCGCCTGGCGCTGCTGGAAGGCGCAGAAGGATGCCGCGCGACGTCCAGTGGGATGGCCGCTGTCTTTCATGCGCTGGCCTGTTTTCTGGGCCAGGGTAAGCGGCTGGTCGCGTCCCGCGCGTTGTTCAGTTCCTGCTATAACATTTGTAATGACATTCTGCCGCGCTTTGGCGTGCAGACTACCTTTGTAGATGGCCATGACCTGAACCAGTGGGAAGACGCCCTGAAACAGCCTGCCGATGCGGTGTTTCTGGAAAGCCCGTCCAACCCGATGCTGGACCTGGTGGATATTGAAGCCGTGTGCAAACTTGCCAAAAAGGCTGGCGCGCGCGTGGTGGTTGATAATGTCTTTGCGACCCCGATGCTCCAGCGGCCGCTGGCGCTGGGGGCGGATATCGTCACCTATTCCGCAACCAAACATATTGATGGTCAGGGCCGCACCATGGGGGGTGCCGTATTGGGCACCAATGCCTTCCTGAAGGATGTGTTTGAACCCCTGTATCGCCATACCGGTCCGTCGATGAGCCCGTTTAACGCCTGGGTCATGCTGAAAGGGCTGGAGACACTGCCGCTGCGGGTCGAACGCATGTGCCAGAATGCCGACAAGGTCGCCCGGTTCCTGGAAGCCCACCCCGCCGTGACATTGGTTCGGTATCCTGGTTTGGAAAGCCATCCCCAGCATGACCTGGCCAAGCGCCAGATGACGGGTTTTGGCACACTGGTCACCTTTGCACTGCCCGGCGGGAAGGCTCAGGCGTTCAAATTCCTGAACGGTATGCGGCTGTTTGATATATCCAATAATCTGGGGGATGCAAAAAGCCTGGCAACCCATCCGGCAACGACGACCCACCAGAAACTGAAGCCCGAGGAACGACAGGCGCTTGGCATCGATGATGGCACAATCCGCCTGTCGATTGGTCTGGAAGATGTCGATGATTTGATCGAGGACTTACAGGCTGCCCTGCAATAGGAATATTCCTGACGGGAAAAACTCTTGATCCACTACCTATCTTGGTGACTCTGTATTTGCCCCACTTCAAAAGCTGGGATACGGATAAAGTACCGCGCGCGATTTGAAGTTGGATTTTTCATGTCTCAGGTTTCTGCTGACCATTCCGATGCAACGGACACTCCCTATTCCTGGTTTCGGCTGGGGATATGTCTGATCTTAAGCACGATTGGTGGGGTTGGACTGTGGTCTTCCGTGGTCGTTCTGCCGTCTATTGAGCTGGAATTTGGTTTGGATCGGGGCGGGGCGTCGTTTCCTTATACCGCGACGATGATTGGCTTTGCCCTGGGGGGCGTGCTGATGGGCCGGTTGGTGGACCGGTTTGGGATCGCCATGCCGATTATTATGGCGGCCACGATGATCGGCGCAGGCTATGTCCTGTCGTCCTTTGCCACGAATTTCTGGACCTTCCTGATCTGTCAGGCCGTGCTGATTGGGATGTTGGGCAGTTCTGCGACCTTCGGGCCGATGGTGGCCGATGTTTCCCATTGGTTTTTAAAGCGCCGGGGCCTTGCGATTGCGATTGTCGCCAGTGGCAATTATCTGGCCGGGGCGATCTGGCCGCCGATCCTGCAGGAAGCAATTGTAACGATTGGTTGGCGGGGAGCCTTTTTCTGGGTCGGGGTGTTTTGTTTCTGCACCATGATCCCCCTGGCCCTGTTGCTGCGCCGTCGGCCTGATATTGACCAGGGCGCTGTCCCCATTTCTGCAAAGGCGGCAACCGCATCGGCACCCGTATCGCCCAATGTCGTCCTGATGCTGTTGATCGTTGCCGGTGTTGGATGCTGTGTGGCGATGTCTATGCCCCAGGTTCATATCGTCGCCTATTGCGGGGATCTGGGCTATGGCCCGGCGGTCGGGGCGGAGATGTTGTCCCTGATGCTGGGGCTGGGCGTTATCAGTCGGCTGGCATCAGGGGTGATTGCCGATAAGATTGGGGGTGTTGGCACCTTGATCCTGGGCTCGACCCTGCAATGCCTGGCCCTACTCTTTTATCTTCCCTTTGATGGTTTGGTCTCCCTTTATCTGGTCTCTGCCTTGTTTGGTCTGTCACAGGGGGGGATCGTGCCCAGCTATGCCTTGATCGTGCGGGAATATTTCCCAGCCCGTCAGGCGGGGTCGCGGGTCGGCATCGTTCTGATGGCAACGGTTCTGGGCATGGCATTGGGCGGCTGGATGTCAGGCGAAATCTATGATCTGACCGGCAGCTATCAGGCGGCCTTCCTGAATGGCATCGCGTTCAATCTGCTGAACATGTCGATTGCCTTCTGGCTGTTATATATCCGTCGCCCTAAAGGCCCAAAAGCGGCTGTGGCATAATCACTGACCGGTTACGACCTGACGGACAGCGTCCTTGAATTCGGCACTGTCTGCCATTTCTGTCGTCAGGTTATGGTTTGCCCCGGCTATCTCTGCAAAGGTGGCATCAATGCCCCTGGCCGATGCGTCGGCTGCATAGTCGCGCGACAGCCGTGACCAGGTATTGGTGTCCCGCGATCCCGTCACCAGCCGGATCATGGTTCCAGCCGGGATGCGGTCGATATAATCAAGCGGGTTTTCCGCGCGCGACAAGGGCTTGCGGCTGTTGATCTGTCGCCAGGTTGGCACATCGCAGGGGCAGCTTAACAACATCGCACGCTGAACCAGTCCTGGATGGCGTCCCAAAATCACACCGGTCATCACGGCCCCGCCACTATGGCCGATCATCACAACGGAATCGGCCCCATGATGGGCCTTCAGGCGCGTGGTCGCGTCGGCGATGGCGTCCATTTCGTCAGGTGTATAGA